>LNFM01003219.1_pt1 | contig 32610 bp, 30 predicted proteins | sample 596031 | NCBI WGS metagenome assembly LNFM01 (sample SAMN04254537, study PRJNA301005) | activated carbon metagenome | isolation source: dual media filters at the Ann Arbor, Michigan drinking water treatment plant | place: USA: Ann Arbor | reverse complement strand
ATAGTATCCCAAAAGGTTACTTATATTTTGCTATTTTCTTCTCATTATTTGTAGAATTTCTAAACTTAAAAATGAAGAAAAGCAGCAGAAAACCAGTTGTTTTACACAACAGTAAAATCATTGATAAAAAATTAGAAGATACCGATATTACTAATTAATCGTATATCGTTGAAAGAAAAAAATGGTGATTGAGGCTCTCGAAATCACCATTTTTTTTTATGGTTTAAAAAGAAATACTAAGACAATCCGATTATCTTACCATTATTGTCAATATCTATTCGTTCAGCATTTGGAACTGCTGGCAAACCTGGCATACGCATAACATCACCAAGTAACGGAACAATAAATCCAGCTCCACTGGCAATTTCAAACTCACGAACAGTAATAGTGAAATCCGTCGGACGACCAATTATCTTTTCATTATCCGAAAAACTGGCTGGAGTTTTTGCCATACAAATCTGAAATTCATTAAAACCTAAATCATTAATCATCTTCAATTGTGATTTCGATTTTGGAGAAAACTCAACTGAATTGGCTCCATAAATTTCTTTGGCAATCGTATTTATTTTATGTTCAATTGAATCTTCTTTTTGATATAAAGGTTTATAATTTGCTTCACCTTTATTGATTTCAGCAACTACTTTTTCAGCTAATTCAGCCGAACCTTTTCCACCATCAACAAAAGCTGTGCTTACAATTGCAGTTACACCTTTTGCTAAACACAATGCTTTCAATTTATCATATTCTGCTTGAGTATCATCTGGGAAAGCATTTATAGAAACCACAGGATTTATCCCAAATTTCTGAATATTTTCAATGTGTTTTTCTAAGTTGCAAAAGCCTTTTTCAATCGCAGCTACATTTTCAGTTTTAAAATCTTCTGCATCTAAACCAGCATGATGTTTAATTGCTCGAATCGTTGCCACTAAAACCACTGCATCAGGCTTCAATCCACTTTGTCCACATTTTATATGAAAGAATTTTTCCGCACCTAAATCTGCACCAAATCCTGCTTCAGTAACTACATAATCACCAAGAGAAAGTCCCATTTTAGTAGCAATTACAGTATTCGTTCCTTGTGCAATACTTGCAAATGGACCGCCGTGAAGAATCGCAGGATTTCCTTCTAAGGTTTGCACTAAATTAGGTTTCAAAGCATCTTTTAGCAAAACTGCAATTGCTCCTACTACTTTTAAATCTCTTGCAAAAATCGCTTTCCCATCAAAAGTTTTTCCAACAAAAATATTTCCCAAACGAAATTTTAAATCTTCTAAATCTTTCGACAAACAAAGAATCGCCATCACTTCTGAAGCTGGAGTAATGTTGAAACCATCTTCGCGCATCGTTCCGTTAGCTTTTGCTCCAACTCCAATAATTATTTGGCGTAACGAACGATCATTCATATCCATCACACGTTTCCAAGCAATAGATTTTGGATCTAAGTTCAAGGAATATTTTGGATTTTGAAGATTGTTATCAATCACCGCAGAAAGTAAATTATTAGCTTTTTCAATAGCCGAAAAATCACCTGTAAAATGCAAATTAATATCTTCCATGGGAACAACTTGAGCATATCCGCCACCTGCAGCTCCACCTTTTAAACCAAAAACTGGTCCGAGTGATGGTTCACGTAAAACTCCAATAGCTTTTTTGCCAATATAATTCAAACCGTCGGTTAACCCAATTGACATTGTGGTTTTTCCCTCACCATATTTAGTCGGTGACATTGCGGAAACCAAAATCAGTTTTCCTTTTGGATTTTTAGCTTGTAATTCTAATGGTAATTTGGCTTTGTACTTTCCGTAGTATTCTAAATCGTCTTCTTGAATGTTTATTTTTTCGGCAATTTTTCTAATGTGTTGTAAGGTTGCATTTTGAGCAATCTCAATATCGGATGGAAATGTTGACATTTATAGGAGTTTTGTTTCGAATTTAATCTGTTTTATTTCAAAATAAGTATACAAATATATAAATCAAAGACTAGTATTTATGAACATTTAAATCATTAATTAAAAAAAAATATTTTTTTATGTAACAATTTAAACACTACTGTATCAAAAGTAAAACTTTAAAAAAAATATCATGAAAACAAAATCATTATTACTCGTATTCGTTTCTGTATTAATTACACAAATTTCAACAGCTCAAAAATCGTTTTCTGTTTCTGTAAAAGGAAAAGGAGAACCAATTTTACTATTTCCTGGTTTTGGATGCACAGGCGAATTATGGGATGAAACTGTTGCTGAATTGTCAAAAACAAATGAATGTCACATTTTTACATTTGCAGGTTTTGGAGATGTACCTCCTATTGAAACACCATGGTTATCATCTATAAAAGACGAAATTATAAGCTATGTAAAAGAAAAAAAATTAAAAAAACCAACACTTTTGGGACATAGTTTAGGTGGAACTTTAAGTCTTTGGTTATCATCATTAGAAACTGAATTATTTAAAAAAGCCATTTTAGTTGACGCACTACCTGCAACAGCTGCTTTGATGATTCCAAACTACAATGGTGAAATCATTGAATATGACAATCCACAAAGTAAAATGATGCTTCAAATGGATAAAAATAGCTTTGATGCTATGAATCTACAATCTGTAGCTTATATGTGTCTAAATAAAGAAAAACATAAAGTTATTAGTAATTGGATGAGTATGGCTGATAGAAAAACATATGTTCATGGTTATATTGATATGCTTAACTTAGATTTGAGAAAAGAAATTGCAAAAATTAAAATTCCTGTCGTAATTTTAGCAGCAACTAGTCTAGGTATAGATGTAGTGAAAAATACATATGCAACACAATATCAAAATTTACCTACTGTTAAAATTCTTTATGCAGAAAATGCTGCACACTTTGTAATGTATGATCAACCTGATTGGTTTATCGAAAATGTCAAACTAGCACTAAATTAAAGTGAAAAAGGAAGAACAATTCAATCAAATTTTTCAAGAGCATTACCCAAAAGTATTTCGACTTTGTAAGGGTTATTTTAATGGTGATGAGTATTTTGCAGATGATGCTACACAAGAAGTATTCATAAAAGTTTGGGAGAAGCTTGAGCAATTTAGAAATGAATCAAGCATCAGTACTTGGATATATAGAATAACCGTAAATACATGTTTGCTTTATTTAAGGAAGGAAAAAACTAAAAAAGAAGTTTCAACTGATTCTTTCCCGATACTACAAATAGATGATTATTCCGAAGAAAAAGAAATGAAACTTAAAAAAATGTACGAATGCATCCAAAAATTAGATGAAACTGGAAAAATGATTATCCTCATGGTCTTGGAAGGAATTGACTACGATAAAATATCAGAAGTAGTAGGAATAAGCGAAGAAACGCTTAGAGTGAGAATTCACAGAATTAAAAAAAGTTTAACTCAATGCATACAACAATGAAAACATTTGAAAATTTACAAGATATTTGGAACCAACAAAATGACTTCAATACAAATAAAACAGCTTCTGAACTAATAAAAAAATCAGAAGAACATAGAAAAAAAATAAAATTAAATCATATTGCAACACTCATTATTATTGGCATTACAACTTTAATATTACTATATTATTTTGTTTGGTTAGGAATTTACTCGGTTTCAATTTTTACAATAGGTTTGGGTTTGATGATTAGTTCAATGATTTTACGAATTATTTTAGAATTGATAAGTATTAAAAAATTTAATACTATAAATATTGAAACATCTTTACTAGAGTATAGCAAAAATGCAGCATCATTTTACACCTGGAGAAAAGGTATTCACTTCATTGCAACGCCAATTATTTACATAGTATATACTATTGGGTTTTCGTTATTAATACCAACGTTTCAAGAACAATTTTCAACACCTTTTTTTATCTATCTTCTAGTAAGCGGCTACGGATTTCTGATAATTTTTGCATTCTTTCTAAACAAAAAATTGAAAAAAGAAATGGAAATTTTAGCTTTCTTAAAAAATATTGAATAATAAAAAAGCCTTTCAAATGAAAGGCTTTTTTATTATTCTAAAGACAAAGTAATTTGTCCATCGTCATCTAATTCTGTTTGAATATCATCAGTAACGTTATCTTCGCCGGAAACTTCCATTTCTTCTGGAGCTTCCTCCACAGGTTCTTCATAAGACAATGGCTCTAGAAGATTGACTTGTTTCAATTTATCGGCCGTTAATTGGTTTCCTAATGCCTTGATTCCTTTTACAGCAATAAATTGTTCTAAATCTATTGTTTGATTATCCTTTTGAACACCTTTCACTTTAGCAAAAATTACCTCAGCAACTGGACGCCAATCGGTAGAAACAATTTCTAATTGCGATTTCTCATGTTCGGTAATGAAGGTTTCTTCTTTATTTTCATTTTCAACCAAAAATCGTTTTACAAAATAACGCTCTTTTTCACCATCGTAATAGATACAAGAAATAGGTTTTTTAGGATTCCATTTTTCAAGAACGATCATGTCTTCATCAAAGTGCGTAGTCAATTCGGGAATAATAGTTTTCAATTTTCCTGCTTGATTGATAATCAAAAGTCTATCATTTGGACGGAATTCACCCAACAACTCTCCTCTTCCATCAACATTCAAACGTTGAACTGTATCATCAAACCAAACTTTTCTCGGACGCAAAGTAGAAATTCCTTTCTCCTTCAATTCAATTTTCTTGATTGGATATTTGGTAACCGTATTTCCACGAGAAGCACGACCTTTTATAGCAATATCGGTAAAATCGACATCCCATTTTAGTTTTTTTACACTTCCAACTTGACGCAATAATATCGTTACAACCTCAGCTTCACCATTTGGATTGGCAGAAAAATACAACACTTGTGAACCTGGTTTTTCTTGTGTTAAATCGTAAAATTTATCACGAGTAACACCAGAAACATTGAAACGTTTTATAAATGTTGAACCATTTTTACCATCACGATAAATCATGTTATAAATAGTTCGCTTGTCATTTTTATCAAATACGTCAATGTGTATGATATCTTTTCCTACGAATTTTTTGTCATCTACTTTAGAAATCATCATTTTTCCATCGCGTAAGAAAACGATAACATCATCAATATCAGAACAATCGGCAACGTATTCGTCTTTTTTCAAACCTGTTCCAAAGAAACCTTCTTCTTTGTTTACATATAATTTTGTATTTCTTAAAACCACTTTGGTAGCTTCAATATTTTCAAAACTTCTCAATTCGGTTAGACGTTCGCGACCTTTTCCGTATTTCTCTTTTAATTTGGCAAAATAATCTATGGCAAAATCAATTAGGTTATCTAAATGATGTTGCACTTCTTTCATTTCGTCTTCCAATTTGGCAATAAAATCATCCGCTTTATCCGAGTCGAAACGCGTAATACGAATCATTGGAATTTGGGTTAATTTCTGCAAATCTTCATCTTCAATTTCACGCACAAATGATTTTTTGAATGGCTCAAATCGTTTGTACATGTATTCGTAAAGCGATTCTCTATCAGAATACAATTTGAAATCAATATACATTTCTTCACGAATGAAAATCTTTTCTAAAGTTGAGAAATGCCATTTATTTTTAAGTTCTTCTAACTGAATTTCAAGCTCTTGACGAAGTAAATCAACCGTTCTATTGGTTGAAATTTTCAACATGTCAGAAACTCCAATAAATAATGGTTTATTGTCTTGAATTACGCAACCTAGAGGAGCAACAGATGTCTCACAAGCTGTAAACGCATATAAAGCATCTATCGTTTTATCTGGAGAAACTCCTGGAAATAAATGAATTAGAATTTCAACTTCGGCAGCGGTATTGTCTTCAATTTTCTTGATTTTGATTTTACCTTTTTCGTTAGCTTTCAAAATACTATCAATCAAGGTCGACGTATTGGTTGAAAACGGAATTTGAGTAATCACCAAAGTCTGTTTGTCCAATTGCGAAATTTTTGCACGAACACGAACACGTCCGCCACGTAAACCATCGTTGTAATTAGACACATCTGCAATTCCAGCTGTTTGAAAATCTGGATATAATGTGAAAGGTTTTCCTTTTAAAATTTTAATTGAAGCATCAATTAATTCGTTGAAATTGTGAGGTAACACTTTAGTTGAAAGTCCAACCGCAATTCCTTCAGCACCTTGAGCCAAAAGCAAAGGAAACTTTACCGGAAGATTGTTTGGTTCAGCACGACGACCATCATAAGAAACACCCCAATCGGTAATTTTTGGAGAATACAAAACTTCTAAAGCAAACTTTGACAAACGTGCTTCAATATATCTCGAAGCCGCAGCACTATCACCTGTTAGAATATTTCCCCAGTTTCCTTGACAGTCAATCAACAATTCTTTCTGGCCAATTTGCACCATTGCATCACCAATACTCGCATCACCGTGTGGATGATACTGCATCGTATGCCCAACGACATTTGCCACTTTATTGTAACGACCATCATCCAACTCTTTCAGCGAATGCATAATACGACGTTGCACTGGTTTGAATCCATCTTCAATTGCTGGCACGGCACGCTCCAAAATTACATAGGAAGCATAATCCAAAAACCAATCTTTGTACATTCCTGTAACTTTGGTAATGGTATCTTCTGGATTCTCGTCGTTTTCGTAAAAGTGATTTCCGCCTCGAGAAACTATGTCCTCAAAGCCTTCATCAGCAATTTCGTCGTTGGTAGATTCGTCTAACTCGTCGTTAGTTTCTTCTTCGTTAATGTTATCTTCTTCTTCGTCTTTCATTTATGCTGAATTTATTTCAGTATCTGTTTAAATTAACTTCTATTTGCTATTAATTAATTTTATTAAATCCTCTTTGCTTGGTAAAATTGTTTTGTATTTACTTGCAAAAATTTGTTCGTTATTATCAGGCAATGTGTATTCTACAACTAAATCGCTTTTGTTTTGACATAGTACAATTCCTATTGTTTTGTTTTCTCCTTCGAGGCGCATTTCTCTATCATAATAGTTGACATACATTTGCATTTGACCTAAATCTTGATGTTTCAATTCGCCAATTTTCAAATCGATTAAAACAAAACTTTTTAAAACTCGATTGTAAAAAACTAAATCAATATAAAAATGTTTATCATCAAATGTAATTCGTTTTTGACGTGCTACAAAAGCAAAACCTTCACCTAATTCTAGTAAAAAATGTTCTAATTTATTGATTATTTCTTGCTCTAATTCTGATTCAGAATAGTTATGCAATTCTGGTAATCCTAAGAATTCTAAAATATAAGGATCTTTTATAATGTCTTTTGGTTTTTCAATAATCTGACCTTCTTCTGATAATTTTAAAACACCTTCTTTATCTCTACTTAAAGCCAATCTTGTGTACAAAGCTGAATCATATTGACGTTTTAATTCACGTACACTCCAATTGTGTTTCTCTGATTCAATTTCGTAGAAACTTCGTTCTTTTTCATCATCAATTCGCATTAGAAAAAGATAGTGTGTCCAAGTAAGCTTAAAAAATGATATAAGTGTATGATAATCAAATTTTTTGAATTCCACAATCAGTGATTGTGGAATTGAAGATTCAGATTCCACAATCACTGATTGCGAATTTTGAATTTGTAAAATCCTAGACAACGTCTCGGAATTTGAATAAATTAAATAAAATTTTCTAATTTGTTCTAAATTACTCAACGAAAACCCTTTCCCAAACTCATTTGTCAATTGCACAGAAAGTCCTTTTAGGATTTGTTTTCCGTATTCGGCGCGTTCTTTTCCATTTTGTTCTTCTTCGACAATCATTCTTCCAATTTCGAAATAGGTGTACGTCATTGTTGAGTTTACCGTACGCAAAACTTGTTGTTGTGCATTTTGCAATAACACAACGACTTGTTGGAATAACGCTTTATTTTGAAGTTCTTTTGACAAAATTCTTATTTTATTTCTCCACCAACTCCTTATCCAATTCCACTTTCAAGTTATTGATAATGAACGTTTGTCTGTCTGGCGTGTTTTTTCCCATATAAAACTCTAATAAGGTTTCGATTGATGTGGCTTTGTCTAACATCACAGGATCTAATCGGATGCTTTCGCCAATAAAATGCTTGAACTCATCAGGCGAAATTTCTCCTAATCCTTTAAATCGGGTTATTTCTGGTTTTGGTTTTAATTTTTCAATGGCATCTCTACGTTCTTCGTCCGAATAGCAATAGATGGTTTCTTTTTTATTTCGCACACGGAATAACGGCGTTTGCAAAATATACAAATGTCCTTCTTTAATCATTTCAGGGAAAAATTGAAGGAAAAACGTAATCAACAACAAACGAATGTGCATTCCATCAACATCGGCATCGGTTGCAATTACGATGTTGTTATAACGTAAATCTTCGATGCTTTCTTCAATATCTAAAGCAGCTTGAAGCAGATTAAACTCTTCGTTTTCGTACACAATTTTCTTCGACATTCCATAAGAATTCAAAGGTTTACCACGCAAACTGAAAACCGCTTGTGTATTCACATCACGACTTTTCGTAATCGAACCCGAAGCCGAATCTCCTTCGGTAATAAATAGCGTACTTTCTAAACTTCGCGGATTTTTAGCATCGGTTAAATGCACACGACAATCGCGTAATTTTTTATTGTGCAAACTTGCTTTTTTAGCTCTGTCTTTGGCTAATTTTCTAATTCCTGAAAGTTCTTTACGTTCGCGCTCGGCTTGCAAAATCTTACGTAAAAGCGAATCGGCAACTTCTGGATTTTTATGTAAAAAATTATCTAATTTGGTTGTAATAAAATCGTGAATGAAGGTTCGAACCGTCGGACCATTCGGACCTACATCATTAGAACCCAATTTGGTTTTGGTTTGCGATTCGAAAACTGGCTCTTCCACTTTTATGGAAACCGCAGAAACAATTGATTTACGAATATCGGATGCTTCAAAACCTTTGTTGTAATACTCACGAATGGTTTTAACAATAGCTTCACGAAACGCATTTAAGTGCGTTCCACCTTGTGTTGTATTTTGTCCGTTTACAAAAGAATGGTATTCTTCTGAATATTGTGATTTACTGTGCGTTAACGCAATTTCGATATCATCACCTTCTAAGTGAATGATTGGATATTGCATGTCTTCTTCAGTAATTGTTTCTTCCAATAAATCTTTTAAGCCAAATTCTGAAAGGTATTTTTCACCGTTGTAATATATTGTTAATCCGCGATTTAGATAACAATAATTTTTGAGCATTTTGATAATATACTCGTTTCGGTATTTATAATTTTTGAAAATAGCTTCGTCAGCAATGAAGGCAACTTTTGTTCCTTTACGCTTTGTCGTTTCAGTGATTTCTTCTTCTAACTGAAGATTTCCTTCAGAGAATTCGGCAGCTTTTTGTTGGTTATCACGAACCGATTCCACGCGGAAATAATTGGACAAAGCATTCACGGCTTTGGTACCAACTCCATTCAAACCAACCGATTTTTTAAAGGCTTTAGAATCGTATTTTCCACCCGTATTCATTTTGGAAACTACGTCAACGACTTTTCCTAATGGAATTCCACGACCGTAATCGCGAACGGTTACCAATTTATCTTTAATCGTTACTTCGATAACTTTTCCTGCACCCATAACGAATTCGTCGATGCAGTTGTCGATTACTTCTTTTAGTAAAATATAAATTCCGTCATCTGGAGACGAACCGTCACCGAGTTTCCCAATGTACATTCCGGGACGCATTCGGATGTGTTCTTTCCAATCGAGTGAGCGTATATTGTCTTCGTTATATTGTGTTTCTTGAGCCATTTTAAAATGTATCGATTTTGTGCTAATATAGTGCATTTCGAGTCATTTTTGAAATGATATTTGTCAAAGTTATTAAGAATGTTTTTGACAATTTGAAGTACGATTTACGAAATACGAAATACGAAGTTGAGAGAGGAGAAAATGGAAAAAAGAGGAAAGAATTTGTGGATTTATTTTATATATTTGAGAAAATAATATTTAGATGTTTCACGTACAAAATATTTATTAGCAATAGTAATAAAAACGACATAAAATAAAATTTTGAGAAGATTCAGCATTTTTATTAAATCAAATAAGTTCAATTGGAATGTAAACAAAATTGCATTACTAATATTTGCAATTTTATTCATAGCTTTTCAATTCAATAAAAATATTGAAAATCAATTCCAAGATTCAATTTACAGGTACATAGGTCTAATCGGTGTCATGGTTTTTATTGGAGGAACACTTTATAAATTCTCAAGACTTGCAAAGCCAGAAAAGTTAAATGGTCAATTAGTTGGTTTTTTGGAGTTTAAATCGGATTCGATAATTATTGACCAAGTACAATATAGTATTGACGAAATAGAAAAAATTAACATTATCAACAATGACTTCTATGGAAAAGAAACTGGAAGCACAAGAGGATTTGATTCATCTCTTTCAAATGGAATCGATAATCATCTTACATTAACACTCAAAGATAAACGTAAAGTTTCGTGTATGTTTGAAATTTATTATGAAAAAGATATTCGCAAACTTGACCAAATTCTAATTACCTACTATTCTCTTGGAAAAATAGATTTTAAGCAATTGATAAAAATTTTAAAGTTAAAACGTAATGAAATAGAAGACTTTAAAAAAACTACCAGCACTAATAGCTTCTGAATCTATAAAAAAAAAACCGCAAAATCTCTTTTGCGGCTAGTCTATTTTCTATATTCTATTCTCTATTTTCTTAAAAACTACACGTTAAAACGGAAATGCATCACATCACCATCCTTGACTATATATTCTTTTCCTTCCACTCTAAGCTTTCCAGCTTCTTTACATTTAGCTTCTGAACCTAATGTAGAATAATCTTCGAATGCAATAACCTCAGCACGGATGAAACCTTTTTCGAAATCGGTGTGGATTACTCCAGCTGCTTTTGGTGCTGTGTCTCCAACGTTAATTGTCCAAGCGCGAACTTCTTTAACTCCAGCTGTGAAATAAGTTTGTAATTTTAATAATTTGTAGGCTGCACGAATTAAAACTGCCGAACCTGGTTCTGTCAATCCCATATCTTCTAGGAAAACTTGACGCTCTTCATAGCTTTCTAATTCAGTAATATCAGCTTCTGCTCCTACTGAAAGTATGATAACTTCAGCATCTTCGTCTTTTACTAATTCGCGAACTTGATCTACATATTTGTTTCCGTTTACCGCTGAAGTTTCGTCAACATTACAAACATAAAGTACTGGTTTGTTTGTAATTAACTGAAAATCTTGCATCAATTCTTCTTCATCTTGATTTTGAGGAACCACTGTTCTTGCAGATTTTGCTTGCAACAAGGTTTCACGAATTCTATCTAAAAGTGCTTTTTCTGTTTGAGCTTCTTTGTTTCCAGTTTTAGCTGCACGATTTACTTTTTCTAAACGTTTTTCAACGGTTTCTAAGTCTTTCAATTGCAATTCAATATCAATAGTTTCTTTATCACGAATTGGATTTACATTTCCATCAACGTGAACGATATTATCGTTATCAAAACAACGTAATACGTGAATAATAGCGTTACATTCTCTAATATTTGCAAGGAATTGATTTCCTAAACCTTCACCTTTACTTGCTCCTTTTACTAATCCTGCAATATCAACAATATCAACAGTTGCCATTTGAACACGTTCTGGTTTTACCAATTCTTCCAAACGATTGATTCTTGGATCTGGAACGTTTACCACACCAATATTTGGCTCGATAGTACAAAACGGAAAGTTAGCACTTTGCGCTTTAGCATTAGATAAACAATTAAATAAAGTTGATTTTCCTACGTTTGGTAATCCTACAATTCCTGCTTTCATTGGTCCGTTTTATTTTTTAAAAGTGTGCAAATATAAGATTTTAAATTGTTTAAAAAATAATTGAAAGTAATTTATAATTTTAGTTAATTCAATCTCTAAAAAACATTATATTGCGACAAATTATTAACTAACCAACTACTTTTTATGAAAAAAATTACATTATTATTTTTTTTCATTGCTTTAAATAATGTTTTTGCACAAAAACAAATTTCAGGTAATGTTAAAGACGACAAAAACGAACCTTTATTTGGTGTTAATGTCATAGAAAAAGGCACTTCCAATGGTGTTTCTACAGATGCTGACGGAAGTTTTAAAATTAAAGTTAAAGAAGGTGCAATACTTGTATTTTCTTACATTGGATATAATGCTGTAGAAAAAAGCACAGACAATACGTCTACAATTGATGTTGTTTTATCTGGTGCACAAGTTCTCAATGAAGTACAAATTGTTGGTTCACGAAACTCAAAAAGAACCATTGTAAATTCGGCAGTCCCAATTGACGTTATTGACGTTAAAAACGTAACAACCCAAAGCGGAAAAATTGAAATCAACGAACTATTACAATATGCTGCTCCATCGTTTAATGCTAACAAACAATCAGGTTCAGACGGTGCAGATCACGTTGATCCAGCATCTTTAAGAGGAATGGGACCAGACCAAACTTTGGTATTAATTAATGGAAAAAGAAGACATCAATCTTCATTAATAAATTTATTTGGAACTCGAGGAAGAGGAAATACTGGAACCGATTTGAATGCAATTCCTGCTACTGCAATAAAAAGAATTGAAATTTTAAGAGATGGTGCAGCAGCTCAATATGGTTCTGATGCAATTGCAGGTGTAATCAATATTATTTTAAATGATAATGTAAAAGAGTTAACAGGTTCGATTACAACTGGAGCATACAACACAAACGCACAAGGAGATTTTCCATTAGGAACAGCTAATACTCCTGGATTTAGATTAGACCAAAATGGAAATGGAAATACATTTGGAAGTGATAAAAATCTTGACGGTTTTTCAACTAAAGTTGGCTTGAACTATGGAGTTTCTTTAGGAAAAAAAGGTGGATATGTTAATTTTACAGGAGAGTTTTTGAATAAAGAAAAGACACTTCGTCCTGGTTTTGATTTTAGAAAAGGATTTGGAGAAGCTGCTGTTCAAGGATTAAACTTTATGGGTAATTTATCAATTCCTATTTCAACTAAAACAGATTTTTATGCTTTCGTAGGAAGCAATATTAGAAATACTGATGCTTATGCGTTTACAAGAAATGGTGGCGCTAGAGTTGTTGAATCTATTTATCCTGGAGGATTTACACCAAGAATTACGTCTGATATATTAGATCATTCATTAGCGGTTGGAATTAAAACAAAATTTGATAATGGTTGGAAAATGGATTTGAGTAATTCATTGGGAAACAACTCATTTCAGTATAATATTGAAGGTACATTAAATGCGTCATTAGGTGCAAATTCTCCAACTAGTTTTGATGCTGGTGGACATAAATTATTGCAAAATACCACAAATTTAGATTTTTCAAAAAATTATGACACCGTTTTAGAAGGGTTTAATTTAGCTTTAGGAACTGAATTTAGAGTTGAAAAATTCAATATTTTTGCTGGAGAAGTTGGTTCTTATGCTACCTATGACATCAATGGAAATGTAGTTACAGATCCAACAATTCAAACTATTCCAATTGACCCAATTTCTGGAGATCCAAGACCAGGAGGCTCACAAGGTTTTCCTGGATATAGTCCAGCAAACGAAGTAAATGAAACGCGTTCAAATTTTTCTCTATATGCTGATGGTGAATTAGATATAACAAAAGCATTCATGATTAGTACGGCAGTACGTTTTGAAAATTATAGCGATTTTGGTAGTACATTAAACGGAAAATTAGCTTCAAGATTAAAATTAACAGACAATATTAATTTAAGAGGTTCTATTAGTACAGGATTTAGAGCGCCATCATTAGCACAAATTTATTACAATACAAGTTTTACAAATTTCAGTAGCTCAGGAGCAACAGAAGTTTTACTTTCTGGAAACGAAAGTCCTGTTACAAAAGCATTTGGTATTGGAAAATTAAACGAAGAGAAAGCTGTAAATGCCTCATTAGGATTTACAGCAAATTACGGAAGTTTCACAGCTACAATTGATGGATATATGATCAATGTAAAGGATAGAATTGTACTAACAGGGTATTTTGATGCTTCATCATTAGGATTAAATGTTGATGCAGCTCAATTTTTTACTAATGGAGTCGATACAAAAACTAAAGGTTTAGACGTAGTCTTATCATGGAAAAAAACTTTTGGAGATTCTAAATTTGGAGCTACAATTGTTGGAAATATAAATGATATGGAGATTACTAAAGTAAAAAATAATGGTTTAGACGAGCAAACCTTCTTCGGAGAAAGAGATAAAGCATTTTTATTAGCTTCTGCGCCTCAAAGTAAATTTGGTTTAAACTTAAATTATGGGTACAAAAAATTTGATAGTGGTTTAGCTTTTACACGTTTTAGTGAAGTAAAATTATTAGACTACCAAGTTTATGAAGATGTAAATGATTATGGTGGTTCTTTTGCTAATCAAATCAAAGCTGCAACTGATACTTATGGTGTTAAAATTGTAACCGACTTAACTTTGGGTTATAAAATATCTAAAGCATTCAAAATAACTTTAGGTGCAAATAACTTACTAAATGTTTATCCTGATCAACAAGATGACTGGGTTGAAGCTGGTGGATATTGGGATGCCGTTCAAATGGGATTTGGAGGAGCATATTATTATACTAGGCTAGGTTTCAATTTCTAAAAAACAATTTCCTATAATAACTAAATCCTGAAAGTTGTCTTTCAGGATTTTTTTATGCGAATTATATAATATTTAATAAAAATTATATAATAAACTTAGTTGAAGTTTAATTTAAGTTTGCTTCTATAAATTTCTAAATTATTTATTATGAAAACTCTATTTATTGGAATACTATCATTGTTTGCGACAACAACTTTTCAGGCTCAAAACAAAAACATAAAAGACGAAACAAAAACTACGACAACTACTATTACTGATTCTAATGGTAAAAAAACTTATGTAAAGAAAGAAAACACAAGAGAAGTTCAAAAAATTGAATTGAAAGAAGAAAAACCAAACACTTTGAACATCGAAACCAAAGATTCTCCTGTTGTAGTTACAACTACTACAAAAATTACTAATCCTGATGGAAGTACTCGTACAGTAGATGTTGATCGTTCATCATATTATATGTATAACAACAAAAAATACGATGTTAAACTTGACGCAAGTGGCTATAGAATAACTGGTGATGACATCAAAAAAAGTGCTTTACTAAGAAAAACATCTACTAATAGTTTTATTTATTACAATGGTAAAGAAACATCTATTGGTTATTTTGATACTGATGGAAATTTGGTTTTAGAAACCTATAATTCCAAAACCGATACTGTTACTTATAAAACTTATGTTATTGTGAAACAATAGAAAAAAAAGCGAATCAAAAACTGATTCTTAAATAGTTTTTGATTCGCTCTATTTTAATCATCAATACTCAAAATTATCTTTTCCTCTTCTTCTGTAGCAACCATTCCTGAGATTTCCCAATAATTACTTAGGATTGTATTTTTCTTATTGAATAAGGTTTTATCTTTAAAAACCTCACTTTCCTTAAAGCTATAATTTTGGTTGCTGAAATTAGTAGTTATAAAGTAATTCCTCACTTCAATATCTGTCGTTTTATTCTTAACAACTTTTTCATATCCTATTTCCTCTTTTGAACCAATTAAATAATAATTATTGGAGTCAAATCGATACATGGTTTTGAAAAAAGATTTATAAATATTTTTTCCGTTTTTTCCAGATCTATCTTTTGCTTTTGCAAATGAAGTTGGAGAAATCTCGGAACTCACTTCAATAATTATCTTTTTCTTTCTATCATAAGTTATAGTATAATCGTCTAACATTGCTGAACTATTATCTGCTGGTATAGCAGTCATAACATAGTAATCTTCATTGATTGGATGTGCTTTTACTAAAAAATCGTACTCTTTCTTAGCTCTCGGCTCCAAAAGCGGATTCAAATATTTGAAATTGTAATAGTTTTGCATAATATTATTCAAATTGTATCCTACAAGTTCATCCATTATATAATCTTCAACCAATCCGAAAGACCTATTTTGCTCTACCAAAATTGTTGTACTAAAATCATTTGGCTTTCCAGAAAGTTGAAAATTTAAAAGTCCGTCATTATAATTAGAATAAACTCCGTTAAGTTTAAAAAACTCTCTAGAATATACTTTCAATCTTGCTGGAACCGTTAGTTTTTTGGAAGAATTTTCTATTAAAGAAGCGAGTATTTTTTGTGGATGTTGCTTTGTTAAAATTATTTCATCTAATTTATTAAAACTACTTTTAAGATAAATTACTGTTTCTTTTTCTTTTAATATTGTAGACCTAATTGTCTGAGAAACATAGGAAGTATGCGTTATTTGTATATTTGATATTCCTTTTAGAAGAAAACTGACTTTTCCTTCAGCATTACTTAAATTAAGTTGCTTTGTTTTTAAGACTAAAACAGTAGCATCTTCAATAGATAAATTAGTATCTGCATCTTTAAGAATTATAGATTTTTCTACCTCTTGTGAATAAAGATGACTTGAAAAAAATAAAAAAACAAATGCAATAAAACACTTCATACTTGAATTAGTTTATTAACAAATATATAAATTCTTTTAAAACATTGATAAATAATAGATTAAATATGTTTTCAAAAATAATAACCTTTTAAAATAAAAAACAAAAAAACCACCAACTATATCAACAGTTGATGGTTTACTCTATATTTCACAAAAAATTAAGTTACTCGTTATGTAAAAACGATTGTCTGTTTAAAAGTGTTTCTTCACTTTCTACATGATTGTCATCAGGAATACAACAATCCACTGGGCAAACTGCTGCACACTGAGGTTCTTCATGAAAGCCTTTACATTCTGTACATTTTCCAGGTACGATGTAGTAAACATCATCAGATACCGGCGTTTGAGCCGCATCAGCATCCACTTCAGTTCCATCTGGAAGAACTACCTTTCCTCTCAACTTTGTTCCATCTTTCCATCTCCAATCATCTGCACCTTCATAGATTGCAGTATTCGGACATTCTGGCTCACATGCACCACAATTGATACATTCGTCTGTTATTATAATTGCCATCTTTAAAGTTTATGAGTTTAAAAGTTTAAAAGTTTATGAGTATAAAAAAAACATATAACTTTTTGAACTATTTACTTATTACTATTTACTTATTATTAATTTTGTGCAAAATTACAATCAAAACCATTCATAAACAAGTTACAAATGTTACAAAAAGAAAAAATTAACGCTTTTGTAGAATTAGGAAAGTTTTTAAGCCAATTTTCATTGGATAATAACACCCAAAATGAAGCTGTTCTAAATAATAATTTGTTCTATGATGATTTTATAAATTTGATTGAATTATCACAATCACATAATGGTTGGTTTACACCAGAACAAGTTTATTTTGCTATAAATTCTTGGGCAGAAGCTTTGACAGAAGAAAATTTAGACAAATGGTTATCAAATTACGATTTCTCTAATGTACAACCAAAAACAGTTGGATTAATCCTTGCCGGAAACATTCCATTAGTTGGTTTTCATGATTTTTTATCGGTAGTGGTTTCTGGTCATAAAGTTTTGGTAAAGACCTCTTCCAACGATCAAAAATTATTGCCTTTCCTTGCTAACTACTTAATCTCTGTAAATTCTGAATTAGAAAATTACATCAAATTTACAGAAGGAAAATTAGAAAATTTTGATGCTGTAATAGCAACTGGAAGCAATAATACAGCAAGATATTTCGAATTTTATTTCAAAGACAAGCCAAGTATTATTCGCAAAAACAGAAATTCAGTTGCCATTTTAACAGGAAATGAATCGCATGAGGATTTAGTAAATTTAGGCGAAGATATTTTTAGATATTTTGGTTTAGGTTGCCGCAATGTTTCAAAACTTTTTGTTCCAAAAGACTACAATTTTGAAAACTTCTTCAAAGCTATTTATGAATATAAGGATGTGATTTTTTACGAAAAATATTCTAACAACTACGATTATAACAAAGCCGTTTTCTTGATGAGTAATTTCAAATTGTTGGATAATGAATTTCTAACAATCAAAGAAGATACAAGTTACTCCTCACCTATTTCGTCTGTTTTTTATGAATATTATGAGGACTTGAATGAAATAAAATCACGTTTAGAAAACGATGCTGACCAAATTCAATGCATTGTTTCAAAAGATGCAATAGAAAATTCAATACTATTTGGACAAACACAAAAACCAAATCTTTGGGATTATGCCGATAACGTTGACACTTTAGCATTTCTAAAGGAAATTTGATTGCATTTTTCTCAAAAATTGTTATAAACTATAACGATTTCGTTAATAAGAAGGGCTGATTATTGTCAAATTCTAACCGCTTTTTCGTAGGCTATTTACGAAATTTGCGCTTTAAAATTTGCATTAACTTAACAATGAAAAAACACAACTACAGCGCCGGACCATGTATTCTTCCTCAAGAAGTATTTGAAAAATCAGCACAAGCCATTTTAAATTTTAATAATTCCGATTTATCTATTTTAGAAATTTCGCACAGAAGCAAAGATTTTGTTGCCGTTATGGACGAAGCAAGAGCTTTAGTTTTAAAACTTTTAGGATTGGAAGGAAAAGGATATCAAGCCTTATTTTTAGCTGGTGGAGCTAGCTTAGAATTCTTGATGGTTCCATATAATTTAATGAAAACGGATGGAAAAGCAGCTTATTTAGACACTGGAACTTGGGCAAGTAATGCCATAAAAGAAGCTAAACATTTTGGGGAAACTTTAATCGTAGGTTCGTCTAAAGAGCAAAATTATAATCATATTCCTAAAGGTTATTCAATTCCTGAAGATGCGTCTTATTTTCATTTTACGAGTAACAATACCATCTTTGGAACGCAAATGAAATCGTTTCCAACAACAAATGTTCCTGTAGTTTGTGATATGAGTTCCGATATTTTTTCAAGAACTTTAGATTTTTCAAAATTTGATTTGATTTATGCTGGAGCTCAAAAAAATATGGGTCCTGCAGGAGCAACTTTAGTAGTTGTAAAAGAAGAAATTTTAGGAAAATCTGGAAGATATATTCCAAGTATGTTGGATTATGAAAAACATATTAAAGCAGAAAGCATGTACAATACGCCACCTGTCTTTCCTATATATGCATCGCTTCTAACATTACAATGGTTGAAAAACCTTGGCGGAATTGCTGCTATTGAAAAAATCAACGAAGCTAAAGCCAATTTATTATATACAGAAATCGATAGAAATCCATTATTTAAAGGAACTGCAGCTGTTGAAGATAGAAGTATCATGAACGCAACGTTTTTATTAAATGATGAAAACCACGCTCCTATTTTTGACAAAATGTGGAAAGAAGCTGGAATTTCAGGATTGCCTGGACATCGCTCTGTTGGAGGTTACCGTGCTTCAATGTACAATGCTTTGCCGTTAGAAAGCGTTCAAGTATTGGTAGATGTAATGCAATCACTTGAAAAGAACCTCTAAATTTTAAAATTTAATATATCAATTGAGTTTTAACTTTTAAACTCATAAACTTTTAAACTTATAAACTTAAAAATGAAAGTATTAGCTAACGACGGAATTTCAAAAAGCGGAATCAAAGCTTTAGAAAAAGGTGGATTTGAAGTAATTACTACCAAAGTAGCTCAAGAACAAGTTGCCAATTTTATCAATTCGAATAATGTTGATGTAATTTTAGTTAGAAGTGCAACCAAAGTTCGTAAAGATATTATTGACGCCTGTCCAAATTTAAAAATCATTGGTCGCGGTGGCGTTGGAATGGATAATATTGATGTAGAATATGCTCGCAGCAAAGGAATTCATGTAATCAACACACCAGCATCTTCATCAGAAAGTGTGGCAGAATTGGTTTTTGCACACTTATTTACTGGTGTTCGTTTTTTACACGATTCTAACAGAAATATGCCTCTTGAAGGTGATACTAATTTTGAAGGTTTGAAAAAAGCTTACGCAAATGGTATCGAACTTCGTGGCAAAACATTGGGAATTATCGGTTTTGGACGAATTGGTCAAGCGGTTGCAAAAATGGCTCTTGGACTTGGAATGAAAGTAATTGCTGCAGATAAGTTTTTAAGTAATGCCGAAATTAGAGTTGATTTTTACACTGGTCAATTCATAAATGTTGATATTATTACAGAACCATTAGAAGATTTGTTCAAACATTCTGATTTTATTACACTTCACGTTCCTGCGCAAGAAGGTTATGTAATTGATGCCGATGAAATTGCACAAATGAAAGACAATGTAGGAATCGTAAACTGTGCTCGTGGTGGCGTGATTAATGAAGTTGCTTTAATTGAAGCTTTAGAAAGTGATAAAGTCCTTTTTGCAGGATTAGACGTTTTTGAAAAAGAACCAACGCCAGAAATTCAAATTTTGATGCATCCGAGAATTTCGTTAACGCCTCATATTGGAGCTGCAACTTTAGAAGCGCAAGATAGAATTGGAACCGAACTAGCCGAACAAATTATTGGTCTTTTAAAGAAGTAATCAACTTCAAAAAAAATAGAATCCAAATCTGAAGTAAAATTTAGATTTGGATTTTTTTTGTAGAATAAATTTGACGTTTTATATATTTGATTTTAAACTTTTATACCTTTGTTAAAACTAAAAACAAAAAACTATGTTTGAACAACTTACAGAATTAGTAAAACAATTTGGTGGTGATGCAGTAGTAAACAATCCTGCAGTGCCAAACGAACAAAATGAAGCCGTAATGGAAGAAGCCGGAGGTTCAATCCTTTCTGGTTTAAAAGATATGGTTGCTAGTGGAAATATTGGTGATTTAGCAGGATTACTTTCGGGTAAAACTCCAATTGACATGAACAATCCAGTAGTTCAAGAATTAACAGGAAAAGTAACAGGAAACCTTGGAGAAAAATTTGGTTTATCTTCAGAAGCTGCTGGAAGTGTAGCTGGTGGTTTAATTCCTCAAATATTAGGTGGATTGATAAATAAAGCTAAAGATCCAAACCAACCTGGATTTAATATTACAGATTTGATTAGCTCAATTTCAGGTGGAAATGGTGGTGGATTGATGGATGCTGTAACTAAATATGGTGGTCAATTTGGTTTAGACCAAGATGGTGACGGACAAATTGGAATGAGTGACGCAATTTCTGCTGTGACTAAAAAATCTGGTGGACTTGGAGGTTTATTAGGAAAACTTTTTGGAGGAAAATAATTCCCAACGTTATAATTTTAAAAACACTTTAACTTGGTTAAGGTGTTTTTTTTGTTAAAACATTTTTAAATCAAATCACAATAGATTGAATTTTAGTAACTTTATAAAAAATATTTTGTGAAAAATCTAATTTACATTTTTGTAATACTCCTTTTTATAATTGGATGCTCTTCAACAAATAAATCTATTTCAACAACTAATGAGAATTCTACAAAAACATCAGACACTATTAGAATTGCAAATGACTCCTTAGAATATGAAGTAATAATTATTGATGGTGGATTTAATTCATGGTTATATTCTCATGCAAGACCAAGAGGATTTTATTCAGAAAGTTATTTGGAAAACCGAAATAGAATCTATGTAAATGAATGGAATAATCGTGCAAGACAACCGCTACGTTACAATCCTAATTTATATGAAATGCAAATAAATTACGATTTTAATATTCACTATGGTTACGAAGTAAACTACTTGATTTATAATTATTTCATTTATTTTCAAATAACATACAAACAACAACTCGCCGGATTTGTACCACGTCCATAAATTGAGTAAATTTGCACTTTATTATAGAAAATGGGAAGCTTTAAAGAACGTTGGAACATAACATCAGATTGGCAAGTAGTTGTTATACTTGTTGTCTTTGCAGTTACAGGTTCTACTTCTGCACTTATTGCAAAACCCATTTTAGCTCTTTTCGGAATTACAAAAGAAAGTATTTCCTTGTGGTTTTTTTATCCTTTATACATTGTGATGATTTTTCCTGTTTATCAAGTTCTTCTATTAAGTTTCGGATTCCTATTTGGACAATTCAAATTCTTTTGGGCTTTTGAAAAGAAAATGCTTCGCAGCATGAAACTTGGATTTATTGCCGATTTTTTTGAGAAATAAAAAAAGGAACTATTGAAGTTCCTTTAAATTATTATCCTCTTGATTTTTAATTACATAAGTGTAAATCCATGTCAGCGTAAATGTTGGAATGAAATCACTAAAAGGTAATATCTCTTCTAAAAACTCTATTATTCCACCCACTTTACCAATGGAACCTTTATACATATAAGATAACATAAAAGCGGCTAATGGTGCCCAAATGGTATCTGCAAGTTCTCCGAAAACTGGAACTAAATAGGTTAACATACCAACCAAATCAAGAAAAATACCTAAAAATAAATTTCTTTGTTTGTTACTTAAGTTGGTCAATGCATCCGATTGTAATATCATTTCTAATTTAATTTATAATTTGGAAATGATATTACAAATCTAATGCCAAACTATTTAGGCTGATTAATCATATTGAAAAAGTCGTTTCTGTTTTCTTTTTCATTAAAAATTCCACCATATTGAATGGTTGAAGTATAACTCGATTCATCTTTAATTCCACGACTTGATACACACAAATGCGTTGCTTCCATTACTACAATAACATTGTCAGTTTCTAAAACAGTTTTCAATTCATTGTAAATTTGCATAATCAAACGCTCTTGCACTTGTGGACGACGAGAATAATAATCAACTATTCTATTCAATTTAGATAAACCAATTACTTTTCCACTTGAAACATAGCCAATGTGTGCTTTTCCAACTATTGGTAGAAAGTGGTGCTCGCAAGTTGAGTTGAAACTGATATTAGCTTCTACCAACATCTTGTCATAATTATAACTGTTGTCAAAAACCGATATTTTTGGTTTGTTCGCTGGATTTAATCCTGAAAATATTTCTTGAATAAACATTTTAGCTACTCTATGAGGTGTTCCTTGAAGACTATCATCAGTCATGTCTAATCCCATTTCTTCCATGATTATATGGAAATGCTTTTCTATGGTTTGCATTTTGTCAGCATCAGATTTGTCAAATGCATCAGGACGTAAAGGTGTTTCTGCCGATGTCATCTGATGATTATCGCCAATCAATTCGTAAATTTCTTTTTCAATTAATGTGTTCATGGCTATTTTATTTTGGGTTTATTTTGTTTAACAAATTTACGATAATTTTAAACAAAAAGTTTTCTTTAACTTTTATTTATTATTTATTCAACGATAAAAAAAATCTATATCACTCATTTTTTATAAAATACTTTGTTACTTTGTGAAAAATTGAAGCATGATTACAGCCAAAAATATTCACAAGTTTTATGATAGTTTACAAGTCTTAAAAGGTGTTGATTTACATATAAAAAAAGGTGAAATTGTATCCATTGTAGGTGCATCTGGTGCTGGAAAAACAACGCTATTGCAAATCCTAGGAACGTTAGACAAACCTTCTGTTGAAAATGGAACTTCATTAACTATAAATGAGGAAGACATTTTAAAAATGAACGATAAATTGTTATCTAAATTTAGAAACCAACATTTGGGATTTATTTTTCAATTTCATCAATTATTACCTGAATTTACAGCTTTAGAAAACGTTTGTATTCCTGCATTTATAGGTGGAAAAGAAAAAAAAGAAACCGAAACAGAAGCAAAAAGATTACTTGATTATTTGGGATTATCACACAGAATTGATCACAAACCCAACGAACTTTCTGGCGGTGAACAACAAAGAGTAGCTGTAGCAAGAGCATTAATCAACAAACCGGCTGTGATTTTTGCCGATGAACCTTCAGGAAATTTAGATACGGCTTCCGCAGAAAATTTACATCAATTGTTTTTCAAACTCCGTGATGAATTTGGACAAACCTTCGTAATTGTAACTCACAATGAAGAATTAGCCAACATGGCAGATCGAAAATTAGTCATGGTTGATGGATTGATATCAAAATAAAATTTATGGTTCTAATACATCTATCATGGATTTATATTCTCTTCACCACAATCAATCTTGGTTTTGGTTTTGATAGATGTATTGGATTGAAAAATAAAAATTTCGCGATTACATCCATTTTAGGATTATTTTCTGTTACTATTCTTGCGAGCGTTTGGGCAATTTTTGGTAGAATTAATATTGAATTTCATGGAGTTCTCTTAATTCTTAATCTTTTACTCTTTTTCAAATTCCAAAAAGAGATTATTGAAAACTATAAAAGCTTTTGGATTGAACTATATTCACTATCAAAAACGCTAAAAATCTTTTTATTCACAATTACTTTAATGATTGTTGCACAATGCAGTTCTATTCCGTATGTAATTGATAATGAATCTTATTACATTCAAACCATCAAATGGATTAACGAATACGGATTCGTAAAAGGAATTGTGAATTTGCATTTTTTTCTTGGTCAAACGAGTGGTTGGCACATTACACAAAGTGTTTTTAATTTTTCGTTTCTGTATTCCAATTTCAATGATTTAAGCGGTTTTGTAATGCTTTTGGGAACCATTTTTTCTATCCAAAAACTTCAAGAATTTTACCAAAATAAAAACTCCAACTACCTTTTAATAGGATTATTTCCGATAACGAGTATTTTCCTTTTTCAATTTATTAGCGCACCATCACCTGATATTCCGGTTTATGTTTTATCGTTTATCATCTTTTTTTACTTTTTAGAAAATTTCAAAAAATGTACTGTTGAAGTATTTAATTTGATTGTAATTTTGATACTTTTTACACTTTATATTAAAAATACCACTTTAACTTTTGTTATAATTCCAATCGTATTATTGATTCAAAATTTCAAAATTCTATCAAAAAATTTATCAAAATCGTTTCTATTGGCAACTATTGTTTTGATACTTTTTATAACGAAAAACATTATTATTTGTGGTTCGCCAGTTTTTCCATCCAAATTATTTGCATCCTTTACTATGGATTATGCGATTCCGGATAGTATTGAAAGTTTTTATTACGATCAATTAAAATATTATGGTTACTTCGTCGATTTACAACAATACAATTCTATGTCGGCTTTCGATTTATTTTTAAGATGGCTATCGCTTCCAAAACTAAATGGATTGTTCAATAAATTGAGTGTTTTACTCATAATAATTACACCCTTTTTCATCTATAAATTTCAAAACAAGAAAGCAGTTTGGATACTTTATATTTTGATGGTTTTGCAATTAATCATCCTTTTCGCAACATCGCCTCAATATCGATTTTTCATGAATTTTATCTTATTCTTTTCGCTGTTTTGCTTCATTTGTTTGTTTCAAAATAAAAGAATAATTAATGCTGTTTTATTGCTTTCGTTAGTTCCAACTCTACTAATTCTATTTCTTCCTATCAATTTAAACCGTTTTTCAAATTACAAATTCATGATGGAACTAAGTAATTTTTCAACAGAAAATATAGTTTTTCCACATGAAAACACTAAAAACAATACATCATTTGAAGTCATTCAATTAGGTAATATGAACTACAACTCACCTATCCAAAACGACTTCTTTTGGGCAAGCGGAAACGGAACTCTTCCTTGTGTAAATAAAGATCAAATTGCTTATTTCAAGAAATACTTTTATATCATTCCACAACAAAGAAGCAAAGATTTAAAAGACGGATTTTATGCCAAAAAAATCAACAAAAATGACTAATTCCGAGCTAAAATCATTCCTAGACGAGAAAGTCGATTTATACAACAATCCGAAGTTTATTGAAAGTGATCCAATACAAATTCCGCATGCTTTTTCTTTGAAAGAAGACATTGAAATTGCAGGATTTTTATCAGCAACAATTGCTTGGGGAAACCGTAAAATGATAATCAATAATGCAAAAAAAATGATGGATTTCATGGGAAATTCACCATACGATTTTGTACTAAACCATCAAGATTACCAGCTCGAAAAATTAGAGAATTTCGTTCATCGCACTTTCAATGGTGGCGATATGATTACGTTTGTAAAAGGTTTACAAAATATTTACACCAATCATAATGGTTTGGAAGCTGTTTTCGCAAATAACATTGAGAAAGATTCAATGCAAAAAAGTATTTCCGAATTTAAGAAAGTATTCTTCGAAATCAATCATCAAAGTCGTACCCAAAAACATATTTCTGATCCATTAAATAATTCGGCAGCCAAAAGAATCAATATGTTTCTTCGTTGGATGGTTCGAAACGATAAAAAAGGAGTAGATTTTGGAATTTGGAAAACCATTCCTACGTCCGCATTATCTTGTCCGCTTGACGTTCATTCTGGAAATGTAGCTCGAAAATTAGAACTACTTTCTAGAAAACAAAACGATGCAAAAGCACTTTCAGAATTAGATAATAACCTTCGAAAATTAGATGCAAATGATCCTGTAAAATACGATTTTGCATTATTTGGTTTGGGCGTTTTTGAGAAGTTTTAAATTAATAGTTACGCATTTTTTTAAAAGCATCACTTTTGGCAATAAGAAATTCATAAATTCTAAGGTATTCCATTTCTTTCATTAAAACAGAAGATTGCAAATCCACGTCACAGTATTCTTTGAATATAGTTATATCTTCTTCTTTTAATTTTAAAGTTTTAACATAAAAATCTTTGTCAAAATTAGACTCCAAATAATCGATAAAACGAACTTTTTCATTCTTTTTATCTTCATCATCATCTCCTAAAAGACTTTTCACAAACTTTGATACTCCTTTACCCATTCTAACAAAATCTAATCCATTGGGAGTCCTTCCGTCATAAACACCTACTACTTTTGGAGCTGAAGCTTCTTTAGCAACGGTAATCTTATCAATATCCTCCTGACTTACTATATTTTTATACTTAAATTTATTAGCAACTTTAACTTCATCAAGTTCAATTGGCATTTTAGATAAATTAATCTGTAGCCAATTAGCATCAATATCTTTCTGCGTGATAATTAATTTATAGTTATTAAATTCGTTTACAAACAACACTAATTTATCCCCAACAGCAACTTTAATTTTAAACTCTCCATTGTTATTAGTTACAACAAGCGTGTTTTGTGTAAAATTAATAACGTCAACTTTAGCCATAGGAAAATAGTCGTTCACAACTTTTCCTGAAATCACTTTCTCGGTTTGAGAACAAACATTTTGAATAAAAAAAAGTAAAATAAAAAAGTAGTTTATCTTCATAAGGTTCTGTTATACTTCATAAAAGTATTGGAAACATTCAAAATAAAAACACAAGTAACCTATAATCTTATGTTAAATAAAAACTTACAACTGCAATACAAATAAGAAAAAGGAACCTCACGTTCATTAAAATTTTAAGTTTTAATCAAATATAATTTGAACTAAAAATTGCAATTGATATTGATTTTTTATGCTATTTTTGTCCAAATAATAACACAACAACACAACTATGCTTATCATCGGAATTGCAGGTGGAACAGGTTCAGGAAAAACAACTGTTGTTCACCAAATTATGAACGAACTTCCAGAAACTGAAGTCGGAATTATTTCTCAAGACTCTTACTACAAACAAAATGTAGGCATGAGTTATGAAGAAAGAAGCAACATTAATTTTGACCATCCACGCGCTATCGATTTTGAACTTTTAGTACAACATTTAAAAGAGTTAAAAGCCGGAAAAACAATCGATCAACCTGTTTATTCCTTCGTAACGCACAACAGAACCGACGATACCATTTCAACGCATCCAAGAAAAGTAATGATTGTAGAAGGAATTCTTATCCTAACCAATCCAGAACTTCGCGAAATGTTTGACGTAAAAGTTTTCGTTCACGCCGATTCAGACGAGCGTTTGATTCGTCGTTTAAAACGTGATATTGCAGAGCGTGGTCGTGACATGGAAGAAGTTTTAAACCGTTACCAAACGACACTAAAACCAATGCACCAACAGTTCATCGAACCAACAAAAGCATTTGCAGACATCATCATTCCAAACGATAAATATAATACCGTTGCTATCGATGTGGTTCGTGCCGTAATCAACCAACGCTTAGTCTAATTTTATATCTGAAATAAATGAAAAATTGGTTTCAAAACCTTATTAGTGATTTTCCGTTTCTTAAGTTTTTAGGAAGCAAATACACTTTGGTTTCCTTATTTTTCATCGTTTGGATGCTTTTTCTTGACAATTATTCTTATATGGATAGTCGTGTTTTAGATAAAGAAATCAACGAATTAGAAGACAATAAAAGATACTACCAAGAAGAAATCGCTACGGACAAACAAAGCATTAAAAACTTAAACAATCCTGGTCAAACCGAAAAATATGCTCGCGAGAAATACTACATGAAAAAAGACAGCGAAGACATATACATCATTGACATCGAAGAAGATAGAATTAAAGACAGTTTAGAAGGAGCGAAACAATAGGCATTTCGGAAATGGCAATTCCTGCTTTCCGTTCTACTTCGTGCCACTGCAATCAGGGCTAGATTGTGAACTTTAAACTAGAGTTAGCGTTTTTAAAGAAATCCTACATTAACAATAATAATTTACATCAATTTTGTCATTTCGACGCAGGAGAAATCACACAAGAAAATAACAGCAGATACTTCCTACTTCAAAATAAAAAATAATAACAAAAAAGTATATACCTATTTTGCAAAAAATCAAATTTAAATCTTCAAAAAAAGATAATTTTTGACTAAATTTGAAGTATCAAAAAGCAAAATACTTGTGAGCACAAATAAACCACTTTTTACAGATTTTGAAAGCGTAAGTTCCAAACAATGGAAACAGCAAATTCAATACGAACTCAAAGGCGCCGATTACAACGAAACACTCGTTTGGGAAAGCCCAGAAGGCATCAAAGTAAAACCATTTTATCACAATGATGAAGTGGAAGAAACAGATTCTAAAATTTCAATAAATTCTCCAGAAAAAGCCTTTGAAATTCTTCAAAACATCTTCGTTCACGACGTAAAAAAATCTAACGAACGTGCATTAGACACACTTAATCGTGGAGCAGAAAGCATTCGTTTTACGATAGAAAATGATACCATTTCTATTGCAGATTTGATGCAAAATCTTCCTTTAGAAAAAACAACTTATTATTTTTATTTACCATTTCTATCGGTAGATTTCGCAACTAAAGTAAGTGAATATGCAGCCAAAAATCATGCAAAATTCGTAATCCAAATTGATCCAATTGGTCAACTTACTAAAGACGGAAATTGGTTTGAAAACCTAGAAAGCGATTTTGAAAAACTAAATACTATTGCAAGTTCATCAGCTGTTAATTACCTAAATATAAGTTCGGGAATTTACCAAAATGCTGGAGCCAATATGGTGCAACAATTAGCTTACACTTTGGCGCAAGCTAATGAATATTTTAATAGAATTCCAGCATTAAAACATCCCATAACAATTGAAGTCGCAGTTGGAACCAACTACTTTTTCGAAATTGCAAAACTTAGAGCTTTACGACTTCTGTTCAACACTTTAGCTAAAGAATACCATCATAATTTTGATTGTAACATCATTGCTACACCAACTCGTAGAAATAAAACTATTTACGATTACAACGTAAACATGCTACGAACTACAACCGAATGTATGTCGGCAATTCTTGGTGGCGCTAATATTGTAGCCAATTTACCTTACGATGCTTTGTATCATAAAGACAACGAATTTGGAGATAGAATTGCTAGAAACCAACTTTTAGTTTTAAAACACGAAAGTTATTTTGATAAAGTAAATAATCCTGCCGATGGCGCTTATTATATTGAAAATCTAACGCAACAATTAGCAGAAAAAGCATTAGAATTATTCAAAGACATTGAAAAAAATGGTGGTTTAATTACCCAATTAATGGAAGGAACTATTCAACGAAAAATCAGTGAAAGTGCCAATAAAGAGCAAGAATTATTCGACAATGGTAAAGAAATATTATTAGGAACCAACAAATATCCAAACAAAAACGACAGCATGAAAAATGATTTGGAATTGTATCCTTTTGTAAAACAAAATCCGCGCAAAACGCTCATCACTCCAATCATTGAAAAAAGGTTGGCAGAGAAATTAGAGCAAGAGCGATTATCTCAAGAATCATAACCATGAGAAAAAATATACAACACATCACTTTGGAAAGTTCCAAAAAGGAAACTCCAAATAACAATACTACAACTTTTCACACTGCTGAAAATATTGAAGTTAAACCAACCTACACTAAAGAAGACATCGAAAATTTGGAACACATTGGTTTTGGAGCAGGATTTGCCCCAAATCTTCGCGGACCTTATGCTACCATGTACGTTCGTCGTCCTTGGACCATTCGTCAATATGCTGGATTTTCAACTGCAGAAGAAAGTAATGCTTTCTACAGAAGAAATCTTGCAGCTGGACAAAAAGGACTTTCGGTAGCTTTCGATTTAGCAACACACAGAGGTTACGATTCTGACCATGAACGTGTTTTTGGAGACGTTGGAAAAGCTGGAGTTGCAATCGATTCTGTAGAAGATATGAAAATTCTTTTCGATCAAATTCCATTGGGTGAAATGTCGGTTTCTATGACTATGAATGGTGCTGTTTTACCAATTATGGCTTTTTATATTGTTGCAGCCGAAGAACAAGGTGTTGCTCCTGAATTACTTTCAGGAACGATTCAAAATGATATTTTGAAGGAGTTCATGGTGAGAAATACCTACATCTATCCGCCAACGCCTTCGATGAAAATCATTGCTGATATTTTTGAATATACAAGCAAGAAAATGCCGAAATTTAACTCGATTTCTATTTCGGGTTACCACATGCAAGAAGCTGGAGCAACTGCCGATATTGAGTTAGCTTATACTTTAGCCGACGGTTTAGAATATATTCGAACAGGTTTAGCAACCGGAATGAAAATTGATGAATTCGCGCCTCGCCTATCTTTCTTTTGGGCAATTGGTATGAACCATTTTATGGAAATTGCTAAAATGCGTGCCGGAAGAATGTTGTGGGCAAAATTGCTAAAACAATTCCATCCACAAGATGAAAAGTCATTGGCTTTGAGAACGCATTGTCAAACATCAGGTTGGAGTTTAACCGAGCAAGATCCTTTTAATAATGTGGCTAGAACTGCTATTGAAGCAGCTGCTGCGGCTTTTGGAGGAACACAGTCGTTGCACACTAATGCTTTAGACGAAGCTATTGCGTTACCAACCGATTTCTCTGCTAGAATTGCTAGAAATACCCAAATATTTTTACAAGAAGAAACCAAAATTTGCAAAACGGTCGATCCTTGGGCAGGAAGTTATTATGTAGAAAGTTTGACCAACGAAATTGCTCAAAACGCTTGGAAACTTATTGAAGAAGTAGAAGAATTAGGTGGAATGACAAAAGCCATCGAAGCTGGAATTCCGAAATTGCGTATTGAAGAAGCTGCCGCTCGAAAACAAGCCAGAATTGACAGCAGTCAAGATATTATTGTTGGTGTAAATAAATTTAGATTAGAAAAAGAAGATCCATTACAGATTTTAGATGTAGATAACGATATGGTGCGTAAGCAACAAATTGAACGTTTGACACAAATAAAAGCCACTCGCGACAATACTAAAGTTGCAGAATGTTTAGCAAAATTAACTGATTGTGCTCAAAACTCTAATGGAAATTTATTAGATTTGGCAGTAGAAGCAGCAAGAAACAGAGCCACATTAGGAGAAATCAGTGATGCTTTGGAAGCAGTTTTTGGAAGATATAAAGCACAAATTAGAAGTTTTAGCGGCGTGTATAGTAAAGAAATAAAAAACGACGAAAGTTTTGAAAAAGCAAAACAACTAGCCGATGCCTTCGCCAAAAAAGAAGGTCGTCGTCCTAGAATTATGATTGCTAAAATGGGACAAGACGGACACGATCGTGGTGCGAAAGTAGTTGCCACAGGTTATGCCGACGTAGGTTTTGACGTTGATATTGGACCCTTATTTCAAACGCCACAAGAAGCTGCGAAACAAGCAGTAGAAAACGATGTTCACATTCTTGGAGTTTCCTCATTGGCAGCTGGACACAAAACGTTAGTACCACAAGTAATTGCAGAACTAAAAAAATACGGACGCGAAGATATTATGGTAATTGTTGGTGGCGTAATTCCTGCGCAAGATTACCAATTCCTTTTTGATGCTGGTGCAGTTGCCGTTTTTGGTCCTGGAACTAAAATTAGTGAAGCTGCGATCAGTATTTTGGAGGTGCTTTTGGAAGAGTAGAATAATTAAATTTATTTATAAAACATTATCGTATTTAATGAAAAGAAAGTTCCAAATTATATTTATTTTTTTGATTTCATTATCAGTTAAAGCTCAAGATTATTCTAAATTTTTACCTTATTTTTCAAATAATTTATATGGTTTAGTCAATGACAAACAAGAGCAAATAGTTGAACCAAAATATAAAGAAGCAGAAATTATCAATGAGTTTTCCTTTGTTATATTTGATAAAATTCATTGCTATGATTTGTTCAATGGAAAATATGTTAACATTCCTTATTCTGAAGAAAATTCTTTTGTAGTGATTAGCAATGAACTTTTTGTTTTTAATTCAAAAGGCAATACTTTAATAAATCCTTACACTAAGGAAAAAATTCCTTTAAAATTGAAATACAAATTGATGTACAACAGAACTTTTTATGATTTTAAATCTAAGAAGAGCTATGATATGATTTTTGCTTACACCAATGATGAAAAACAATTATTTCTTAAA
>LNFM01005299.1_pt1 | contig 32619 bp, 34 predicted proteins | sample 596031 | NCBI WGS metagenome assembly LNFM01 (sample SAMN04254537, study PRJNA301005) | activated carbon metagenome | isolation source: dual media filters at the Ann Arbor, Michigan drinking water treatment plant | place: USA: Ann Arbor | reverse complement strand
CGCTGGCAAAGCTGCGTTGGTTCATGGTGTGATGGTGCCGCCACCGCGTCCATCGCGCATCGCGGTCAGCACGGATAAATCAGCGTTTCCCTAACGTTCGAGTTAAGCCGGCACCGACGGTAGGACGCCGGGCCGGCGCTGCAGAGAATGCAGACCTGCACTGTAGCGCCGGCCCGGCGGCCTGCCGTTGGGGCTCGGCTTGAACGAGGGGTTAGGCGTCTCAGCCGACAACTGCAACACCGACAATGTATGGAGCCAAACCAGTGGGGTGGCGCTGAGCAAACTTTGCGAGATTGCGTTGGACTTCTGGTTCGGTCTCGTGCGTTGCAAGCCATGCCCGAGCGCCTTGAAGAACCTCCAGGCAGAAGCGCGGCAGGTCAATGCACAAGGCGTCATTCATCCGACCGTAGTGAACAACGTTCGTTGTTGCCCCCGGCTCGATGAAGATGATTCGACTGAATTTGCTCTTCGGGTGCTGCGTGCTACCTTGATGTAAAAGGGAGCATCGGAATTGGTAGCAGGATTCACCATCGAGCGGGTTTTCAAGGTTCCTGACATGCGCGCGTGCATCGGGCGGAAGGTCCGCGAGCACATTTTCTAGGAACCGCGGGCGAACCCAAGTTTCGTACCAGGCCGCGTACTTCTTCCCCGACGCCTCTCCATTCTCTGAGGCGAGTGCCCCAGCAATGTCTGGTATCGAGAGGCTTGTGAATAGGGACAAGAAGTAGAGCCTTGAAGCGAGTGAGGATTCGACTTGCTCTACGAGTGCGTGCATGGGTGCCTTTGAGACGCCTAACGTTCGAGCTAAGCCGGCACCGACGGTAGGACGCCGGGCCGGCGCTGCAGAGAATGCAGACCTGCACTGTAGCGCCGGCCCGGTGGCCTGCCGTTGGTGCTCGGCTTGAGCGAGGGGTTAGGCACCGACGCGACCGCCAGGCGATGTGCTGGTGGCAGGGATGGGCTCTGGCGAGTGGATTGGAGCTGCGCGGTTGCCGGCCACTAAAGCAGCGTGCGCACACCGGGAGTTTGTTGCATGGCGCCGGACCCAGCTGCCTGGAAGCGAGGCCAGCCCGCGTGGGTGTTTGGCTTGACGGGTGGCCGCGCCGCCGATGGAGCGCGCCTCTTTTCCGGTTGCGGACGAAGCAAGCTGCCCGCAAACCAGCAACTCGGCGCAGTGGCGTGAGTTACTTTGACGCCTGCAGGCATGAATCAGCCCTTTCCCGGAGCGAGGGAAGCATTGACGACGATTACTGGCGGAGCGAGCGCGTTGGCATTCTTGCTGGGCCGCGCTGACCGGCCGGCATCGAATTCGGTGCCTAACGTTCGAGCTAACCTGGAGACAACGGCGTGACGCAAAGCCCGCGCCACTGACAATGCACACCTGCACTGTGGCGCGGGCTTTGTGGCATGCCGTTGGCTCTCAGGTTGAGCGAGGGGTTAGGCCTCACACGGCCTCTGCTCGCGGCTCAAAGATCTCTATGGGGTTTCCCGACGGGTCTTCGACGAGCACTTGCTTGCCACCTGGGCCTTTGATGGGTTTACTCCTGAACGTCGCGCCCAGCGCCGACAGCTGGGCAACAGTGGCGTCGATGTCTTTGACTTCGAGGACAAGCCTGTTCCATCCGCCTGGCTCCGGCGTTGAACCGTTCTTCAGCTTCTTACGTGCCGATGTTCCAGGGCCGCTCAGCCAGATGGAGAGTGACTTCCTCTTAACTATTGCAAACGGCGGGCCCCAACGATCCGCAAGCTTGAAGCCAAGAGCCTTGTAGAAGGGCAGCGACTCATCCACGTCATTGACCAAGTAGCGTACGACAGGCATTCGGTTCTCCCGCGGCAGGTGGTAGTGTCTTTGAGGCGATGAAGTGCTGCAGAACTCGCTTTGTGAGGCCTACCGACGGTAGGACGCCGGGCCGGCGCTGCAGAAAATGCAGACCTGCACTGTAGCGCCGGCCCGGTGGCCTGCCGTTGGGGCTCGGCTTGAGCGAGGGGTTAGGCACCGACGCGACCGCCAAGCGAAACAAAAGCGGCAGTGAGGGGCCTTGGAGAGCTCTTCCGAGCGGGGCGGTTGCTCGGAGCTGAGGCGGCGAGCGCTTAGCGAAGCGTGTCCGGGTGGCGTCGTAGCTTGCAGCCGGGAACTGAGGCCAGCTGGCGGCAGTGATTGGCTTGGCATACGCCTGCGCAGACGAGCAACCTCGGTCTTCAATAGTTTGCTGGTACGCCAGACTGGCCGCAAACCAGCAGCTTGACGCAGTAGGCTTGACTTGCTTCGACGGCTGGCGGCATGACTCAGCGCCTTGCCGCAGCGAAGGGCGCATCGACGACGATAGCTGGCGGAGCGAGCGCATTGGAGTTGTTGCCTGGCTTCGCGGACCGGACGGCTGCGAATTCGGTGCCTAACGTTCGAGCTAAGCCGGTACCGACGGGAAGGCGCCGGGCCCGCGCTGCAGAGAATGCAGCACTGCACTGTAGCGCGGGCCCGGTGGCTTGCCGTTGGTGCTCGGCTTGAGCGAGGGGTTAGGCACCGACACGACCGCCAAGCGATGTACTGGCGGCAGTGATGGGCCTTGAAACACACTTCCGAGCCGGGCGGTTGCTCGCCACTGACGCGGCGAGCGCATACCGGGGCGTTCGTTCACGATGCCGGACCCGGGTGCCGGGAAGCGAGACCGGCCCGCTTCTGTGTTCGGCTTGGCGCTTGGCCGCGCAGTTGACGGAGCGAGCCTTGTTACCGGTTGCTGAAGTAGCGGGCTGCTCGCAAACCAGCAACTCGACGAAGTAGGTACGGCCTGATTCAACGACTGGGGGCATGACTTGGTGCATTCCCGGAGCGAAGGAAGCGTTGGCGACGATTGCTGGCGGAGCGATCGCATTGGGGTTACGGCTTTGCCTCGCGGACCGGGCGGATTCGACTTCGGTGCCTAACGTTCGAGCTAAGCTGCGACCGGAGGTAGCCAGGGCTTGCCCGCGGAAGGCAAGATGCCACAGGCGCCTGGAGCGGGCAAGCTCTGGCTGCCGTAGGGCGTCAGCTTGAGCGAGGGGTTAGGCCTCACTCGCACTCAGCACAGCCACTGAATGACCGCATCACCTCTAGCGGCGGCATCTCTATAGAAGACGGGCAACTGCTGGTAGTACTCAATTGCGTAGTCAAGGGCCTCGTCCCCATCACGCTCCCACATGGGCGAGAGGTAGATGTCCTTCACGGTCATGTCCTTGGGGTTGTAGCGCTTGGCGAGATCGCTTGGCGCAATTGCTGACAGTGCATCGGCAATCTGGACGACCTGTTCCGGATGTAGGAACCGTGCCGGTCCGTACCCGACCTCTGGGCCGAACTCTTCTCCACCGAAGACGGCAAGAGCAACTGCTCCTTCGCCTCCCTCGGCTTCCCCAGTCAGCAGGTAGTGGATTCCGTGCCAGCTCTTGTCAATATCGATCGAGTTTGGTGGGCTGCTTTCCCCGTCATCGGGGTACAGAAAGTCTTCGATTGAGTCCTCTTCGCTTCGCAGGCGCTGAAGGGTTTCCGGGCTGACGGCGACAAAGCTTGCGACCATTCCCATTGGCGGATCTCCAGAGGCGGGTGTTATGTGAGGCCTAACGTTCGAGCTAAGCCGGCACCGACGGCAAGGCGCCGGGCCCGCGCTGCAGAGAATGCAGTACTGCACTGTAGCGCGGGCCCGGTGGCTTGCCGTTGGGGCTCGGCTTGAGCGAGGGGTTAGGCACCGACGCGCCCGCCAAGCGATGTGAAGGTGGCAGTGATGGGCGTTGAAGAGCGCTTCCGAGCTGAGCGATTTGTCGGAGATGAGGCGGCGAGCGCCTACCGAAGCGTTCCCGGGTGGCGTCGGAGCTTGCTGCCAGGAACCGAGGCAAGCCGGCGGCGGTGATTGGCTTGGCATACGCCTGCGCAGACGAGGGACCTCCGTCTTCAATAGTCTGCTGGTGCGCCAGACTGGCCGCAAACCAGCAACTTAAAGCAGTAGGCTTGACTTGCTTCGACGGCTGGCGGCATGACTCAGCGCTTTCCCGTAGCGAAGGGCGCATTGACGACGACAGCTGGCGGAGCGAGCGCATTGGAGTTGTTGCCCGGCTTGGCGCACCTGACGGCTGCGACTTCGGTGCCTAACGTTGCAATTGAGCCGCCGTACTCGGTCGGCTCGAATTGCGGGTTAGCCGGCTTTGTGCGGATTCTGCCCCGTTGACATGACGTGTCAGGCGTGTTATACTGGCCTTGCCAACACGGTGTTGGCGAACAACTTGGAGAGCAACATGCAAACGACTTTCACGGTGCTGGTAACGCTGGAACACGACGAAGGCCAAGGCCACTCGCAGAGCCGCATTGCGGAGCTGATTCAGCAAGCGCTGGAAGAAGGCACGCGCGATTACGCGGGGTTCCCTTCCGCGCAGGTTGATGCGTTCAAGGGCGTGCGCCTGACGACTGCCACGCTGGCGGGCAGCGACTTGGAGCGGTACAAGCGCATCGCCCCGCTGCACAACGCCCGCGTTCCGGCATGACGACCCCGGCCGCGAAGTGGAAAGCGGCCGAGCGCGCCCGGCACAAGGAAGCCGGGCGCGTGGCGGTGACGCACCACATATACCCCGAAGACCGCGAGAAGGTGGCGCGCTACATCAAGCGGCTGGTGGAGCGCACTGAACGGCGCCGAGCCGGCTAACGTGTTCTAGACACCCAAGCTTGCCACACCCACTCATAACTGACTACATCCACACATCAGTGGCATGCCCACCGCTGACCATAATTGACCCCAGCGCTGCTCTCCGATCACGCACGCTCTACATCTCTCTTGGCTCCCGCCGCTTGGCTTTCCTGCTGACGGGCATCAGGTTCAACGCCCGTGCCACCGCGATTGGCATCGTCCACGTCTTGCTGCGGCCGTCCCACTGCGCGCCTTGAGCGATGAGTTGCCTGCGCAGTTCCTTGTCCCCACGCTCGAGCGTGACGCACACCCACACGACCCGCGCCTTGGCGGTGCTTTGTACCGGTCTCGTGTCGACGACCATCTCGATGGTCGTGTAGCGCATCGTCCCGGCTTCGTTTTCTCGATACCGCACGCACAGCAGCGCGGCCCCATGTTGCCGGCGTAGCTTGATCGTGCCGGGTTGTCCCGGCTGGAGACTCCGGGTCACCCGTGTCTTTGGCGAGGAGGCGTCTCGAACCATGGCCGTGCCGTCCCGAGTTGGGTGGATTGCGGAAACCAAGTAACTGTATGAATATACAGTCTTGTCGATTCTGCCGCAGGAGCCTTCCGTGCCGTCCATCCCCCATCCAGGTCAGCCGTCTCCGAAGTTGCTCGACCTCGTGCGCCAGCACGTCCGCAGCCTGCACTACAGCCTGCGCACCGAAGAGGCTTACGTCTACTGGGTGCGCGCCTTTGTCCGCTTCCATGGCCTGCGGCATCCATCCGAACTCTCGCAGCCCGAGGTCGAGTCCTTTCTCAGTTGGTTGGCCGCCGACCGCGAAGTGGCGGTGGGCACCCACAGGCAGGCGCTGTCTGCCTTGCTCTTCCTGTACCAGAAGGTGCTGCGCCAGGACCTTCCCTGGATGGCCGAGATCGGCCGCCCCCGGGCCGAGCGGCGCTTGCCGGTCGTGCTGTCCTTGGACGAGGTCGCGCAGCTCCTGGCGCAGCTCGACGCCCACCAGACCAGGCTGGGCGTCCCTCACGGGCTGGTCGCGCGGCTGCTGTATGGCACCGGCATGCGCCTGCTCGAGGGCCTGCGCCTGCGTGTCAAGGACATCGACTTCGACCGGCGTGCCGTCGTCGTGCGCGAGGGCAAAGGCTTCAAGGACCGTGTCGTGATGCTGCCCGCCGCGCTGGAGGAGCCGCTGCGCGAGCAGCTCGCGCGTGCACATGCCGTGTGGGTGGCCGACCGGGCCGCAGGTCTGGCGGGTGTGCACGTCCCCAACGCACTGGCCCGCAAGTACCCGCGCGCGCCGGAGTCATGGACCTGGCACTGGGTGTTCCCCCAGGCCCAGACCTCGGACGACCCGCGACTCGGCCTGACCCGCCGCCACCACCTGCTGGAAGGCAACGTCCAGCGCATCTTCAAGCGTGCCCTGGCCGATGCCGGCATCCACAAGGCCGCGTCGCCTCACACGCTTCGCCATTCGTTTGCCACCCACCTGCTGCAGGCGGGTTACGACATCCGCACCGTGCAGGAGCTGCTGGGCCACTCCGACGTGAGCACCACCATGATCTACACCCACGTGCTGCGCCTGGGCGGCGGCGCCGTGCGCAGCCCGCTGGACAACCTGGGCGCGGTTCCTGCGGTCCCCCGCGCCGCCTCCAGAGCTCCTGCGCCCGTGCCTGTTCCGTCCGCTTCAGTCCCTGCACCGACTTCGGCCCTGTCGCCGGTGCCCGCGCTGCCACCGGCTCTGCCGTCGGCGCCTCCCTCGGCACCTCCCTCGGCACCTCCCTCGGCACCGGACCCCGCGGCCGCCAGTGCTTCCGGCGCTTCATCGACCCTGCGCTACCCCGCACCCGGCAAACCCGCCACCGTCCGCCCCGCCCGTGAACCCGAACCGTGTTACCTGCCCACACCCGCCGCCTCCCGCCCTCGCCGCCGTCAGCCAGTGGCCGCCGCCGCCCGCAACTCCCGGCCTACGCCGAGCTGCGCTGCCGCAGCAACTTCAGCTTCCTGAGCGGCGCCTCGCACCCCGAGGAACTGGTGGCCCGCGCGCAGGCGCTGGGCTACAGCGCGCTGGCGCTCGTCGACGAGTGTTCGCTGTCGGGCATCGTGCGTGCGCACAGCGAGGCCGAGCGCCTGCAGATGCGCCTGATCGTCGGCACCGAGATGCAGCTCTCGCCCCCCGCCGCACCCGCCGGCAAGGGGCTGCAGCGCGGCGCTTCACCGGCTGCGCATCGGCCTGCGCCGCTGGCCGTCGACGCGGCGCAGTCGGCGGCGCAGGCTTCGGTGGCCGCGGCCACGAAGCAGGCCGCCGCAGCGCTGGCGCATGCGCGCACGGCGCGCGCTGCGCCGCCGGCCCGGGCCGATGCGCAGCCCGACCCCTTCGCCGTGCCCACCGAACCCCGCCTCGTGCTGCTGGCCCAATCGCGCCGCGGCTACGGCAACCTGGTGCAGTGGATCACGCTGGCGCGCCGCCGCGCGCCCAAGGGCGAGTACCTGGCGCTGCGCGCCGACGTCGAAGGCCGCGTGCCCACGGCCCCCACGCTGGCGGGCCTGCCCGACTGCATGGCACTGCTGGTGCCGGCCCCCGGCCAGAGCTTCGAGGCGCTCTTCAACCACGCGCTGTGGCTGAAGACCTGGTTCGGGCTCGACCGCGCCGCCATCGCCATCGAACTGCGCCACCAGCCGCACGACGCGCAGATGCAGGACCTGCTCGTGCGCGTGTCCGCCGCCACCGGCCTGCGCCTGGCGGCCACCGGGGGCGTGCGCATGCACACGCGCTCGCGCAAGGCGCTGCTCGACGTGTTGACCGCCACGCGCCTGAAGTGCACCGTGTCGCAGGCCGGCCTGGCGCTGCAGCCCAACGCCGAGGCGCATCTGCGCTCGCGCGTGCGCCTGGCGCAGCTGTACCGCCCCGAATGGCTGGCCGCCACGATCGACATCGCCGGCCAGTGCGCCTTCAGCCTGGCCGAGCTGAAATACGAATACCCACGCGAGATCACGCCCGAAGGCCACACGCCCACCAGCTGGCTGCGTCACTTGACGGAGGCCGGCGTGAAGGACCGCTTCAAGGACGGCGAGCCGCCCGCCGTGCGCGCGATGATCGAACACGAGCTGGCGCTCATCGCGCAGCTGAAGTACGAGCCGTACTTCCTGACGGTCGCCGACATCGTGCACTGGGCGCGCGCCCAGGGCATCCTGTGCCAGGGCCGCGGCAGTGCGGCCAACTCGGCCGTCTGTTACTGCCTGGGCGTGACCGCGGTCGACCCGGCCAAGACCACGCTGCTGTTCGAGCGTTTCATCAGCGCCGAGCGCAACGAGCCGCCCGACATCGACATCGATTTCGAGCACCAGCGCCGCGAAGAGGTCATCCAGTACATCTACAAGAAATACGGCCGCCACCGTGCCGCGCTCACCGGCGTGATCATCAGCTACCGCCCGCGCAGCGCGCTGCGCGACGCGGGCCGCGCGCTGGGCATCGACCTCGAGCGCATCGAGGCCGTGGCCAAGAGCCAGCACTGGTTCGACGGCCGCAGCATCGACCCCGAGCGCCTGCGCGAGAACGGCTTCGACCCCGAAGCCTCGATGTGCCGGCTGTGGATGGAGCTCACCGCCACGCTGATCGGCTTTCCGCGCCACCTCAGCCAGCACCCCGGCGGCTTCGTCATCGCGCGCGACGACCTGGCGCGTCTGGTGCCGGTGGAAAACGCCGCCATGGCCGAGCGCAGCGTCATCCAGTGGGACAAGGACGACCTCGACACGCTGGGCCTGCTGAAGGTGGACATCCTGGCTTTGGGCATGCTCAGCGCCATCCGCCGCGCGCTCGAATTCGTGGGCGACAAGACCGGCCAGCCGATGGCGCTGCACCAGATCCCGTCCGAAGACAAACCCACCTACCAGATGCTGTGCCGCGCCGACAGCGTGGGCACCTTCCAGGTTGAAAGCCGCGCCCAGATGAGCATGCTGCCGCGGCTGCAGCCCCGGTGCTTCTACGACCTGGTCATCGAGGTCGCGATCGTGCGCCCCGGCCCCATCCAGGGCGGCATGGTGCACCCCTACCTGCGCCGGCGCAGCGGCGAAGAGCCGGTCGACTACCCCAGCGACGAGGTGCGCCAGGCGCTGGAGCGCACGCTCGGCGTGCCCATCTTTCAAGAGCAGGTGATGCAGCTGGCCATCCTGGCCGCCGACTTCACCCCCGGCGAGGCCGACCAGCTGCGCCGCGCCATGGCCGCCTGGAAGCGCAAGGGCGGCCTCGGCCCCTTCCACGAGCGCCTGGTGGGCCGCATGGTGCAGAAGGGCTACGAAGTGGAGTACGCCGAGCGCATCTTCAAGCAGATCCAGGGCTTCGGCGAGTACGGTTTCCCCGAAAGCCATGCCGCCAGCTTTGCGCTGCTGGTCTACGCCAGCGCGTGGCTCAAGTGCCACCACCCCGACGCCTTTCTGGCGGCGCTGCTCAACAGTCAGCCGATGGGCTTCTATGCCCCCGCGCAGTTGGTGCGCGATGCGCGCGACCATGGCGTGGTGGTGTTGCCGGTGGACATCGCACGCAGCCAGTTCGACACCTGCCTGGAGCCCTCGTCACACCCTGCGCCGTTGCCAGGGCAGGGCACCGCGCTGCAACCCGTGCGCCTGGGTTTCAGCCGCATCAGCGGGCTGACGCAGGACGCCGCCGACCGCATCGTGGCTGCCCGGGCCGAAGCTGCTTTCGCCAGCCCCGAAGACCTGGCCCGCCGCGCGCAGCTCGACGCGCACCAGCTCGCGCTGTTGGCCCAGGCCGATGCACTGCAGCCGCTCACCGGTCACCGCCACCAGGCGGCGTGGGCGGTGTCCGGCGTGGACACACGCGCCACGCCGCTGCTGCGCGACACCCGCACGCAAGAGGTCGCGGCCGAACTGCCCGCGCCTGACGAGGCCACCACGGTGCTGGCCGACTACCGCGCCACGGGCTTGAGCCTCACGCAGCACCCGCTGGCATTGCTGCGCGAGCAGCTGGCCGCCTTCAAGGTGGAGACGGCCGCCGTGCTGCGCCACCACCCCAACGGCCGCCTGGCGCGGGCCAGCGGCATCGTCACCCACCGCCAGCGCCCCGAAACCGCCAAGGGCGTGGTCTTCGTGACGCTGGAAGACGAAACCGGCAGCGTCAACGTCATCGTCTGGCCCGATGTGGTGGAAGCCCAGCGCCGGCCGCTGCTGGCCGCCACGCTGCTGACGGTGTTTGGCGTGTGGCAGTGCCAGGGCGAGGTGCGGCACCTGATCGCGCGCAAGCTGGTGGACCACTCGGATCTGCTGCAGGGGCTGGCGTCGCGCAGCCGGAATTTCAGATGATCGTCTGCGTTGCGGGTTGCGGGTTGCGGGTTGCGGGTTGCTGCGTTCGACGTTTGGCGTGCGGCGTTCAACGCGGCAAAGGCGGGCCCGGGCAGGCCGTGGCGCTTCACTGTGGCGGTCTCCGCTTCGCTCCGACTCCGCTGCGGTGCTCGGGCTTGCGGCCGCATCGCGAAACTCGCTCCGCGGCCTGCGGCCGCTGCGCTCAAACAGTCGCGATGAGTCAGAGGTGGAGGCGCGCTGAAGCGCGCTGGCCGCAAGCCCTGCGCTCCTCGCCGCCACAGAGGCGCGCCACGACCTGCCCGGGCCCGCCTTTGCAACCACCGGTCGTGGCATGCCGGCATTCATTCGCACACCACCACTGACGCGATCGCGAAGGCCCAAGCACACACAACGCACCTGCACACGAAAACGTGATCCTCACCCACCCGGCACAATCCCAACCCATGCAGACCCCCATCGAATGGCTGCCCGCTGAAGGCGAGCCACAACAACTCATCCTCCTGCTGCACGGCTGGGGTTCGGACGGCCGTGCGATGGCGCCGCTGGCCCAGGCGCTGCGGCTCGCGTTCCCCCAGGCTGCCGTGCTGGCCCCGGACGCGCCCAACGCCTTCGAGCGCGGCGGTACCGCACACCAGTGGTATGGCGTGGACGACCTCACGCCCGAGATCTGGCCGCAGCGAGTGGCCGACGCGCTGCCGGCGCTGCGCACTTGGGTCCAGGCACAGCAGGCGCGCCTGGGCGTGGCCCCGGCGGCCACCGCACTGGGCGGTTTTTCGCAAGGCGCGATCCTGGCGCTGGCACTGGCACTGCAGGACGACGGCATCGCCGGCCGCGTGCTGGCCTTCGGCGGCTGCCTCACCGCCGCGCCCAAGGCCGCGCCGCGCCACACCACGGTGCACCTGTTTCATGGCGACGCCGACACCGTGATCCCGGCCGACGGCTCGCGCCAGGCACTGGCCTGGCTGGCCGAACTGCAGGGGGATGCCACGGTGGACATCGCCCAGGGCATCGGCCATGAACTGCATCCGGTGCTGATCGACTGCGCGCTGAACCGCCTGAAGACGCACATCCCGCTACGCACCTGGCAGGCCGCGCTGGGCGCGGTGCCGCCGCTGCCGGGCGCTGATACCGACCACTGATCTCCGTCATCCCCGTCATCCCCGCCCCATGCTCTTCCTGCTGTCCCCCGCCAAGACCCTGGACTACGACACCCCCGTGCCCGCGCCGGTGCGCAAGAAGGCCACCGAGCCGCTGTACACCGCCGAGGCGGCCGCGCTGATCGACGTGCTGCGCCGGAAGACACCTGCGCAGGTGGCCACGCTGATGGGCCTGTCGGACAACCTGGCCACCTTGAACGTGGGCCGTTATTCGGCCTGGCAGCCGCAGGCCACGCCCGACAACAGCAAGCCCGCAGTGCTGGCCTTCGACGGCGACGTGTACGACGGCCTGGCCGCCAAGACGCTGAAGACGGCCGACCTCACGTGGGCGCAGGAGCACCTGGTGATCCTGTCCGGCCTGTACGGCGCGCTGCGCCCGCTGGACCGCCTGCAGCCGTACCGGCTGGAAATGGGCACCGCCTTGCAGACAGCGCGCGGCAAGGACCTGTATGCCTGGTGGGGCGACACCGTGGCCGAGTACCTGAATGCCCGGCAGATCGACGACAAGGCGCCGGTGATCGTCAACCTCGCGTCCATCGAATACGCCCGCGTGGCGCTGCGCAAGACGCTGCGCGCCCGCGTGGTGGACTGCGTGTTCGAGGAACGCCAGGCCGACGGCAGCCACAAGATCATCAGCTTCTTCGCCAAGAAAGCGCGCGGGCTGATGGTGCGGCACGCCATCCAGGCGCGGGCCCGCAGCGTGAAGGCGCTGCAGGACTTCAACGCCGAAGGCTATGCCTGGGTGCCGGCGCTGTCGTCACCGACGCGGCTGGTGTTTCAACGCGGCTGAACCCGGTCAGCGCCGGCACGGCACGGCACGCCCCATCGCAGCACTTGGCCGGCCGCGGGCGCTGCGCCAAAATCGCGGCATGACTGCCGCACCCCAGACCATCACCCCCGAGCTGCGCCGCTGGATCATCGAGCAGGCCGAGGCCGGCTGCCGCCCGCAGGACGTCGTGCAGGCCATGACCGCCAGCGGCTGGAACGAGGACGTGGCGCTCAAGGCGATGGAGCAGACGTTGCGCGAGCACCTGTCCACGATCCCGCCCGACGAGAGCGACCTGCCGCCCGCCACTCCCGTGCCCGGCCCGGCGCTCGACGGTGCACCGCTGCTGCTGCAGCCCGACGGCCACACCGTGAAGGTGCTGACGACGATGAAGCACCCCCGCGTGGTGGTCTTCGGCGGCCTGCTGAGCGACGACGAATGCGCCGGTCTGATGGCGCTGGCCGCGCCGCGGCTCACGCGCTCGGAGACGGTGGACAACGCCACCGGCGGCAGCGAGGTCAACGCCGCCCGCACCAGCGACGGCATGTTCTTCGAGCGCGGCGAACATGACCTGATCCAGCGCATCGAAGCGCGCATCGCCGCGCTGGTGGGCTGGCCGGTGGAAAACGGCGAAGGCCTGCAGATCCTGCGCTACCGGCCCGGTGCCGAATACCGCCCGCACCACGACTACTTCGACCCCGTGCACAGTGGCACGCCGCGCATCCTGGAGCGCGGCGGCCAGCGTGTGGGCACGCTGGTGATGTACCTCAACACCCCCGACGGTGGCGGCGCCACCACGTTCCCCGAAGTGGGCCTGGAGGTGGCACCGGTGCGCGGCAACGCGGTGTTCTTCAGCTACGACCGCGCCCACGTCAGCACCAAGACGCTGCACGGCGGCGCGCCGGTCACCGCAGGCGAGAAATGGGTGGCCACCAAGTGGCTGCGGCAGGGCATCTTTGTCTGACGGCTTGATGGCGACCTGAAGGTCGCGCCACCCATCGCCTGAACACCGGGCCGCCGTGCGCCGACGCGGCCCGCGTCGTGTTCACACCGTCACACCTCGGCGCATTCGCCGAAGGCCGGCACCCGCACCCGCCAGCCCAGGTGCGACTGGATGTCGGCGCGCAAGGTGTCCGACGCATCGGGCTCGCCGTGCACCACGAAGGTCTGCGCCGGCGGCTTGTGCAGGTGCTGCAGCCAGCCCATCAGCTCGTGCCGGTCGGCGTGGCCCGAAAAGCCTTCGAGCTGCTGCACCTCGGCGCGCACGGGCACCAGCTCGCCGTGGATCTTGACCTCGCGCTCGCCGGCCACCAGCTTGGCGCCGCGGCTGCCGCCGACCTGGAAGCCCGCAAACACCACCGTGTGCCGCGCCTCCGGCGCCATCGCCTTCAGGTGGTGCAGCACACGGCCGCCGGTGGCCATGCCGCTGGCCGAGATGATGACGGCCGGGTAGCGCGCACCGGCCAGCCGCATGCTCTGCTGCACGGTGGTGACCATGCGCACGCCGTCGGCCAGCGTGCGCATCTCGCGCGCCGGCACGCGCAGCAGCCTGGCGTGCTGGCGGTACAGCGCGGTGGCCTGCACGGCCATCGGGCTGTCCAGGAAGATCGGCAGCTCCTGCGGGATGGCGCCGCTGCGCTTCAGCCGCTGCAGCACCAGCAGCAGCGCCTGCGCACGGCCCACGGCAAACGACGGCATCAGCACCGAGCCGCCGCGCTGCACCGTGCGGTTGACGATGTCGGCCAGGCTGCCCACGCCGTCCTCGGCCGGGTGCGTGCGGTTGCCGTAGGTCGACTCGACGACCAGCACGTCGGCGCGTGTCACCGGCTCGGGCGGCGGCATCAGCAGGTCGTGCTGGCGGCCCACGTCGCCCGAAAACACCAGCCGCCGCCCGCTGCGGCCGGGCTCCTGCAGCGTCACCGCGCAGGCGCCCAGCAGGTGGCCCACGGGGCTCAGCGTCACTTGATGGCGGCCGACGCTGATGGTGCGACCCGGTGCCAGCGGCACCAGCTGCGACAGCGCGCGCTGCGCGTCGGCGCGTGTGTACAGCGGCAGCGCCTTCTCGTGCTTGCTGTAGCCGTAGCGGTTGGCGCGGCGCGCGTCTTCTTCCTGCAGGTGGGCGCTGTCCAGCAGCAGCACACGCGCCAGGTCGCAGGTGGCGGGGCTGGCGTGGATGGGGCCGCGAAAGCCGTGTTTGACGAGCGCCGGCAGCCAGCCGCTGTGGTCCAGGTGGGCGTGACTCAGCACCACGGCGTCCAGGTCCTGCAGCTCGGGCGGCATCGTCCAGTTGCGCTCGCGGTGCAGCTTCCAGCCCTGGAACAGGCCGCAGTCCAGCAGGATGCGGCTGCCGGCGCTGTCGATCAGGTGGCGCGAGCCGGTCACGCCGTCGGCAGCGCCGAGGAAGTGGATCTTCATGGGGCCTCTTGCGGTGGCGTGGATGAGTCGGGTCCGGCGCGGGGTTCAGGCGCCCAGGTCCTGCAGCGCCGCCGATTCCAGCACGCGCACGCCGGGCTCGGGCCGCGAGGTGGCGCGCAGCAGCGCCCGGGCCACCGTGGCCGCCTCGATCGGCCGCCAGGCTTGGGGCAGGAAGGGCCTGAACGGGGCCGTCAGCGCCAGCGCCAGGCGCTCGCCGGGCCGCACCGGCTGGTTCAGCGAGGCCCGGTCGCCCACCAGCAGCGAGGGCCGCGCGATCACCAGGCTGGCGAAGCCCAGCACCGTGAGCGCCGCCTCCATCTCGCCCTTGACCTGTTTGTAGAAGGTCCTGGAACCCGGGTTGGCACCCAGCGCCGACACCACCGCGAAGCGGCGCACGCCGGCGCGCTGCGCAGCGCGCGCAAAGGCCAGCACGGCGTCGAAGTCGACCGCGCGGAAGGCCTCCTTCGAGCCCGCGACCTTGATCGTGGTGCCCAGCGCGCAGAAGGCGGTGTCGGCCTGCGGCAGCGGGGGCAGGGCCGCGAAGTCGACCGGGTGCACGCGGTGCAGCGGCTGCGCGGCCTGCATGGGTTGGCGCACCAGCAGGTGCAAGGGACCGGGCCCGGTCCAGTGCCGCGCGATCTCGCGCCCGATGAGGCCGGTGCCGCCAGCGAGCAGCGCGCTCATGGCGACCCCCTGCGCTGCGCGCGGCGGGGAACGGGATGGCGCGTGAGAGCAGGTGAGCGGGTCATGCCGGGAAGATACCCGATCCCCCAGGTGTTGCCGCCCCAGACCTGCCCCTAGACCGCCGCGCCCCCCGCACCGCGACCCAGCAAAAGCCGTGGAACCGGCTCCGCCGGGCCACTGGCGAACGGCCCCCTCGGGGGGTAGCGAGCGCCAGCGAGCTTGGGGGCACCCTTTACCTGAACTGGTCGAGCAGCCTTTCCAGGGTCATCGTGAAGGGCGTGCTCAGTGCCGGCAGCGTCAGCAGCAGCCCGAGCAGGCCCACGCCCAGCGTGACCGGGAAGCCGATCGCGAAGATGTTGATCTGCGGCGCCACGCGCGAGATGGCGCCCAGCACCAGGTTGACGAACAGCAGCATCGTCACCAGCGGCAGTGCGATCCACAGCCCGGTGGAGAAGATCTCGGCGCCCCAGCGGTGCGGCTGCACCTGGTGCAGGAAGGCAAATGGCTCCGGTCCGACCGGAAACACCGTGAAGCTGTGCACCAGCGCAGCGATCACCAGCAGGTGGCCGTTGGCCACGATGAAGAGCCAGGCCACCGTGGTGCCGAAGAAGCGGCTGGCCGCGGTGGCGGTGGAGGCCGACAACGGGTCGAAAAAACCGGCGAAGTTCAGGCCCATCTGCAGGCCGATGATCTCGCCGGCGAACTCGATCGCGGCAAACACCAGCCGCACCGCAAAGCCCAGGCTGACGCCGATGACCACCTGCTGCGCCACCAGCATCGCGGCCATCGGGGAGTCGAGCGCGACCTCGGGGCTGGCGGGCAGGCTGGGCTGCGCGGCCAGCGCGATGAAGGCCGCCAGCGCAATGCGCACGCGCGTAGGCACGGCGCGCGTGCCCAGCACGGGCAGCGCGGTGAACAGCGCCAGGGCGCGCAGGAACGGCCAGATCAGGGGGCTGATCCAGCTCAGGAACTGCGCTTCGGTGAAGGTCAGCATGGGACGTGCCGGCGTGGCAGCCATGACCGACGGGCCTCGGCCCCGCACGAAGCCGCAGGCACGGTCAGCCCACCGCCCCGGGAATCCCCAGCAGGGTCGCCCGCAGGTAGTCCACCAGCGTGCTCAGCATCCAGGGCCCGGCCACCGCCAGCACCACCACCGCGGCGATGATCTTGGGCACGAAGGACAGCGTGGCCTCGTTGATCTGCGTCGCCGCCTGGAACACGCTGACGACCAGGCCCACCACCAGCACCACCAGAAGGATCGGCGCCGACACCATCAGCAGCATCCACAGCCCCTGCTGCCCGGTGGAAAGAACTTGTTGTGCGTCCATGTCAGGTCACGAAGGAGGCGGCCAGCGAGCCGAGCAGCAGGTTCCAGCCGTCAGCCAGCACGAACAGCATCAGCTTGAAGGGCAGCGCCACCAGCACCGGGCTCAGCATCATCATGCCCAGGCTCATCAGCACGCTGGCCACGATCATGTCGATGATCAGGAACGGGATGAAGATCATGAAGCCGATCTGGAAGGCGCTCTTCAGCTCGCTGGTCACGAAGGCCGGCACCAGCACCGTCAGCGGCACGTCGGCGCCCTTCACGCCGGCGGGCAGCTTGGCCAGCCCGGCGAACAGCTGCACGTCGCTCTGGCGCGTCTGCTTCAGCATGAACTCGCGCAGCGGCACCACGCCTTCCTTCAGCGCCTGGTCCACCGCCATCGTGCCGGCGGCGTAGGGCGCGTAGGCCTTGTCGTAGATCTGGTCGAAGGTGCCCGACATCACGAAGAAGGTCAGGAACAGGCTCAAGCCCACGATCACCTGGTTGGGCGGCGCGGCCTGCGTGCCCAGCGCCTGGCGCAGCAGGCTGAGCACGATGACGATGCGCGTGAACGCCGTCATCAGCAGCAGCACCGCGGGCAGGAAGCTCAACGCGGTGAAGAACAGCAGCGTCTGGATCGGCACCGAGTAGCTCGTGCCACCGGGTCCCTGGCCCAGCACCAGCGGCAGTCCGGCCGGGCCTTGCTGCGCCAGCGCGCTGCCGGCAGCGAGGACCCCTACGGCAGCAGCGAGGGTCACGCGACCCAGCTTCCCGCCGCGGAACCGGCTTTGCCGGGCCGCAGGCGGACGGCCCCCTTGGGGGGTAGCGAGCGATAGCGAGCTTGGGGGCTTCATTTCTTCAGACGCGACAGCAACTGCGCAAACGCGGCCGCGGGCGGCGGGGGCGGCGTGTCCACCGCGTCGGGGTGCGGCACCATCGTGTGCAGCGTGCGGATGCCCTGCGGGCTGACGCCCAGCACCAGCCACAGGCGATCCTCGCCGTGGCCCACTTCCACCGTGACGAGCTTCTGCTGCGCCGACAGCGGCAGCACCGCCACGTGCCGCGGCGTGCCGGGCTTGCCCAGGCCGCCGCCCACCATCGGCGAGCGTTTCAGGAGCCACAGCGCCACCGGGATCATCGCGATGATCACCAGGAACCACAGCAGCGAACCGAGACCGGGTTGCATGGGCATCAGATCTTGCTCAGGCGGCGCATGCGCTCGCTGGGGGTGACGATGTCGGTGAGCCGGATGCCGAACTTGTCGTTCACCACCACCACCTCGCCCTGCGCGATGAGGAAGCCATTGACCAGCACGTCCATCGGCTCGCCGGCCATCGTCTCCAGCTCCACCACCGAGCCCTGCGCGAGCTGCAGGATGTGCTTGATGGGGATGCGTGTGCGGCCCAGTTCCACGGTCAGCTGGACGGGGATGTCCAGGATCATGTTCAAGTCGTTGCCGGCATTGCCCGGCGGCGTGGACGAGAACTTGGTGAACTCCGCCGGCGCCACGCTCTCGGCGGCAAACGCCACTTCACTGGCCACGTCGCCGCCGCCCGAGGGCTTGGACTCGGACAGCGCTGCAGCCCATTCGGCGGCCATCTTGTCCTCTTCGGACATCGCGCCTTCGGCTTCACTCATGACATTGCTCCATTACAAACTTTCGCAGACCACGGCAACACACAGCCGCGATCCATCAGCACCGCGACCCAGCGGCCGCCCCGGATCCGGCTCCGCCGGGCCGGCGGGGGCGCCCCCTTGAGGGGGAGCGCCGAAGGCGCTTCGGGGGTGGGTCATTGATCACCGATCCAGCTCGCGTTGTTGCTGGTGATCAGCTTGTCGATCTTGATCGAGTAGCGGTTGTTGGACGTGCCGTAATGGCAGTCGAACACCGGCACGCCGTCGACCTTGGCCTGGATCATCGGATCCAGGTCGAGCTCGATGAAGTCACCGGGCTTGAACGACAGCAGCTGCTCCACGGTGGCGCCGGCGTGCGCCAGCTCGGCCACCAGGTCGACCTCGGCCGACTGGATCTGCTGCTTGAGCAGGTTGACCCAGCGGCGGTCGGGCTCGGCGCTGTCGCTCTGGATCGTGCTGTAGAGCACGTCGCGGATCGGCTCCAGCGTGCTGTACGGAATGCAGAAGTGCACCGAACCCGAGGTCTCGCCGATCTCCAGCGTGAAGTTGGTCGCGACGACGATCTCGCTGGGCGTGGCGATGTTGGCGAACTGCGGCTGCATCTCCGAGCGCTGGTATTCCAGCTCCACCGGGTAGATGCCCTGCCAGGCCTTCTTGTACTCGGCGCAGATGGTCTCCACCAGGCGGTAGATCACGCGCAGCTCGGTGGGGCTGAAGTCGCGCCCCTCGATGCGCGTGTGGTACTTGCCCACGCCGCCGAAGAGCGAGTCGATGACCGCGAACACCAGGCTCGGGTCGCACACGATCAGGCCGCTGCCGCGCAGCGGCTTGACGGTCATGATGTTGAAGTTGGTGGGCACCACGATCTCGCGCAGGAAGGCGCTGAACTTCTGCACCTTGATGCCGCCGATGCTGACCTCGGGGCTCTTGCGGATGAGGTTGAACAGCCCGATGCGGATGTTGCGCGCAAACCGCTCGTTGATGACCTCCATCGTCGGCATGCGGCCGCGGACGATGCGCTCCTGGCTCGCCAGGTCGTAGTCGCGCACGCCGGTGGCCGGCGTGTCGTCCGGCTCGAGCTTCTGGCTTTCGCCGGTGATGCCCTGCAGCAGCGCGTCGACTTCGTCTTGCGAAAGGATCTGCTGGTTCATACGAGCCCCCGAGCTCGCTTTCGCTCGCTACCCCCCGAGGGGGCCGCTCGCCAGTGGTCGGGCAGAGCCCGCCCACGGCTCTGGCTTGGTCGCGCTGCGGTCATTGAATGATGAAGTTGGAGAAGTGGACTGCCTTCACGGGGAGCACCGGCGCGGTGGCCTTCTTCTTCTTCTTCTTCGGCGCGGGCTTGTCTTCGTCGGTCGCCGTGGCTTCGGGCGCGGGCTCTTCTTCCGGCACCTCGTAGCCGAGCGCGCGTGCCGACTCGGACTTCACGCGCTCGGCCAGCTTGAGCTTGCCTTCGCGGCCCATCAGGTCGCCCGCGGTGCGTTCGGCCAGCGCCATCAGGATGTTGTGGCGGATGGCCGGCATCAGGGCCTTGATCTGATCGCCGGTCTGCTGCGTGTCGACCTCCAGCGTGATGCCGACCTGCGCAAAGCGCTCGCTGTCGCGGTCGGCCAGGTTCACGGTGAACGGCTCCAGCGGCACGAACACCGGCACCGCCTTGGGGTCGAACTTGACGGCGGCCTTGGCCGGCGTCGATTCGGCGCCGCCTTCTTCGGCCTCGTGTTCCGCCGCGGCCTTCTTCTTCATCAGCACGACAGCGGCGCCACCACCGCCCAGCAGCACCAGCGCCACGACGGCGATGATGATGATCAGCTTCTTCTTGCCCTTGGCGGGCGGGGCTTCGGCGGCAGCGGCGGCGGACATGCGGTCTCCTTCAGGCAGGACGCTGAAGCCGCAGCCCTGGTGGGCGGCGCCCTTCGGCGTGTGAAGACCATTATTGAGAGCGGCCGTGCGCGCCGATGCGGTGAAAAGGGCGGTGAACACCGTTCACCAAGCCCCCGTGGCCGCGCCCCTGAAGACGCGACCGGGCGGGCCCGGTCAGGCGATCAGATCGACCACGCCGCGGCGGCGTTCGGGCGCGGTGCGCAGCTCGGCCGGGCTGGCGCCCATGCTGCCGCCGCGCCCGTCCTGGCCCTCGCGGCCTTCACCGCGCTGCCGGCCGCCGGCGCCGCTGTCGCTGGCAAAGCCCTGGCGCGCCTGTTCGAAGACGCCGCCGCCGGTCAGCGTGAGGCCGGCTTCGCGCAGGCTGGCCGCGAGCATCGGCAGCGCCTGCTCCAGCGCCTGGCGGGTGCCGGCCTGGTCGGCACCGAGCTGCACCACGGCGGTGGCGCCCTCGAGCTGGATGCGCACCGACACCGGCCCCATGTCGGCCGGGTTCAGGTGCAGCTGCGCGTGTTCGACGCCCTCGCGCACGAAGGTCGTGATCTGGGCGCCGAGCTGGCTGCCGAAGTCGGCGCTGGCCGGGTGTGCCGGCAGCGTCGCTTCGGCCGGCGCCGGGCCGCTGGTGGCGGCACCGCCGGCCACCGCGGCGGTGCCGGCGCCCAGCGGGCCGGCTGCCGCGGGCAGGGCCTCGCCGGGCCGGGCTGCGGGCTCGGCCGCCACGGCGGTGGCGCGCGACAGGTGGTCTTCGAAAGCCGCCGCGGCCGTGCTGCCCGCGGCGGCGCCGGGGCCGCCGGGCGTCGGGGTGGCCCGTTCTGCGCCTTCGGCCGCGCCGGCTTGCAGGGCCTGGCGGCTGACCGCGGCCGCCAGCCGCTGGCCGCCCGGGCCGTCGGCGCCATCGGCAGCCGGTGCACCGGCCTTGCCGTGTTCGCCGGCCGCGCGCGCGCCGCGCGATCCGGCGGCCGCGCCGGCCGCGCCCAGGCGCAGGTGCGCCAGCATCGTGTGCAGGTGGCCGGGCGCGGCGGCGACGTCGTCGTCGGCCGGTGGGGTGTCGCTGGCCTCGGCGCTGACCTCGGCGCCTTCGGTGCGCTGTGCGGCGGCCTCGGGTTCCGGGCGCCTGGCCTCGGCGGGGCTGGTGGCCTGGGCCGGGCGGCGCTCGCGGGCGCTGTCGGTGCCGCGGGCCGGGGGTGACGGCGCGCGTGTGCGTTCCGGCGGCTGGGCTTCGGCGGCCACGGCGTCGTCCAGGGCCTGCGAGAAGGTTTCGCGCGGGGCTTCGGGCGCGCGGTGGCGGGGCGGCGGGGCGGCGGTCACCGCGGGGCTGGCCGGGGTCACCGCGGGGGGCTGCAGATTCATCATCGGGCGGTGGTGCTGGGCAAGGGCAGGGTGCGGGGGGGCATCGAGGCGGGCTCCGGGACCTTCTGGACGTCAGGACAGCAGGACATCAGGCATCGGGACATCAGGGATCGGGACATCGGGACCGGGCGCGACGCCCGCTTCAGGAGGTGGCGGCAGCGCTGTCCGCGCTGTCACGCCAGCGGCGCTGCGTGGCGGCTTCGTCGGCGCGGTTCTGCTCGAGCCGGGCGCTGCTGCGCGCCTGCTCCTGCTGCCGGCGCCCGACGAGCTTGCGCACCGAGGCCACGCGCATCTCGCGCTCCAGCAGGTGCTGCCGCTGGCGGGCCACCTGGCCTTCGGCGGCGTTGACCTGCTGCTGCTGCTGCGACAGGGCCTGCACCAGCCGCTGCATGAACGCGTGGTGGCTGCGCAACTGCTCGATGGGCGCGGCCTGGCCGCCGAGCCCGGGCGCGCGCGCGGTGTAGTCGGCGTGATAGGCCTGCAGCTGCGTCATCTGCTGGCGTTGCCGCTGGCTGGCCGCTTCGGCCTGCTGCAGCGCGACCATGGCCTCGTCGCGCTCCTTCTCGGCATGCTCGAGCAGGGTGTTCAGGGTCTGGGTCATCGGGGGCCTTCAGGGGGTGCAGGGCGGCTTCGGGTCGTCGGGGTGCCGTGCGCTCAGGGCGTCATCAGCCGGCACAGCTGCGAGCGGCTGGCTTCCAGGCCGGCGCGTTCGTGCATGTCCTGCTGCAGCAGCGCGTTCATCTGCGGCTGCAGGCGCACCGCGGTGTCGAGCTCGGCGTCGTGCCCGGGCTGGTAGGCACCCAGCTGGATCAGGTCGCGCGCCTTGTTGACCTTGCTCAGCAGCTGGCGCATGCGGCGCGCCGCCGCCAGGTGCTCGCGCGGGGCCACGGCGGTCATCACGCGCGAGACGCTGCGCTCCACGTCGATGGCCGGGTAGTGGCCGCTTTCGGCCAGCTCGCGGCTGAGCACGATGTGGCCGTCGAGGATGCCGCGCGCCGCGTCGGCGACCGGGTCCTGCGGGTCGTCGCCCTCGCTCAGCACGGTGTAGAACGCGGTGATGCTGCCCTGGCCGTGCAGGCCGTTGCCGCTGCGCTCCACCAGTTGCGGCAGCTTGGCGAAGACGCTGGGCGGGTAGCCCTTGGTGGCCGGCGGCTCGCCGATGGCCAGCGCGATCTCGCGCTGCGCCATCGCAAAGCGTGTCAGGCTGTCCATCAGCAGCAGCACGTGCTGGCCGCGGTCGCGGTAGTGCTCGGCAATGGCGGTGGCGTAGTGCGCGCCCTGCATGCGCACCAGCGGCGGCGCGTCGGCCGGCGCGGCCACCACGACGCTGCGCGCGCGGCCTTCGTCGCCCAGGATGTCCTCGATGAACTCCTTCACCTCACGGCCGCGCTCGCCGATGAGCCCCACGACGATGACGTCGGCCGCGGTGTAGCGGGCCATCATGCCCAGCAGCACGCTCTTGCCCACGCCGGTGCCGGCGAAGAGGCCGATGCGCTGGCCGCGGCCGACCGTGAGCATGGTGTTGATGGCCCGCACGCCGGTGTCGAGCGGCGTGCGCACGGGGTCGCGGTCCATCGCGTTGATGGGGCGGCGCACCATCGGCTCGGCATGCACGTTGGTGATGGGGCCCAGGCGGTCCAGCGGCTGGCCGTGGCTGTCGACGACGCGGCCCAGCAGCCCGTCGCCCATCGGCAGGTGCAGGCCGCGGTCTTCGCTGCGGCGCCAGGGATGGTTCTCGACGCCCCAGCGCGGCGGCGTGCGCGGCGCCGGGCGCGGCACGACGCGGGCGCCGCTGCTCATGCCGTGCAGCTCGCCGGTGGGCATCAGGAACGCGCGGTCGCCGTTGAAGCCCACGACCTCGGCCAGCACCGGCGCCTGGCCGTCGCTGATGATCTCGCACACCGAACCCACCGGCACGCGCACGCCGGCGGCCTCGAGCACCAGGCCGGTGACGCGCAGCAGCGTGCCCACCGATTCCAGCGGCTGCGGCAGCTGCGCGTAGTCCTGCAGGTCCGACAGGTAGCGCTGCCAGCGCTGGGCGCGGGCCTGCACGCGGGTGTCCAGCGGCGTCATGCGTCGTCTCCCAGGGCCACGGTGCTGCCCAGCGCCGCGGCGGCCTGCGCCCAGCGTGCACCGACGCGGGCGTCGATGGCGCCCACGTCGCTTTGCACCATCACGCCGCCGCGTTCCACGCCGGCATCGGCCATCAGGCGCGCACCGCGTGCGGCCAGGGCCTCTTCGGCGCCTTCGGCCACCAGCGGCAGGTCGTGCGGGTGCACGTGCACCGAGATGTGCCGCGCGCTCAGCATCACCGCGTTGACGGCCTCGGTGGCCACTTGCGCCACCAGCTCGGGCCGCTGCGCGAGCTCGGTGCGCAGCACCTGCTGCGCCAGCTGCACGGCGATGCGCGAGACGGCCTGCGAGACCTGCGCGTCCAGCGCGTCGAACTGCTCGTCGAAGGCCTCCAGAAGCGCGCCGATCTGCGCCGTGGCTTGCTGCGCGAAGCTCTGCTTGAAGTTCTCCAGCGCCACCAGCCCGTCGCGGTAGCCGTCCTGGTAGCCGGCATGGCGCGCCGCGGTCACGCGGGCCTGCCACTCCGCGGCGGTGGGCTCGGCCGGGGGCGGCGGTGCGGCGGCCGCGGCCGTGGCTTGAGACGGGGCCTGGCCGCCGAAGGTGCCAGGCTGCCAGCTCGCAAAGTCGCCCAGTTCCTCGCGCGGGATGAAGCGGTTGTAGACCGTGCCCGCCTTGGAGCCGGGCGGCGAGGGGATGTTCTTGAAACCGTTGGGTTTGCTGCTCACGTCACGTCCAGAAGATCACAGGGCCGGCCTCGACCGGCAGGCGCCGCAGGCGCTGCCGTCGTCAAGCAGCCGCCGCGGAACCGGCTTTGCCGGGCCGCTGGCGGCGTCCCCCCTGGGGGGGAGCGCCGAAGGCGCTTCGGGGGGGTCATACAAACGCTTCGTCGCCGCCACCGGCGAGAACGATCTGGCCTTCGTCGACCAGGCGACGCACGATCTTCAGCATTTCCTTCTGTTCGGCTTCCACCTCCGACAGCCGCACCGGGCCGCGCGACTCGAGGTCTTCCTTGAGGGTTTCCGCGGCGCGGGTCGACATGTTCCTGAAGATCTTCTCGCGCAGCCCCGGCGTGGCGCCCTTCAGCGCGATGACGAGCGACTCGCTCTGCACTTCCTGTCGTCGATCTTCTCGACGTCGTCGAAGGTGAACATGTTGTCCATGATCTTCTGCGCCAGGTCGTTGTCGGCCTCGCGCACGAAGTCGAGCACCGCGGTCTCCACCGCCGTGCCCAGCATGTTCAGGATCTCGGCCGCGGCCTTGACGCCGCCCAGGCTGCTCTTCTTGGTGCGGTCGCCGCCCGACAGCACCTTGCTCATGACCTCGTTCAGGTCGCGCAGCGCGGTGGGCTGGATGCCGTCGAGCGTGGCGATGCGCACCATGACCTCGTTGCGCTGGCGTTCGGTGAAGAGCTTCAGCACGTCGGCCGCCTGGTCGAACTCCAGGTGGACCAGGATGGCCGCCACGATCTGCGGGTGTTCGTTGCGCAGCAGCTCGGCCACGCTCTGCGGGTCCATCCACTTCAGGCTCTCGATGCCGGTGACGTCGCTGCCCTGCAGGATGCGGTCGATCAGCAGGTTGGCCTTGTCCTCGCCCAGCGCCTTGCGCAGCACGGCCTTGACGTACTCGTTGCTGTCGGCCACCAGCAGGCTCTCGCTGGAGGCCAGGCGGTCGAAGTCGTCGATGACCGCGTCCACGCGCTCGCGCGACACCGCCTTCATGCGCGCGATGGTCTCGCCCAGGCGCTGCACTTCCTTGGGCGACAGGTGCTTGAAGACCTCGGCCGCCTCGAACTCGCCCAGCGACATCAGCAGGATGGCGGCGTTCTCCAGGCCTTCTTCTTCGGTCGCGACAGCCACGATGGGTAGGCTCCTGTCGGGGCGCTAGGCTGAGGCGCCGTTGACCCATCCGCGCACGATGTTGGCAACGGCAGCGGGGTTTTCCTTGGCCATCACGCGCGCGGCCTCGAGCTTGTCGGTGTTGCGCGGCGCGGTCAGCGCCGGCAGGTGCTTCGGCACGTCATCGGCCACCACCTCGTCGATCTGGCTGCCCGGCGCGGGCTCGGGCTTGGCCAGCATGGCCAGCAGCGCCGGGCGGATGAGCTTGAGGATGATGACCAGCGCCACCAGCGCCAGCGCTGCCGGCGCGGCCGCGCTCTTGAGCAGCTCCAGCAGCCAGGGCTGCTGCCACAGCGGCATTTCTTCCGCGGTCGGAGCGGTCTCGACGCGGAAGGGCGCGTTCACCACCTTGACCACGTCGCCGCGCTCGGCGTTGAAGCCGATGCCCTGCTGCACCAGGGCGGTGAGCTGCTCGATCTCTTTCTCGCTCAGCGGCGCGCTGCTGGTCTTGCCGCGCGGGTCGGTGCTGGCGCGGTGGTTCACGACCACGGCCGCGCTCAGGCGGCGCACGCTGCCCACGGCGTTGCGCGTCACGGTGGTGGTCTTGTCGAGCTCGAAGCGCGTGGCGGCCTCGCGGTTGGACGACACACCCGCGCCGTTGCCGCCGCCGGCCACCTGCAGGGCCTGCGACGCGGCGTTGATGGGCGCGGTGGCCGCCACCGGTGGCTGGTTGCTGGTGGCGCCGGGCACGCCGGCCGGCGTGGCGCTGCCAGGCTGGACGGACTCCTGGGTGCGCTGCTCGCGCACCGCGGGCCTGGTGTCGGCGCCCTGGTTGGGGCGGTAGGTCTCGGCGGTCTGCATGACCTGGTTGAAGTCGATCTCGGCGCTGACGCTGGCGCGCACGTTGTCGCGCCCGACCACGGGCTCGAGCAGCGCGATCACGCGCTTCAGGTGGCTGGCCTCGACCTCGCGCCGGAACTGCAGCTGCTGCGAATCCAGGCCCTGGGCGTTGTCGTCGTCGCCGGCGCCAGACAGCAGCGCGCCGGTGCTGTCGACCACGCTCACCGCCTTGGCCGCCAGCTCGGGCACGCTGCCCGAGACCACGCGCACGATGCCGGCGATCTGGCTGCGGTCCAGCGTGCGGCCGGGGTGCAGCGTCAGCACGACCGAGGCCGAAGGCTTTTGCTGCTCGCGGAAGAAGCCGTTCTGGTTGGGCAGTGCCAGGTGCACGCGCGCCGACTTCACCGATTCGAGCGACTGGATGGTGGTGGTCAGCTCGCCTTCGATGACGCGCTGCATCTTCATGCGCTCCTGGCCCTGGGTCTGGCCGAAGCTGTTCTTGTCCATCAACTCGTAGCCGGCACTGCTGGCGCTGGGCAGGCCGGCGGCGGCCAGCTTCATGCGCAGTTCGGGCACGCGCGCCGCGGGCACCAGGATGGAGCCGCCATCGGTGAACTTGTAGGGGATGTTGAGCTGCGTCAGGCGCTCGATGACCTGGCCGCCGTCTTTCTCGGACAGGCCGGGGAAGAGCACGCGGTAGTCGGCGTCACGCGCGCCGGTCCACATGAAGGCCAGCACGGCCAGCAGCGCGGCCACGCCGACCACGGCCCAGGCCTGGGTGCGGCCGGGCAGGGTCTGCCAGCGCTCGCCCAGGCCGGGCGTGGCGGGGACGAGGGGGGTGGGGGCAGCGATCTGGACGGCGGAGGCCATGGGTGCGGTGTGAGCGGGGGCAGGGGTCTTCGGGTTGTGGGCCATTGTTCGACCACGGCCGGGCCGTCGGTGGCGCGAGAAGGCCGACAAACACGCACCTGATCGCGCCTTCGTCGCAGCGGCAGCTGCCTACAGTCGGGGTCATGTCAGCGGCGGGCAACCGCCCGCAACCAGCCATGAACGACTTGCGCATCAGCTCCTTCAACTTCCAGGCCGCGGTGGCCCGCGCGGGCTTGCGGCCGGACGGCATGCCGCGCAGCGATGCCGTGGCCGGCGCCGTTGAACCCGGCGGCTTTCGCACCGCCATGGCCGACGCCCTGAAGTCGGTGAGCCAGAACCAGCTGGAAGCCACGCGCCTGCAGCGCGAGCTGACGCTGGGCAACCCGCGCGTCAGCCTGGAAGAGACCATGATGGCCATGCAGAAGGCGCAGATCGGTTTCCAGGCCACGCTGCAGGTGCGCAACCGGCTCGCGCAGGCCTACACCGAGATCATGAACATGCAGGTGTAACGGCTCCCCCCCGAAGCGCCTGCGGCGCCTCCCCCCCAAGGGGGGGCGCCGCCAGTGGCCCGGCAGAGCCGGTTCCACGGCGGCCGCTTGGTGGGCGATGCCCGCTGTCGTCGCTCTTGCCAGCGGACGCAGGGCCCGGCTCAACAGCGCGGGTAGCGGCTGTCCACGCCCTCGACGCTGCAGATGTTCACGCGGCCCAGGGCCTGGGTGTCCACGCGCAGGCGTTCGCCGCGGGTCGACGTGAAGAGGGCCGCGGTCTGGGATTCGCTGGTGCCGTTGGGGTCCAGGCGCACCGCCCGGCTGCTGCTCAGGGAGATGCCGGCATAGCTGCTGGCTTGCACCGCGCGCAACAGGCAGGGCTGGGTCTGGGCGCAGCTGCAGCCGGGCTCGGTGGCCACCGACCAGCACCAGGCACCCGAGCTCTGGCTCGGCTCGACGTGCAGGGCCCGGCCGCGGCGCACCGCCTCGAAGCGGGCATCGCTCAGGTCGGCGGCCAGGGCCTGGGCCGCGCCGGCCAGGCGCTGGCGCTCGATGCGCGCCTGGAAGCTGGGCAGGGCCAGCGTGGCCAGCAGCACCAGCACCGCGATGGCGATGGTCAGCTCGATCATGGTCAGGCCGGCGTGCTGCTGCTGCTTCATCGCGACCAGCACTCCGGCGACGGGCCTTCGGTGGGGAAGCCCTGCTGCACGCTCAGCGTGAGCTCCGGGCAGCGGTTGTCGCGTTGCTGCTCGCCACGCGGGGTGGCGCGCGCCAGGTAGGCCTCGGGGCCGGTGATCTGCAGCGTCAGCGCGTACAGGCCCTGCATGCTGATCGGCGCCGTGCCCTGCAGCGCCGTCAGCTCGCCGGCGTACAGGCCATGCGCCGAGCGGTGCTGCTCCTGCGCCGCCTGCACCTTCATCAGCGCCTGCATGCCGTCCAGGCGGCCGCTGCGCAGGCCGTGCTGGCGGTAGGACGGCAGCGCCACGCTGGCCATCACCACCACGATCAGCATCACGACCATCACTTCCACCAGGGTGAAGCCGCGCAGGCGCAGCCGTGGTGTACGGTCGGATGTCATTTCAAGGACAGCAGGCGGCGCCGCTTCTGCGCCTGGTCTATCCAGCGCTGCAGCACGCGTTCGGCAGCGGCGGCCAGCGGGCTCCACTGGCAGCCCATGCGCATGCCGCGGTCGCTGCGGGTCGGCTCGCCCGGCGTGCTGGCGTGTTGCAGCAGCGCCGGGGCGGTGAAGCGCGTGTCGTTGTCCAGCTCGACCTGTACCTCGCCCAGCCGCGTGCCTTCCTGCAGCGGCGGCACGTCGTGCGGCAGCCACAGCGCGCAGCCGCCGATGCTCAGGTCGAGCACGCGCAACGCCAATTGCATGTCGGGGATCGCCGGGTGGCGCAGCCGCGCCGTGGGTTCACTGCGGCCACTGGTGCGCACACGGTAGGCATTGCGACGCTGGAAGCGGTAGATCTCGGCCGGCAAGCGGCACTGCAGCGCGCTGGCGTGCGGGGTGCGCACCAGCACCAGGCCCTGCAGCTCGAACTGCAGCTTGACGCTCTCGAGGTAGGCCACGGCCACGGCCTCGTCGGCGTCGAGCATGCGCGCCAGCGCCGGCGAGTCGGCGTCGGCGTTGAAGGCGATGCGGCCCTGCGTGTCGTCCACGGCCCACAGCGTGGTGCCGAAGGCCGCGCCGCCGGGGCCGCTGAGGCTGATCTGCGCCGCGCCGTCGCGCAGCTCGCGCAGCAGGCGCAGCCGCTCCTGCGGGTGGGTCACGCGGAACTCAGCCCAGCGGTCGCTGGCGCCCGAGGCATCCAGATCGGCCGGCCGAGTGTCCTGGAACATGCGCAGCTCCGTGCCCGTCAATGCAGCGTCTTGCGGCGCCCCGTCAGCGTGTCCTCGAGGTCCTGCAGCCAGGGCTCGGCCAGGTGGCGGATCTCGGCGTCGTTGACCAGGATGCGCTGCATGATGCGCGATTTGGCGCGCGCCGCGTCGAACAGCTGCGGGTCGGCGCCGCAGGCCTCGCGCGGGAGCTCTTGCGCGGCGTTCTTGAGCTGGCTGATGAGCAGCACGCAGGCGCCTTCGAGCTTGACCACTTCGTCCCAGTTGCCGGCGCGCGCGGCGGTGAGCATGTCGGCGCTGGCCCGCTCGATGGCTTCGTAGTAGTTCAGCAATTGGACGTCCATCTTGGGTTCTCGGTTGGCCAGGCGCTTGGTGTCACCTGCCTTCATGGCTGCGGCGTCTCGGCGATCGACATCCAGGCTTCGCGCAGCGGCTGGATCAGCTGATAGCACTCTTCGAGCGCGGCCTCGTCGTTACGCAGGTTGGCCTGGGTCAGGCGCAGCGTCAGGTAGCCATAGAGGTCGTTGAGGTCGCGCGCCAGGGTGCCGCCGGCGCGCATGTTCAAGCCGGCGCGCAGGCCTTCCTCGACGATGCGCACGGCGCGTCCGATCGCCATGCCCTTGAGGTCGACGCGCCCGGCGCGGATGGCGCCGCGGGCCTGGTTGACGTTGTCGACGAAGCCGTCGAACAGCATCGCCACCAGATGGTGCGGCGTGGCGCCGGCGAGCCGGGACTCGACGCCGACTTGTTGGTACAGATTGCCGCGCAGCGCGCGGACCGCAGGTGCACTGGGGTAGGAAGATGCGTACATCGTCGGGCTGCGCTGGGTGGGCTGCGGATACTGTACTTATCGGCTTTGGCGCGGGCCACTTGAGTCGCCCCGTCCGGCCTTCCCGCACGGCCGGCGCGCCGCCTTCAGCCGTTGCTGCTGGCGTTGGTCAGCGCGGTCAGTTGCTGGGAGACGAAGCTCGACAGCGCGTTGAGCTTGGCCAGGTTGCCGTCCATCGCCGTGTACTGCGCCACCAGGCGTGCCTGGTAGCTGGCGATGTGGTCGTTGAAGCGTTCTTGCTGGGTGCTGTTGCGCGTCAAGCTGTCCTGCAGGCCCTCGGTGCGCGTGGTCAGCGTGCCATCCACGCCCAGCACGCTGGTGGCCAGGTTGGCGTAGCGGCGCGCGAAGCCGACGTTGGCCGGGTTCTGCGTGTCCAGCTGGGTCAGCGCCTTGCGCAGTTCGGCGGGGTTGGCCACCGCGGCATCGAGCTTGGCACTGTCCACCGACAGCGTGCCGTCGCGCTGCACGCTCAGGCCCATGTCCGACAGGTTGGCGAACACGGTCGAAGCGCCGGTGGGCGTGTTGAGCACGGCGCGCAGCTGGCGTTGCAGGCTGGTGGCCGCGCTGTCGCCCTGCAGGGCACCGGCGGTCTTGGAGGTCGCGTCGTACTTGGTCAGGTCGGCGATGGCCGTGGCCAGGCCGTTGTAGGCCTCGGCAAAGCTCTTGATCGCGGTCTTCAGGCCCTCGCGGTCGCTGACCACGGTGATGTCCACCGGCTCGGCACTCTGCTTGTGCAGCGTGATGGTCAGGCCCTCGACGACCGTACTCAGGTCGTTGCCAGCCGAGCGCACGTCCACGCCGTTGACCGTGGCCAGGGCGTCGGCGCCCGGCTGCTTGAGCGCCATGGCCGTGGTGCCGCCGGGGGGGTCGAAGGCAAAGCGCGACAGGCCGGCGGCGTCGGCGCCGTTGCCGTCGTCGTCCAGCGCGGTGATCTGGAAGCCGTTCTCGGCGCCGGTCTCGGTGGAACGCAGCGCCAGGCGCACGCCGCTGGCGTCGGTCACCACCGAGGCGGTGACGCCGGCGTCCAGGCCGTTGATCTTGTCGCGCAGCGTTTGCAGCGTGTCGCTGGGGCTGACCGCCAGCGTTACAGGGCTGGCGCCGGCCTTGGCCGTGAAGGCGGTCTGGCCGCTGTCCCAGCTGCCCAGCTGCAGGCTCAGGGTGCCGCTGCCCACTGTTTCGGTGGCCGCGGCCAGCGGCGTGGCCAGCGCCACGGTCTGGCTGCTGGCCAGCGCCTGCACCGTGACCGCGTAGCGCCCGGCCACGGCGCTGCCGCTGCCGACCACGCTGGCCGCGGCGGCGTTGCTGGAGCTGGCCGTGGACTGCGCCCAGAGCGCGCCGCCGTTGAGCTTGCCGGCGGCGGTCTGCAGCGTGCCCAGCAGACTGCTGAGCTTGCCGTAGGACGAGACCTGCGTCTGCAGGCTGCTCGCCTGGCTCCTCAGCTGTGCCAGCGGCCGGCTCTCCACCGCCACCAGCTGCTGCACGATGCTGTTGATGTCCAACCCGCTGCCGACGCCCAAGGAGGTGATCGTGGCCATGGTTTGCTCCAGAGCGGGCCGGGCGACACCCGGCCCATGAATGAGAGAAGGGCTTCGGGGCGTGGTGTCGGCGCGTACGCCCGGCCACTCCCTCTCAGCCCCTTATCGGCCGCCCGCCGCCGCACTTGATGGTGCAGCGCCGCCACGGCGCGAATGGCCTTTCGCCTGGGTCAACGCTGCAGCAGCTGCAGCACCTGCTGCGGCAGCTGGTTGGCCTGCGCCACCATCGCGTTGCCGGCCTGCTGCAGGATCTGCGCCCGCGACAGGTTGGCCGTCTCGGCCGCGTAGTCGGCATCCATGATGCGGCTGCGCGCGGCGCTCTGGTTCTCGGTCCCCACCAACAGCGTGGCGACGACGTTCTCGAAGCGGTTCTGCACCGCGCCATAGGTGCCGCGCTGGGCGTTGACGGCATCGAGGGCCGCGTCGATGGCAGTGAGCGCGGTCACCGCGGCGCTGCCGTCGGTGCCCGAGATCTGCAGCGTCGGCACGTCGGTGCCGGTTAGGATCAGGCTGCCGAGCAGCGGCGACAGGCTGGTGTGGGTCGACCAGTCGAACCCGGCGACGGCGATCTGGTCGACGTCGGTGGTGTCGTTGGCGCCGATCTGGTAGACGGTCGGGTTGCTGTCGGTGAGGATGTCTGCGCCGTTGAACTTGGTGCCGCCCAGCGTGCGTGTCGCCTCTTGCGCGAGTTGCTTGAATTCCTCGTTCAGGCTGTCGCGGTCGGTGTCACTGTTGGTGCCGTTGGCCGCCTGCACGGCCAGCTCGCGCATGCGCTGGAAGATGTCGCCCACCTTGCCCAGCGCGCCCTCGGCGACCTGGGCCAGCGAGATCGCGTCGTTGGCGTTGCGCATGGCAACGTTCATGCCGCGAACCTGCGTGTTCATGCGTTCGGCGATGGCCAGGCCGGCCGCGTCGTCCTTGGCGCTGTTGACGCGCAGGCCCGAGGACAGGCGCTGCATCGAGGTCGACAACGATGTCTGGCTCGTGCTCAGGTTGCGTTGCGCATTCAGAGATGTGAGGTTGGTATTGATGGTCTGGGGCATGGCGCTGCTCCTGGTCGGGTCGGTGGTCGGTCCGCTGGCGGTTCGAACCGGCGGGGTACCGAAACGCTGCGGTGAAGATTAGCGCCGCTTGAGACCGCCCTGCGCCCGATAAG
>LNFM01003217.1_pt1 | contig 32622 bp, 27 predicted proteins | sample 596031 | NCBI WGS metagenome assembly LNFM01 (sample SAMN04254537, study PRJNA301005) | activated carbon metagenome | isolation source: dual media filters at the Ann Arbor, Michigan drinking water treatment plant | place: USA: Ann Arbor | reverse complement strand
ACGCAAGCAAGGATGTACGCGTTATGTGTGCCCGTCAATCGCTCCGGGTTGTCCAAAGCCCTTTCCCGATGCAGTCAGATTGAGTAGCCTATCGACTTGGCAATCGACGGGCATGAAGGCGCAAGCGTCTGCGGCTCGAGTGCCGCTTTTTGGGTTCCATCACCTTACCTGGAGGGGTTATGAGCATCACGATCGAACAGTTCTCATCGGATTGCAGTCGTATATTGGCCGCCGAACCCGGGCCCGCAGGACGCGAGAAGGTCTGTGCGTTGCTGCGCGAGGCATTGAGCGACGAAGGCTTCGTGGCCAAGAACTTGGGGGACGACGTTCCTGAGCGCAAGGTGCTCTTCGAGGATCCCAAGCTCGGCTTCTGCATCCTGGCCCACCACTACACGGGCGCGAAAGAGAGCGCACCTCATGACCACGGCGCCTATTGGGCCATCTACGGCCAGGGGCGTGGCCAGACCGACATGACGGACTGGGAAGTGCTCGAGCCGGCCACGGAAGCCAAGCCGGGCAAAGTGAAGAAGAAGAAGACTTACACCTTGAAGCCGGGCATGGCTTATCTGTACAACGAGGGCGACCTGCATTCCCCCAGCCGCGCCAGCAGCACCCGCTTGATCCGCATCGAAGGCAAGAACATGGAGAGCGTCAAGCGGCTCAAGTTCGAGCCTGTCTGAGCGCAGCGGCGAAGGGGTGTCGGTCGGGCGTGAATCCCATCCGAAGCGTGCGGAAGAGGTTCACGCCGCGATGCGAAAGGACAGGGTGAGAATGTTCCTGCCGTCGACGAAGTTATACTCGATCTCGTCCGCGAGTCTGCGGGCGAGCAACACGCCGAGCCCCCCTGCGGCTCGCTGCTCGTTGCAGTACTCGAGGTCGGCTTCGTGCAGGAGCGGATCGTAGGGCGGAGCGGCGTCGGCATAGACTAGCCTGACTGCCGTCTTTTCTGGCTGTACGTCCAGCCAGACCACCGTATCGTCGCTGCCGCCGTAGCCGTGTACGACGCTGTTCGTGAACAGTTCCTCGATGACGAGTTCGACTCTGTTCACGACATCCTGTGGGACGTTGGCCGCTTGCAAGCGCAGCCGCGCGTGAGCGAGCAGCGCAGGAAGCGTGCTCATGCGGGCGCTGAAAGGGCAGGCGGCGTCGTGCATGGTGAGGTTATTGGATCAATCTTGAAGGGGTATGCGCAATGTTGCAGCCGTTGATGACGATCGCGCTCGTACTGGCTTGCGGCGCGAGCTGGGCTGCACAGCCCGCCGGTGTGGTGAAGATCGCAAAGGGTAGCGTTGCAATCGAGCGGGCAAGCGAGACGCGTACCCCCACGCCGGGAGATCGGGTCGAGTCCGGCGATCGCATCGTGACCGGCAAGGACGGGCAGGTAGGCATCACGCTGCGCGACAACACCCTGCTCTCGGCCGGGCCGAACTCGGTTCTCGTCCTCGACCAGTTCGCCTTCGACTCGACCACCCATGCCGGCGTTATCGACGCTTCGGTGCGCCGCGGAACACTGGCCGTCGTGTCGGGCAAGATCGCGCGGCAGGCTCCGGAGTCGGTGCGATTCCGTACGCCCAACGCGATGCTCGGCGTGCGTGGCACATCCTTCGTGATCGATGCCGGCCAAGAGGCGCCCTGATGCATCCCGCCATTCCGATCCTTGCCATCGGGGCCCTGATCGCCTGGATTGAAGACGCCCCGGCGCCAGCCGTGCGCGAGCGGGTCGTTCTGTTGCCGGATGCCGATGGGCGAGTCGGTCAAGTCACGGTCACCACGCCGAGCGCCACGGCCACGCTCGATCGCGCGTATGCCGTGGCAGATGTTCTCAGCGACGGCCAGGTCGTGCGCGGCGAGGCGTCGGCCGAGGCGGTGCGCCAACGCTTTGCCGCTGCGCTCGCCGCTCAGCCGCCGCAGCCCGTCTCGTTCAATGTGTTCTTCGTGTTCGACAAGGACGAGCTCACGCCCGAGTCGACGGTTCAGTTCGAACGCATCAAGGCCGAGCTGGTCTCGCGTCCTGCGCCCGAGATCGTGGTCATCGGACATACCGATCGGGTTGGCGCCTTGGAGTACAACGATGCCCTGAGCCTCAAGCGGGCCGAGATGGTGCGCCTCGCCCTCGCTCGCGCCGGCGTCGCTCATGCGCAGATGGAGGTCGCCGGCAGAGGCGAGCGCGAGCCGCTGGTAGCGACCGCAGACGAGGTGGCCGAACCGCGCAATCGCCGCGTCGAGATCACGGTCCGCTGAAGCCCTCATCAGCGCAACTCCGACCAGCGCAGGACCAGCAGCGTAAAATCGTCGACGGCGGGAGCGCCGTTCACGAACCGTGCGACATCTTCCTGGATCGCCTTCAGGGCATCGTGCGCGGTGCACGCCTGCGGAAGGTTTTGCAGTTGCTGACGCAACCGCTCTTTGCCGTAGAGCGCTCCCTCGGCATCCTGGGCTTCGGATACGCCGTCGGTGAACAGCACGAGCATGCTCCCGGGATGCAACTGGCATTCCTGTTCCGGATACTCGTAATCTTCGAGCACGCACAGCGGCGGTCCCGACGATGAACGGTCGAGTTGGCGCGCGATGCCATGGTCGCACAGATAGGGCGTGTCGTGTCCGGCAGTCCAATAGCGCAGATGGCCGGTTCGAACATCCAGAATGGCAGCGAAGGCCGTAACGAACAAGGCCTCGGGATTGTCGCGGGAAATCTCGATATTCGCTTGTGTGAGCGGTTGTCGATCGCGATGCAGGCCTTCGCGCAGGGCGACGCTCTTGGTGAGCACTTTGGTGATGGCCATGAACAGACTGGCCGGAATGCCCTTGCCCGAGACGTCGGCGATCTGCAGGAACAGCCGGTCCTGGTCGAGCATGAAGAAATCGTAGAGATCGCCGCCGACGGCCCGGGCGGGCTCGACGACGGCCGCCAAGTCGAAGCGCTTTTCGTGGGGAAAGCTCGTCTGCGCGCTGGGCAGTATGCCGAGCTGGATCCGACGGGCGGCCTCGAGTTCGCCGGCCACGCGTGCCGCGGCCTCGCGCGCCAGGCGCAGCGATCGCTCGCTCGAGCGCCGCTCGTGATCGGCTGCCGCCAGCGCACTGGCGAACAAGCTGGTGAACACGACACTCATCCCGATCATCGGCAGGGCTGCGTCGAACAGCAGGCCACCCCAACGGAAGAGAGCGAAGCCCGCAGCGCAAAGGCTCGCCAGAGATGCGAGCGCGACGGCGAGGGCGATATGACGGCGCAGCACCGGCACGCTCCAGATCAGGATCGCCCCGAGCAATCCCAGCGCGCCGGCTTCTGCGAGAGGCATCCACGAGGGACGAACCAGATGGCGGCCGTCGAAGAAACTCTCGATCATTTGCGCATGCGCCTCCACGCCCGGCACGTAGTCCCCGAGAGACGTGGTCTTGTAGTCCATCAGCCCCATCCCGGTCAGGCCGATGATCACGATCTTGTTCTTGAACGCGTCGGGCGCGGCCGTACCGTCGAGAACGTCCACTGCAGAAACGTAGCGCTGTTCGCTCGGGCGGCTGAAGTGGATCCAGATACGGCCGCTCGCTTGGGTGGGAACCCGAAGATCGCCCACGCGCATCGCAGCCACGGCGCCTGCGGCGACTTCCACTTCGACCGCGGGCGCACCGATGGCGACGCGAACCAACTCCAGCACGAAGGCCGGAACGTATGCCGGCCCGAGTTGGCTCACCATAGGCACGCGGCGCACGACCCCGCGTTCGAGATCGGCCGATACCAGGCCTTGCCCGGACGCGGCGGCCTGAAAGGGCGGCAGGCTGGCGAGTGCGTAAGGATACCGGCGCACCGCACTGGTAATCGGCCCGCCGGTGCTCGTCATCGGCCAGGTGCGAAAGCCCGCGCTCGTACTCGGTGCAGCCGCATCGAATCCCGAAGCACCCAGGACCACCGGGTGGCGGCGCAGGGTGGCGGCGAGCACTTGGTCATAGGGCGGCAGAGACGACAACGCTTCGGTCACCGCGGCGTTCCCGGGGCCGACCCGCGCCATCAGCGCTTCGGGCGAGGTCTGGTCGGGCTCGGGCAGAATCATGTCGAGGCCGATCGCAAGGGCGCCCAGGCCGCCGATGCGGTCGATCAATTCCGCAAGGCGGATGCGGGGCCAGGGCCATTGGCCGAATCGGCTCAGCGCGCTCGCATCGACTTCCACGATGGTGACAGGATCGGAATTGCGCTCGCGCGGCATGAACTTCTGGTAGGTGTCGAACCACGCTACCTGCAGCCGCTCCACGGGCAGGTGCGAGGCCATTGCAACCAGCATGCATGCGAGGACGAGGAGCGCGGAGGCGACCCAGCGGCCGCGGCCGGCGCGCAGGGCACGGATCGCGGCAGCGATCGGACGCGAGATCAAGCGGTGAGCTCGAGGCCGTCGTAAGCCGAGACGATCTGCAGGCGAGGGCCGCTGCGGGTGATCTCCTCGAATCGGCGTGTTTCCTGCAGGACGGCGGCGATGCGTTCATCGTCGTAGGCCGGTTCGTGGTGGTACATGCACAGGCAGCGCACGCCGGCGGCCTGGCAAAGTTCCACGCCGACGATATTGCTCGAGTGTCCCCAGTCCGCCTTCACCGAGATGGCGTCGGCCAGCGCATACATGGCATCGAAGACGACGATGTCGGCATCGCGGAAAAACTCGACGAAGGATGCGCGCTCCTCGTGATCGTCCACCTTGTGCTCCGAGTCGGTGGAATACACGATGCATTTTCCGTCGGCCTCGACACGATAGCCGTAGGAGTCGCCTTCGTGGCGCTGCAACTTCGGCGTGACATCCAGCCCGGCGATGCGCTGCCGCTTGCCCGGCACCATGAGGTCGAACTCGATGGTCGCTGCCAATTGCGAAAAATCGACCGGAAAACTGGGCGCAGCCTGCTGCCGGCGGAACGCGGCCTCGAGAACGTCGTGGCAGCCGTGGATCACGATGCGATTGCCGGGAATGTAGACGGGGGCGAAGAAGGGAAACCCCATGATGTGATCCCAGTGCACGTGGGACATGAATACATGGTAGGTCTGCGGCGACGCCGGGCCGTAGCGCTCGAGCATGGCCTGGCCCAGCGGACGAGCGCCGCTGCCCAGGTCGAATATGACGTGCTCGTCGCCTGTCGTGACCAGATCGACGCACGAGGAATGTCCGCCGAAGGTGCCGCGAACGTCGAAGCTCAGATCGTTGTCGACGTAACGGGCGATCTTCTCGGGCGTGTCCAGACCGCGGCCGATCGCGCCGCTCAATGCCGCAATGAGTTTGCCGCGAATGGCCGGCGCGGTGAGCGAGATGGGTATGGAACCGCGTGTACCCCAGAATCGTAGCTTCACCCGTCGCTCCCCAGAGCGGCGATCGCTGCTCGGCGGTCATCGAACAACTCGAACACGAGATTGAAGCGGCTGATCTCGAACACTTCCTTCACCAGCGGCGTCAGTCCGGCAATGACGATGCGGCCGTGCTGGGTCTTGACTTGGCGCGCCGCCATCATGAGTACGCGCAACCCCACGCTGCTGATGTAGTCGAGTCCGTGCATGTCCAGCACGATGGGCGTCTGGCCAGCCCTGCATTGGTCCAGGTGCGGCTGCAGGGCCCCCTGGAAAGCATCTGCGCTCGCGTGGTCGATGCGCCCCGCAGGGCTCAGGACAGTGGCGCTACCTTGGTGGGTGGGCTTCAGATCCATGGGCTTGCCTGGGGTAGAGTGCGATGCCAACCGATTATAGCGGCGGTCGGCTGGAAAGATCCTCTCGCGAGCGTCTTGCGTGCGCAGAGACCGTTATCCGGAGCGGGCGGACGAGGACGCATGCGAGGGGGCGTCACTGGCCTTTGAAAACGGGCCTGCGCTTTTCCTTGAACGCCGCCAGTGCTTCCAGATGATCGTCGCTGGCGCGAACGATGGACATGTTCGAGGCGGCCAGGTCGAGCGCATCGTCGAGATTCTGTGTAAGCCCCTGGTAGACGATCTTCTTGATGATGCGCATGGACAGGGGGGCGCCCGCGGCGATCTTGCTCGCATAGGCCATCGTATGTCCCATCAGTTCGGCATCCGGGACGACACGGTTGACGAGACCGATGCGCTCGGCTTCCTGCGCACTGATGGGCTCGCCCGTCCACAACATTTCCAGCGCCCTGGCCGTGCCGATGAGCCGCGGCAGATACCAGGCGCCGCCTGCCCCCGGGATCAGTCCCATGCGGGCGTAGGTTTCGGCGAGTTTGGCGCCTTGGGCCGCGATCCGGATGTCGCACATCAGCGCCACATCGAGCCCGCCGCCATAAGCTGCGCCATTGATCGCGGCGATCAGAGGCTTGTCGACTTCCGCCATCTTGCGCGGCAGGCGCTGCGTGCCCTCCGCAAGACGGCGCTTGATCTGCGCTGGTGTCGCCGCCGCCCGATCCGCGAAGCCGCCCACGTCGCCGCCGCTGCAGAAGGCCCGTCCGGAGCCGGTGATCACCACGGCGCGCACCTGATCGTTGACGCGGCAGTATTCGAGCGCTTCGATCCAGGCATCGAGCATGGCGTCGGTGAATGCGTTGAGTTTTTCCGGCCGGTTGAGCGTGATGGTCGCGACCTGATCGCGGATTTCGAACAGCAACATATCGGACAAGCTTGTCTCCTGGCAGGGTGAGGACACGCGGGCCGTGACGCGCGGGTGCGCGGCGACTATAGCGGCGGCAGCACGCTCCTGTCCATGCTGCTCTCCCGCGTTGTGACTGTGGCGGATGTCACGCCCGGCTCGCGGTGGGCCGGCAACAAGCAGTACACTAGACGCCTGCCCCCGGAGTCGACGTCTTGTCGACTGCGCTACAATCCGTAGTGGCTGAACAGCCTCCGGGCCCCGACCGATGGTGGTCCATCGGTGATCGCGGCCCTGTCGTGCATACGAGCAACATCTCCATGGCAAACAAGAAAACCGTTTACAACGAAGCTTCTTTTCGCGCGCTGAAGGGCCTCGAGCCCGTACGGCAGAACCCCGGGATGTACACCCACGTGGTGCACCCGCTGCACATCATCCAGGAGGCCATCGACAATGCCGTCGATGAGGCGCTCGCAGGCTTCGGCCGCAAGGTGGTGGTGACGCTCTTCCGCGATGGTTCGGTGGAAGTCGCCGACGAGGGACGAGGCATCCCGGTCGGCATGCATGCGGAGGAAGGCAAGCACGTGGTCGAAATGGCGTTCACGATGCTGCATGCCGGGGGCAAGTTCAACAAGGAAGGCTCGGAAAGCGCTTACGTCATCGCCGGGGGCTTGCACGGCGTGGGGGTGGCGGTGACCAACGCCCTGTCGAAGCGGCTCGAGGTCACGGTCTACCGCGAGGGGGGGAAGCACGAGCTGGCTTTCGAGAACGGCGACATCGTGCAGACGCTCAAGAGCACGAAGGCCAAGGAATTCGAGCGGCGTACCGGCACGGTGGTGCGCGCCTGGCCCGATCCGAAATACTTCGACAGCCCCAACATTCCGCAGGGCGAGCTGGAACATCTGGTGCGCTCCAAGGCCTATCTGCTGCCCGGACTCACCACCGTGCTGCGGCTCGAATCGAAGGACGGATTCGACGAGAAGACGTGGACGTACAAAGGGGGCATGCCCCAGTATTTCGACGCGATGATCGGCGGGCGCGAACTGGCCGCTCCGATCTTCACCGGCGAGCGCTACTTCGACGAGAACCCGAAGGAGCAGGCGACCGAGATTCTTCCCGGCGAGGGCGCGGCCTGGGCCATCGGTTTTCTCGCCTACGGCGACACCTTCACCGAAAGCCACGTCAACTTGATCCCGACCCGCTCGGGCGGCACGCACGAACTGGGCTTTCGCAACGGGATCTTCGACGCGCTGCGCGCGTTCATGGACACCCGCAGCATTACGCCCAAGGGCGTGAAGCTGGTGGCCGAGGACATGTGGTCGCGCGCGTGCTTCACGCTCTCCGCGCGCATCGTGCGCACCCAGTTTCACGGTCAGACGAAGGAGAAGCTGACCACGAAGCATGCGGTGCGTCTGCTCGAGTTGTGCGTGCGCGATGCTTTCGAGCTGTGGCTCAACGCCCACCCGGAAGACGGCAAGCGCATCGCCGAGCTGGCCGTGGAGCAGGCGATGAACCGTCTGCGCAAGGGGCAGAAGTACGAGCGCAAGAAGTCGTCCGGTGTCGCGACCCTGCCGGGCAAACTGGTCGATTGCGCCTCGGGCGACACCTCGCGCAACGAGCTCTTCATGGTGGAGGGCGATTCGGCCGGCGGCTCGGCCAAGGAAGCGCGCGACAAGGACACGCAGGCGGTACTGCCCTTGCGCGGGAAGGTGCTCAATACCATGAGCAAGGATTCGCGCACGGTGCTCGCCAACAAGGAATTGCAGGCGATCGCCACGGCGATCGGGCTGGACCCGCATGGATTCGACGACACGCCGGATCTTTCGGGCTTGCGCTACGGCCGCATCGTCGTCATGACCGATGCCGATGTCGATGGCGGACACATCCAGGCGCTGCTGCTCACGTTTTTCTTCATGCATTGCCCGAAACTGGTCGAGGCCGGACGCCTCTATGTCGCGCAGCCGCCCTTGTTCAAGATCGAGGTGCCGTCGCAGGGCAAGAACAAGCCGCCCCGGCGCGTCTACTGCCTCGACGAGGAGGAACTCGACGACGCCCTCGGTTTGCTGCGCAAGGAAGGCGTGAAGGAGCAGTCCTGGGAGATCTCGCGCTTCAAGGGCCTGGGCGAAATGAGCCCCGAGCAGCTTTGGGACACGACGATGAATCCGGACACGCGTCGGCTGGTGCAGATGCGTCTGGACCGGGACGAGATCCAGCGAGTGCGCTCGACCTTCGAATTGCTGATGGATGCGGGCGAGGCCGAGGGACGGCGCAACTGGATGCGCGAACACTGGAGAAGCGTCGAGGCCGACATCTAGTCGGTCCGGGCGCCTCCGCAGACACTCACAGTACGCATGCAGCCGTTCGCAGGGACGGCACGCGAAGCATTGATCACAGGCTGACGCATGGACGACACACGCACACCGGATCTGTTCGACGACGACAACGACGAGAACATTGCGCCGATCGAATCGCACGCTTCTCAGGCTTATCTGAGCTATGCCGTCAGCACCGTCAAGGCGCGCGCACTGCCCGAGGTGGCCGACGGACTGAAGCCGGTGCAGCGACGCATCCTCTACGCCATCAGCGCCGCGGGGACCCAAGGCTTCACCAAGTGCGCGCGCTATGTCGGCGAGGTGCTGGGCAAGTATCACCCGCACGGCGATGCCTCCACCTACGAGGCCATGGTGCACCTCGCCCAGCCTTTCAGCATGCGCTATCCCCTGATCGAGGGCCAGGGCAACTTCGGCAGTCGGGACGGCGACTCGGCGGCGGCTTATCGGTACACCGAGGCGCGGTTGTCACGCTATGCCGAACTCATGCTGGCCGAGATCGACGAGGGCACCGTCGATTTCCAGAAGAACTACGACGGCAAGTTCGAGGAGCCGGTGCTGTTGCCCGCGCGGCTTCCGTTCGGGCTGCTGAACGGATCCTTCGGGATACCGGTCGGCTTCTCGACCCGCATTCCGCCGCACAACTTGCGCGAAGTGGTCGAAGCCGCGATCGCGGTGATTCGCGATCCGAAAGCGAGCGTCGACGAGATCCATCAATTGCTGCCCGGCCCGGATTTTCCCGGTGGCGGACAGATCATCTCGCGTCCCGAAGAGCTGCGAGCCGCGTACGAAACCGGGCGGGGCTCGATCACCATGCGGGCGCGCTGGATGGTGGAGAACCTGGCACGAGGGCAGTGGCAGATCGTCGTGACGGAGTTGCCGCACACGACGTCGGCGCGTCAGGTGCAGGAGGAGATCCAGGCGCTCGTCGACCCCAAGCCGTCGACCGGCCGCAAGGACGTCAGTCCGGAGCAGAAGCGCACTCGGCAGTTCATTCTCGATCTGGTCGAATCGGTGCGCGACGAGTCGGACCGCAAGTCCAGGCTCCGGCTGGTCATCGAGCCGCGCTCCTCGCGCCAGAGCGTCGAGGAGACGATCAATGCCCTGCTCGTGCATACGAGCCTCGAGACCAAGATCCCGATCAACATGACGTGGATCGGTCTGGACGGACTGCCCGACCAGAAGGGCATCGTCGAGATTCTGCGCGAGTGGACCGATTTCCGTATTGCGACCGTGCGCCGGCGCACGCAGTTCAGATTGCAGAGATGCGAAGACCGTTTGCATATCGTGCAAGGCCGCATTCTCGCCTTCGCGCATATCGACGAGATCATCCGGATCATCCGGGCGTCGGAGGACGTGCCGTCCGCGCGCGCCGCCCTGATGGAACGATGGAAGTTCAGCGAACGTCAGGCGCAGGACATCTGCGATCTGCGCCTGGGGCAGTTGACGCGTCTCGACGGCATCAAGCTCAACGAGGAGAGCAAGCGCCTGCAAGGCGAGCGCGACGATTTCAACCGCATCCTCGGATCGGACAAGGCGCTGCGTTCGGTCGTGATCAAGGAACTGGGCGAGGATGCCAAGAAATACGGCGACGAGCGCCGCACGACGATCGAGTCGGCGGACCGCGCCACGATCGAGCGTTCGGTGGTCGAGGAGCCGGTGACGGTCATCCTGTCGCAGCGAGGCTGGATACGCGCCCGCAACGGTCATGGCATCGACATGGGGGCGCTTTCGTTCAAGGACGGCGACGCACGGTTCCTGGAACTCGAGTGCAAGACCACCGATCAGGTGATCCTGCTCGGCCAGTCGGGCAAGACCTACACGCTCTCGGTGGCGGCCCTGCCCACCGGACGCGGCGAGGGCGTGCCGGTGAACACGCTGATCGGTTCGGACGGCGATGTGATCCGCTGGATCGGCAGCGGGCAGCCCGAGATGCTCTACCTGTTGTGCACCACGCAAGGCAACGGGTTTCTTTGTCGACTTCGCGATATGGTGACGCGGATCAAGGCCGGCAAGGAGTTCATGAGCGTACCCGACGGCGCCGAGGTGCTATCGGCGCTCCCGGTATGGGTGCCCGAGGCGCCGCCGAAGTATGCCGACAAGGCGATGCTGGGCGCATTGTCCTCGGATGGGCGCTTGCTTTTGTTCCCGCTCGCCGATGTCCCCACGCGAGCCAACGGCGGTGTGGGTGTGCAGTTGCTAGGTTTGCCGGAAGGGGTTACGCTGGCTTCCGCGGCCGTATCCGATGGCCGCTCGATCACGATCGTGGGCGAGCGCCGCGGCAAAGTGGTGGAGGAGAACCTGCAGGGCGACGCGCTTGCTCAGCATGTCGGCAAGCGGGCGCAGCGCGGCAGGATGGTCGATGTGCGCTACAAGGTGACACGACTGAAGTGAGGAGCGTGGCGTGATCCAGATAACGCGTGGTCTGCTGACCATCGGGTTGGTTGCGGCGTCTGCCGTGGCGCCTGCCCAAGAACTGCAGAAGCGTCCGATTCGCATGGTCGTCGCCGTTGCGCCAGGCGGCAGCACCGACATCATCGCGCGTTTGGTGGCTTCGCGGCTGAGCGAGCGGATCGGGCAGCCCGTCGTGGTCGACAATCGTCCCGGCGCCGGCAGCATCATGGGGGTCGAGACCGTCGTTCGCGCGCAACCCGACGGCCACACCTTGCTGCTTGCGGCAGGCTCGCTCGGCACCATCAACAGCTTCTTTCCCAAACTTTCGTTTCACGTGCAAAAGGACCTGGAGCCGATCGCACTTCTGGCCACCTCGCCCTACTTGCTGGTGGTGCAGCCGGGTTTGCCGGTGCGCAGCGTCAAGGAACTCATCGAGTATGCGCGGGCACGCCCCGGCAAGCTGACCTACTCCGGCTCGACCGTCACGTCCTTGCAGCGCCTCACGGGGGAGCATCTGAAGCGCATGGCCGGCATCGACATGCTGTTCGTGCCGTACAAAGGCACCGGTGCGCTGATGCCCGACTTGCTGGCCGGGCGCCTCGATGTCGCGTTCGACAACGTACTGGTGCTGGCGAGCTACGTGAAGAGCGGTGCGCTGCGCGCGCTCGCGGTGACGGGCGCCAAGCGATCGGTCGTGATGCCGGAACTGCCTACCATCGCGGAAGCCGGCGTGCCGGGCTTTCAGTCGGCAGGATGGTTCGGGGTCATGGGCGCAGCCAAGACCCCGCCGGCCGTGGTTGGCAAACTCAACAGCGAACTCTCTGCGCTGATGAACGAGCCCGTCCTGCGCGACCGGCTGATCGCGCAGGGGGCAGAACCCTTGTCGGGCCCGCCGGAACTGCTGCGCAAGCATCTTGCGAGCGAAGTGGAAACCTGGGCCAAGCTGATCCGGGAAGTCGGCCTGAAGGTCAACTAGGCGGTCGAGGCTTGCGGCGAATCGCCGGCGAGGTGAGCGCCGATTCGATGCGCACCCGCCCGCCGTGCCGGGACTTATCCTTTTTTCAGCGGCCAGCTCGGACGTTTCATCTCGAAGGCTTCGGTAACGACCGCGTAGTCGTGATACCCGAGGCGGGCCAAGGGTTGCGCGCGCGTCGTGTCGAAGCGGCCGCCTACCACGAAGTTGTCGTCGATGTGGATGCCGACCACCAGGCCGAGCACCATGACGTTGCGCTCGCCCGTCGCGGGATCGCGCGGCAACTCGACGAGCTGATGGAGCTTGCACTCGAGGTGCGCCGGCGACGCGGCGACCCGCGGAGGTTTCACCAGGCGCGAGGGCAGGGAAGCGATGCCGACCGCTTGCATCTCGTCGATCTCGTTCGGCGCGGAGGTGGCGGTATCGTTCATCTGGCTGCGCAGTTCCCAGGTCACCAGGTTGCAGACGAACTCGCCCGTCTCGCGCACGTTGCGCAGCGAGTCTTTCTCACCTCCATCGGCGTCATGCGTGCCGTTGGCGCCGTAGAAAACGATCGGCGGATCCGAGGCTACGGCGTTGAAGAAGGAATAGGGTGCCAGGTTCACGACGCCCTGGGCGTTCTGCGTCGTGATCCAGCCGATCGGTCGAGGCGCGACGATGGCCTTGAAAGGATTGAACGAGAGCCCGAGGTCGTTCAATGCAGCGCGCGTCAGGTCCTTGGTTTCGAAGAACATGGGTCTACCTCGCAGAATGCTTGGGATCCGGAAATCGGCAGCTCGATGCTAGCACGCGTTTGCGGCAAGCGGACATGCCCTCAGGCGCCGACGGGAGTAGACTATTCGGTGCGAGCGATTGCCGGAGGGTTCGCCGATGAACCAGATGCCCCCGACCGTGAACACCGAGGTTCGAGACGCGGCCACGCTCATGCTGGCGGATCTCGACGAGCAACGTCTGGCGCTCAGCAGGGAACTGCACAGCATTCCGCCGCCGGTGCCCGCCTGCGACGTCGACTTCAACCGTCTGCTCGAGCAGCGGGCTGTCATCGTCGATGAAATGCAGCGCCTCAAACGAATGCTCGCCGCGGATCCCGACGAGGCAGGACTTCTGGCGTTCTGTCAGGGCGCGCTGGCATTGACCGCGGATACCAGGGCGCGCATCGAGGCCCTGCTGCAACGCGAGTCCCGTTAGTGTCCGCAGTGAGAGTTCGTCGACGAAGGGCCGAACGATGTCGAAGGCGTAGAAGGGGCAACGCGCCCTTCATGGCACAAACGAAACCGCCTAGCCCGGCTTGCGGGCCACGAACACGAAGCGGTTGAGGGCGAAGAAGTAGTCGCCCTGGGCGGCCAATGCGCGCAAATCCGTCTCCCATGCCCGGGCCTGGGCGGGATCGATGCCCGCCTTGCCGGCGAGATACTTGGTCACTTCCGGCAGTTGACTGCCGCTGTAGGTCGCTTCGTCGGGGGACAGTTCCACGATCGGAATAGCATCGGCATGCTCGATCGCGAGGCCCGCGTGTCCGATCAATCCGGGAAAGCGCCGGGCGACGGTCGCGTCGACGTAGCGCTTCTTCCAGAGTGCGATGTGGTGATCCATGCGTGCTGCATCGCTCGAATGCCAGACCAGGGAATCCCAGTCGGTATCGACGATGACGGCGCGGCCACCTGGCTTGAGCACGCGTGCGAGTTCTGCAAAGGCGCGCGTCAGATCGGGCACGAACAAATACACCTGGACGATGGCCACGGCATCGAGGCTCGCATCGTCGAAAGGCAAGGACGTCGCATCGGCCAGATGAAAGCTCGTGTTCCCGAATTGCGCGCATCGCGCCGTTGCGACATCGAGCATCGGCTGGCTGGTGTCGATGCCGATGACCCGCCCGTTGTGTGCCGCCTGCCTTGCAAGCTCGAGCGTGAGATAGCCGGGGCCGCAGCCGATGTCGAGGATCGCTTCGCCCGGCTGCACCCGCAGCGCTTCGAGGGTACGGCGTCGCTGCTCGACCATCGCGGGTGCCGCGTACTGTTTGTCGATGCGCTTCGCATCGGCGCTGTCGAACTTCTTCGGGCTGTTGTCGTTCATCGGTACGAGACTCTAGATGACGAGTTCGACGAGATAGGGGCCGTTCACCGCCAGGCCTCGCTTCATTTCGCGCATGAGGCCCTCGAGATCGGTGGCCCGCCCGGCATCCACGCCGTAACCGCGAGCGATGGCGACCCAGTCCGGGTCGGGGCGGTCGAGCGTGAGCATGTCGCGCGCCTTGAAGCCGGGCTGCCCCGCGCCGACATTCTTGAATTCCGTCTGCAGTACCTGATAGGAGCGGTTGGCGAAGATGAGCATGGTCACGTCGAGGCTTTCGCGGGCCATCGTCCACAGCGCCTGGTTGGTGTACATGCCGCTGCCGTCGCCTTCGAAGACGATTACCTTGCGATCCGGCGCTGCGAGCGCGGCGCCGACACCCGCCGGCAAGCCCCAGCCGATGGAGCCGCCCATGACGCCCATCCATTCGTGCGGACGCGCGTTCTTGGTCCGGGCGCCGAAGTTGCGTCCGGTGGTGATGCCCTCGTCGCAGATGATCGCGTTCTCGGGGATGAGATGCGTGACGGCGGCCGCGATGCCCTCGATGGTGGGCTGGCCTGTCGGTTCCGGCCCCGGATCGAACGAAGTCACCAGCGCCGGCGGTGTTTTCGAAGCGCCCAGTTCATCGGCGAGTGCGGCCATGGCATGCTGCAAGTCCGCGCCAACGTCGGCGACCTCGGTGACCGCGCAGCCAGGCGGAACCAGCGTACTGGGCTTGCCCGGATAGGCGAAGAAGGTGACCGGCGGCTTGGCGCCGACCAGGATCAACTGCGAGGTGCCGCTCATCATGGCCAGACCCAGGTCGACATTGAAGGGCAGCCGAGGGGCATCGACGCGACCGGCGCCGCTTTCCTGTCGAGCGGTGTTGAACTCGGAATAGACACGGCAGCCGGTCTTGGCCGCGATGCGCCCGGCGAACTCGAGCGCCTTGCCGCGCAATGCGTCGCCGCCGAGCAGGAGGGTCGCTGCCTTGCCGCCGGCATGCACGGCTCGGGCGCCGGCACGGATGGCATCGCCGCTCACTTGGCGGCGGGGCACGGGCGAGCGCGCCACGGCGGGGCCGTCGGCTTCGCCCCAGGCCGTGTCTGCGGGCAGAATCAAAGTGGCGATGCAGCCGGGCGGGGTGCGCGCCGCCTCGACCGCGGCAGCGCCGTCGGCGGCCACGCTGCGCGAGTCGATGGAGGTCTTCACCCAGTGGGACACGGGCTTCGCGAGGCCTTCGATGTCGCAAGTCAGCGGCGCATCGTGCGCGATGTGATAACCCGCGTGCTCGCCGACGATGTTGACGATGCCGGAGCGGGCTTTCCGTGCGTTATGCAAATTGGAAATCGCGTTGCCGAGCCCCGGGCCTAGGTGAAGCAGGGTCGCCGCCGGCTTTTCGGCGATTCGATAGTAAGCATCAGCGGCGGCCGAGACGACGCCTTCGGCCAGACCGAGTACGCAGCGGATGCCTTCGACACGATCGAGCGCGGCGACGAAATGCATCTCGGATGTGCCCGGATTCGCGAAGCACAGATTGACATCGGATGCGATCAGCGTGCGTACCAGACTCTCCGCGCCGTTCATGAGATTCCCTTAAATGTATCTGCCGGTGGATCGTTCGATCATACCGCGATCCGGCGCCGGGCCATGAGGCGGCGGCGCCAAGCGCTGTTGCGCGAATCCGGTCATGCTTCCTGGAAGACTGTCACGTTGTCCAGATGCGCGCTATCGCCCCAGGCGAGCATCTGCCAGCGTCCCCCGCCGTGGCGGAAGGTGTTGAGGCTGGCATTGATCAAGTCGAGGCTGCGCGGCGCGAGCAGATCCAGATCGTGCGCGGCTCGGTAGAGGGAATCGAGCAGCAGTCCGTGCGCGACGATGACGATGCGGCAGCCCGCATGGCGCGCACTGATATCCGCGAAGCAGGCCATGCTGCGCTCGTAGAACCGTCTCGGACTTTCGCCTCCGGGCACGGTGTAGTCAGGATCCCGATCGCGAAAGCGCGCGTACTCGGCGGGGTAGCGTTGTTGCATCTCCTCCCGGTTGAGGCCCTCGAAGATGCCGAACCCGCGCTCGCGCAGGCGCGGATCGACCTTGATCTCGTGGCCGGTCAGCGTGGCGATCGCCTGGGCTGTCTGGTACGCGCGGTCCAGATCGCTGCTGTAGAGGTGATCGAAAGGTTCGGCGAGCATGCGCGCCCCCAGCGCGCGCGCCTGGGCAAGGCCGCGTGCGGACAAGGCGCTGTTCTTCTGGCCTTGCATGCGCCGCTCGCTGTTCCAGACGGTCTCGCCATGGCGTACCACCACGACTTCGGTGTGTGCGCCGCGAGTACTGCCGTTGTCGCTTTGGGGAAGCGAATCACGATCGGTCATGGCGAGTCGTCTCCTGATCAACCCATCAGAGGGCGGTAGCGAATGCGATGAGGATTGTCGGCGTCGTCGCCCAGTCGCTTGCGCCTGTCCTCGATGTAGTCGCCATAGTTGCCCTCGAACCAGACCGCCTGACTATCGCCTTCGAACGCGAGAATGTGCGTGGCGACCCGGTCCAGGAACCATCGATCGTGCGATATCACGACCGCGCAGCCGGGAAAATCGAGCAAGGCCTCTTCGAGGGCGCGCAAAGTCTCGACATCGAGATCGTTGGTCGGCTCGTCGAGCAGAAGCAGGTTGCCGCCGCTCTTGAGCAGCTTGGCGAGGTGGACGCGATTGCGCTCGCCGCCGGACAAGTCGCCCACGAGCTTCTGCTGGTCGCCGCCGCGGAAATTGAATCGCGCCACGTAGCCGCGGCTCCCGGTCTGATAGGTGCCGACTTGAATGTTGTCGAGCCCGTCGGAGATTTCGTCCCAGACGGTCTTGTCCGCTGCAAGGCTGTCGCGGCTCTGGTCGACGTAGGCGATCTTCACGGTGTCGCCGACGCGCAGGGTACCCGCGTCGGGCGTCTCGGTGCCGACCAGCATGCGGAAGAGGGTGGTCTTGCCGGCGCCGTTCGGTCCGATGATGCCGACGATGCCGCCCGGTGGCAGCTTGAAGCTGAGATTCTCGAAAAGAAGTTTGTCGCCGAACGCCTTTTTCAATCCCTGGGCTTCGATCACCAGACCGCCCAGCCGCGGGCCGGGCGGAATGTAGATTTCGTTGGTTTCGTTGCGCTCCTGGAACTCGGCCGAGGAGAGTTCCTCGAAACGGGCCAGACGCGCTTTGCTCTTCGCCTGCCTGGCCTTGGGGTTGGAGCGCACCCATTCGAGTTCTTGCTTCATGGCCTTGATGCGCGCAGCCTCCTGCTTCGCCTCCGTCTGCAGGCGCTGCTCCTTCTGCTCCAGCCAGGAAGAATAATTGCCCTCCCAGGGGATGCCGTGGCCGCGATCGAGTTCGAGTATCCAGCCGGCGACGTTGTCGAGGAAGTAGCGATCGTGGGTCACTGCGATGACCGTGCCGGCATAGCGTTCCAGGAACTGCTCCAGCCATTGCACCGACAGCGCGTCCAGGTGGTTGGTCGGTTCGTCGAGCAGCAGCATGTCGGGCTCGGAGAGCAGCAGGCGGCACAAGGCGACGCGGCGCCGTTCACCGCCCGACAGCTTGCTGACGGGCGCATCCCACGGCGGCAAGCGCAGCGCCTCGGCTGCAATCTCGAGGCGACGCTCGATCTCCCAGCCTTGCGTCGCATCGAGCTTGGACTGCAGTTCGCCCTGCTCCTCGAGCAGGCGATTCATCTCGTCGTCCTCCATCGGCTGGGCGAAAAGCTCGCTGATTTCGTTGAAGCGATGGATGAGGGCAATGGTGTCGCCGACCCCTTGCTCGACGTTGCCGCGAACATCCTTGTCTTCGTCCAGTTGCGGTTCCTGAGGCAGAAAGCCGATGCGCATGTTGGGCATCGGAATCGCTTCGCCGTCGAACTCCTTGTCCACGCCGGCCATGATGCGCAGCAGGCTGGATTTGCCGGAGCCGTTCAGGCCCAGCACACCGATCTTGGCGCCGGGGAAGAAGGAGAGGGAGATGTCCTTGAGAATGACGCGTTTGGGCGGCACGGTCTTGCTGACGCGCCGCATCGTATAGACATACTGGGCCATGCGTGGAATCCATTCCTGTTGGGCCGGCCGGACCGGCGGGATATCCCCCGATTGTACTGGCAGCGGCGGCTGACTCCGATCATTCCGTGCCAAACGGGCTGCGGTCTCTCGGGACTTGCGTTGACGCGCCCGCCCCCGGTATGGTTGACTCGCGCGCTGGCAGCGCCGGCGGATGCAGGCGGGCAGACAAACAAAACAACAGCGGGGGCAGGATGGCCAAAGCGGCGACGAAGAAGGTGGCGAGCAAGACCGTGCGGGCACGGAACATGACTTTCTGTACATTGGCCGGAAGCGAAGGGGCGACCCTCGGCGTGAAGACCGATCGGGGCATCGTGGATGTGGCCAAGGCGGCAGCGATTTTTCGCGCCAAAGTCCCCACCGACATTCACGCGGTCATCGAAGGCGCGGACTGCGCGCCGCTCGGCAAGCTCATCGAGAAGACGCTGTCCGATCCGCGCGGGAAAGGCGCAATCGTCGCGGAGAGCCGCGCCCGCTTCGCGCCCGTCGTGCCACGCCCCGAGAAGATTCTTTGCGTCGGCTTGAACTACCGCAAGCACGCCGAGGAAGCCGGGATGGCGATACCGCCGGTGCCTATCCTGTTCAGCAAGTTCGCCAACGCCCTGTCAGGGCACGGTTCGAAGATCAAGCTGCTGCCGAAAGAAACGGCGAAACAGTTCGACTACGAGGTCGAGCTTGTCATCGTCATGGGCCGCAAGGCGGTCAACGTCGCCGAGAAGGATGCGCTGAAGTACGTGTTCGGCTATTGCAACGGCAACGATCTTTCGGCGCGCGACCTGCAGATGCGCACGAGTCAGTGGATGCTGGGCAAGATTCAGGACGGCTTCGCGCCCATCGGGCCGTGGCTCGTCACCGCCGACCAGATCCCGAATCCGAATGCGCTCCAGGTCGAGACGCGAGTCAACGGCAAGCTGCGCCAGTCCGAGAACACGGCGGACATGATTTATCACTGCGCGCACATCGTGAGCTACTGCTCCCGCTATCTCACGCTCAAGCCAGGCGACATCATCTTCACCGGCACGCCTTCCGGCGTCATTCTGGGCTATCCGGAGAAGAAGCGCGTCTGGCTGAAGGCGGGCGACAAGGTGACGACGACCATCGAGAAGCTGGGCACGCTCGAAGTGACGCTCGTCTGACAGCGTCGATGCCGTTTGCATCCGTGGGGTGAATCCCTGCTGGAGGATGCCGGGCAGGGACGGGCGAGAAAAAGGCCGCAGCGATGCGGCCTTTTTCAATCGCTGGCTGGCACGCGATCCGCGCCAGGCCCGCTAGCCGGAGATCATTCGGCCATGGCGCCAGGAAGGCCGCCCAGCAAGGCTGCAGCGGGATGACGCTGGCGATGCGGTCGGACAGACGCCGCGGCCGAAGATGACGTCGACACATGAGCTGCCGGCGCGGGCCGCGGCGGGGAAGCGGGTTTGCGCTGTTCGCCGTGAGCGCGCCGCTCACCGTGACGGGGCTGTTGCTGATCCCTGCTCTTGCGCGGCCCGTTGCGATCGCCGGGCCGTGCGCCTTGCTCGCGTGAGCGAGGGGCGCGAGTGACGCGAGGCGAAACTGCATTTCTGGGCTGATCGCGAGGCTCCGGGGCGCGATCCGGGGTCGTGGAGATCTCGAAGCCCGGCGCGGCGATCCGCTCGATGCGTCGACCGAGCAATCTCTCGATGGCGACGAGCAGCGGCCTGTCTTCGCTGCCGATCAGGGAGATCGCCTGGCCGCTGTTGCCCGCGCGTCCCGTGCGTCCGATGCGATGCACGTAGTCCTCAGCGACGTTGGGCAGATCGTAGTTCACGACATGAGGCAGCGCGTCGATGTCCAAGCCGCGAGCCGCGATATCGGTGGCCACCATGACCCGCACGACGCCTTGCTTGAAGTCGGCAAGCGCCTTCATCCGTTGCGGCTGGCTCTTGTTGCCGTGGATTGCCGTGGAGGAGATGCCGTCGCGGGACAACTGATCGGCAAGCCGGTTGGCGCCGTGCTTGGTACGCGAGAACACCAGCACCTGTTCCCAGTTGCCTTCGCGAATCAAGTGCGCGAGCAGATGGCGTTTCTTGTCCTGTGCGACGGCGTAGGCGCACTGGCTCACCAGTTCGGCGTCGGCGTTGCGGCGGGCGACCTCGATCGCCACCGGATTCCTCAGCAGCCCGTCGGCGAGCTTGCGGATCTCTTCCGAGAAGGTCGCCGAGAACAGCAGGTTCTGCCGCTTCGCCGGCAGCAAGGCCAGGACGCGCCGAATGTCGCGGATGAAGCCCATGTCGAGCATGCGATCGGCCTCGTCCAGCACCAGGATCTCGACGCGGGACAAGTCGACCGTCTTCTGCTGGGCGTGATCGAGCAGACGACCCGGCGTTGCCACCAGGATGTCCACGCCTCGGCGCAGCGTGTCGACCTGCGGGGACATGCCCACGCCGCCATAGACGACGCACGAGCGCAACGCGACATGTTTGCCATAGGTGCGCACGCTTTGCTCGACCTGAGCAGCGAGTTCGCGCGTCGGCGTCAGCACCAGAGCGCGGATGGGACGGCGTGCGGGGGAGGCGCTTTGATTGGAATTGACCGCGAGACGCTGCAGCATCGGCAGGGTGAAGCCTGCGGTCTTGCCTGTGCCCGTCTGGGCGCCGGCGAGGACGTCATGGCCAGCGAGGATGCTGGGAATGGCGCGTTCTTGAATGGGGGTGGGTTGGGTGTAGCCTTCCTCGGCGATCGCGCGCAACAAAGGCGCCGCGAGCCCGAGGCTCTCGAATGCAGAACTCAAATAATTCTCCTGGATCGGCCTGCAGAGGCGATGCGCCTTCAGAACCGGTTCAGGCAGACAACTCTTTCGATGAATGAAGACGTTCGAGGGGGTTCTTTGAACTACCGCGAAGGTGCTGCGCCGCAGACCGGATGATGCGACGACTAGACTCGAGCGGCCACTATACAGAAAGTCAGGCTCTTCGAACAGGCAAATAAGAGGTATCGGCCAGCCGCTGTTCATCGCTTGGATGGGCGAGGCTGGATTGTGATCGCTGTTTTGCTCTGCTATCTTCGTATCACGGCATGTGCCGGTTCTCTCGAGAAAGGAGGTGATCCGATGTCTAGTCGATTGCTCAGCATCGCTACCGTCGTTTCGCAGATGACGAGTGGCGCCGCGTTGGCTTTGGTAGGCGCGAAGTCGGCCGACGGATCACAGCAGCAAGGCATTACCTGCACCTTACGGGTGAAGGTGAGCTGAGCTTGCACCTTCGACGAATTCGCCGCCGGGCCCAAGGCTTGTAGCCCGAGAGCCGGCGCGAGAACAGGCAGTCGAACGTTTGCTGTACCGAGGCCGCGGCAACCCCGCGGCCTTTTTTCTGGGCGGTGCAGTCGCACCGACGGCGCAGTCGAGCGAGTCAACAACGCAGAAGGGGATGCACACCATGACCAGGGAGTCCGCGATCTCGAAGGCGACGGTCTATTACGATGAAGGTCGCCTGCTCGAGGACATCAAGCGTCGCGTGGCCATACGCTCCGAGAGCCAGATTCCGGCCAGTCGTGCACATCTGACCACTTACTTGAGCGAGGAGATCGCGCCCGCGCTCGCGAGCATGGGCTTCACCAGCGAACTGCTCGACAACCCGGTCGAAGGGGCGGGACCGATGCTCATCGCCGAACGCATCGAGGACGAGCGCCTGCCCACGGTGCTGACTTACGGCCACGGCGACGTGATTCGCGGTCTTGAGGAACAATGGCGCAGCGGGCTGAGCCCGTGGGACTTGGTGCAAGAGGGCGATCGGTACTACGGTCGCGGGGCGGCCGACAACAAAGGGCAGCATTCGATCAACATGGCGGCGATGGCGAGCGTGTTGCAGGCGCGCGGACGCCTGGGATTCAACGTCAAGATGCTGATGGAGACGGGCGAAGAACTCGGGTCGCCGGGCCTGCGCGCGGTATGCGAGCGCGAGCGCGAGCGGCTCAAGGCAGACGTCTTCATCGCGTCGGACGGGCCGCGGCTCAATGCCAAACGGCCGACCTTGTTCCTCGGGTCGCGCGGAGCGCTCAACGTGACCCTCACCGTGCGGTTCCGCGAGGGCGCCAACCATTCCGGCAATTGGGGTGGACTGCTGGCCAATCCCGGCATCGTGCTGGCTCATGCGCTGGCCAGCATCGTGTCGCCCGAAGGCAAGGTGCTCGCGCGCGAGATTCTGCCGCAGTCGATCGCAGACTCGGTGCGCAAAGCGCTGGAGGACTGCCCGGTGGAACCCATCGAAGGCGAGCCGAGCGTGGATGACTGGTGGGGCGAGCCGGGCTTGAGCCGCGCCGAAAAGGTATTCGGCTGGAATACCTTCGAGGTGCTGGCTTTCCGCACCGGGAATCCGGACAACCCGGTGAACGCCATCCCGGGGCATGCGGTCGCCAATTGTCAGATCCGGTTCGTCGCCGGAACGGATCCCGAAGCGCTCGTGCCCGCGCTGCGCCGTCACTTGGACGGGCAGGGTTTCCCCATGGTGGAGCTGGCGTTGTCACGCAAGAGCTTCATGGCCGCGACACGCCTGGATCCTGCCAATCCCTGGGTGTGCTGGGCAGCGCAGTCCATCGAACGCAGCACCGGCATTCGTCCCGCCGTGCTGCCCAATCTCGGCGGTTCGCTGCCCAACGAGTGCTTCGCCGACGTGCTCGGGTTGCCGACGCTCTGGGTGCCGCACTCCTATGCCGGGTGCAGCCAGCACGCGCCCGACGAGCACGTGCTGGGCTCGATCCTGCGCGAAGGCATGCAGATCATGGCGGGCCTGTTCTGGGATCTGGGCGAGAACGACACTCCGGCGGGGCCGAGAGCGAGGGCTGCATGAGATCGGCCGGGTCGATTGCGGCTAGAATGCATCGTCTCGTCTTCGGATTCGTCTGATCGTGCTTGCCGAAACTATCGTCGAAGTGCAGAACGTGAGCTTCTCGTACGCGGGACGCGACGTGTTTCGCGGCGTGACGCTCGACATTCCGCGAGGCAAGGTCGTCGGCATCATGGGTGCGAGCGGCTGCGGCAAGACGACCTTGCTCAGACTCATCGGCGGTCAATTGCCGCCGAGTTCGGGTTCGATCCGACTCGATGGCGAAAGCATCCATGAGCTGAGCCGCAGCGATCTGTATCGGGTGCGCCGCAAAGTCGGCATGCAGTTTCAGCAGGGCGGGCTGTTCACCGATCTTTCGGTGTTCGAGAACGTCGCGTTTCAGCTGCGCGAGAAGACCGATCTGCCGGAGAGCATGATTCGCGACATCGTGTTGATGAAGCTCAACGCGGTCGGCTTGAGAGGCGCCGCGCAGCTCATGCCCTCCGAACTGTCGGGCGGCATGGCGAGGCGCGTCGGTCTCTCCCGCGCAATCGCGATGGATCCGTGCCTGATCATGTACGACGAGCCGTTCTCGGGACTCGATCCGATTTCCTGCAACGTCATCGGCAATCTCATCCGCAAGCTCAACGACGCCTTGGGGCTCACTTCGATCGTCGTGTCCTACGATGCGAAGGAAGCGCTCGAGATCGTCGACTACGTCTACTTCATCGCCGACGGCAAGGTGGTCGCTCAGGGAACGACTGCTGAAGTCCAGGCATCGAAAGATCCGTTCGTCTACCAGTTCATTCGGGGCGAACCCGATGGACCGGTGGCGTTCCACCTGAGCGGCGGTTCATACTCCGAGGAGCTCGGCGTGAACTGATCGCCGCACCCTGCGCTCCGCTGCACCTAATCGCGTCTGCCGACCCAGATCGCCTTGGCATAGGCGCACAACCGACCGCTTTCGTCGAATACCGCCGTGCCGGCGAAGTGGCGTCGGCCCTCCACGTGCAGGCGCCACCCGGTGACGACGCAGCGTTCACCGGCGCGGATCGGATGCTCGATGCGCGCGGCCAGTCTGCCCAGCATGCCGGTGCGGATGCCTCCGGCGTGGAAGGCGAACTGACCCGGACAATCGAGCGCGGTCCACAGAAAGCACGGCGGGATGTGGCCGGTGTCGTCGGCCCAGCGCGGCTCGGTCTGCCAGGCTGCGGCAACCAGTTCGTTGCCCGGCAAGGGCGCGGCAGTCACGTGCAACCCGTCCTCGTGTTCGGCGCCACAGCAAAAGCAGAGCGGATGGAATCCGATCCTGTCGGGCAGCACTCGGCTCGCGTTGCGTGCGTAGGCCGGTGATCTGTCCCGGACCGCATGGGCTGCATCGAAGCTCGGCATGGGTGGCACCGGGAGTACGAGGTCGACCAGTCTGCCTTCCGCGATCAGGGTCTCGGCGTGGTGAATCGAGATCGACTCGTCGCCGCGCCGGACCTCGAGGGGCAGATCGAGGGGAATCGGTGAACGCAGCGTGATCTCGGCTGCGCGCTGACCAGGCAAGGCATGAATGCCATGGGTGAGCAAGCCTGCGAACGCGCCGCATACGTAGCCGCCGTTGCCCGACTTGGGCGGGCCGCGAAAGCGCTCCTCGATGACGATGGTTTCTGGCTGCACCTTTCTTCTCCCTGACTTCGCCTTCATCTAGCGACGATAAGCGAGGTAAACGACCGCCGAGGCAGGGACGATAACTCAATCGGGTGCGTTCGGGTATCGGCTGCGGGCATCGGCGTTGCGGTTGTCGCGGGATTGAATTCGACCATCGACGACCCAACCTGCACGGACATGAACCCGAAATACATACGATCGTGGATGTGGTCCGAAGCCGCGCGCATGCTCGACGACGCGGACCGGATCAGCCAGCAGTTCTTTCGCGTGCAGGAGCAGGAGCACTGTGCGGGCGTTTGGGAGCCGCCGGTGGATATCTTCGAAACCGACAACGACTGGAACGTGCTCGTCGCGCTACCCGGGGTGCCCTCCGATCGCATCCATTACCGCCTGGACGGCGATTGCCTCGACATCGTCGGTGCGCGAGTCGTGCCGGCGGAATGCATCGAGGGGGCCATCCGACGCAAGGAGGTGCCTCATGGGCGCTTCGCTCGCCGCATTCGATTCCGCGCGCCGCCGCGGGAGATCACGCAGGCGAAACTGAAGGACGGATGTTTGATTCTCACGCTGCGCAAGCCGCGTACGTAAGCGAGGACACGATGACTAGCCTATCTGAACAAACTTCCCAGACGCCGCTGCTGGCCGACGGCCAGGAGCCTGCCGCGCTTGCAAGCTTCGAAGGCGCGCCGCGAGCCTCCGGACGGGAATCCAAGGTCGTGCCCGACGACGCCGTGATCATCGTGCCTTCGCGCAACGTCGTGCTTTTCCCCGGGGTCGTCTTTCCCCTGACCATCGGGCGCCCGGGCTCGGTTGCCGCCGCTCAGGAAGCGCTCAAGACCGAGCGGCCGATCGGCGTCCTGCTCCAGCGCCAGCCCGACATCGATGTCCCCGGTCCGGACAACCTGCATTGGGTGGGCACGATGGGCAACATCATGCGCTACGTCACGAGCGAGGACGGCGTGCATCACATGGTGTGTCAGGGGACGCAGCGTTTTCGGGTGCTGCAGTTTCTCGACGGCTATCCGTTCCTGGTGGCGCGCGTCGCGCCGATCGAGACCCCCGATCAGACCGGGAGCGAAATCGAGGCGCGCGTCATGGGGCTCAAGGCGCGCGCGGTCGAGATGCTGCAGCTGTTGCCCCAGGTGCCGGCGGACCTGATCGCCGCTCTGCAGGCCGTTTCGAGTGCAAACCAGCTGTGCGACATGATCGCGAGCTTCGTCGATCTGCGGGTGAGCGAGAAGCAGGAGATCCTGGAGACCTTCGATCTGGCCGAGCGGATGGACAAGGTCGCGAAACTGCTTGCAGGACGGCTGGAGATTCTCAAGCTCTCGCGCCAGATCAATGAACAGACCCAGGAGACGCTCGGCGAGCAGCAGCGCAAGCACGTGCTGCGCGAGCAGATGCGAACGATACAGAAGGAACTCGGTGAAACCGATGACCGTGCGGCGGAGATCGAAGAGCTGGAGAAGCTGATCGCCGAGGCGCGCATGCCCGAGGAAGTCGAGAAGCACGCGCACAAGGAGCTCAAGCGCCTCGAGCGCACGCCCGAAGGCGCGGGCGAGTACTCGATGATTCGCACCTACCTGGATTGGCTGGTCGAATTGCCTTGGAGCAAGCGCAGCGAAGGCGTCATCGATTTGGGCGAGGCGCGACGCGTGCTGGACGAGGATCACTTCGGTTTGGAGAAGATCAAGCGTCGGATTCTGGAGTTCCTCGCTGTCCGCAAGCTCAACCCGGAAGGCAAGAGCCCGATTCTCTGCTTCGCGGGTCCTCCGGGGGTCGGCAAGACCTCGCTCGGCCAAAGCATCGCCAAGGCGACCGGGCGCAAGTTCGCGCGCGTGAGTCTGGGCGGTACCCACGATGAAGCGGAGATCCGCGGGCATCGCCGCACGTACATCGGCGCTTTGCCTGGCAACATCATCCAGGCTCTGCGCAAGGCGGGCACCAACGATTGCGTGATCATGCTCGACGAGATGGACAAGCTTGGCGCGGGCGGCTTCCACGGCGATCCGTCGGCGGCATTGCTCGAAGTGCTCGATCCCGAGCAGAACGCCACGTTCCGCGACAACTATCTCGGCGTGCCCTTCGACTTGTCGCGAGTGATCTTCATCGCTACGGCGAACATGCTCGAAACCGTCCCCGGGCCGTTGCGCGACCGCATGGAGGTCATCCATCTTCCCGGCTACACCGAAGAGGAGAAGGTGCAGATTGCTCGGCGCTATCTGATTGCGCGCCAGACGCAAGCCAACGGGCTCAAGCCCGAACAGGTCGCGCTCGCCGAAGACGCGCTGAGGCACATCATTCAGGACTACACCCGCGAAGCGGGTGTGCGCAGCCTGGAGCGCGAGATCGGTTCGGTCATGCGTCATGCGGCCATGCGCATCGCCGAGGGCCTGGCCACCGAGGTGAGTATCGGACCAGACGATCTCGACGAGATCCTGGGGGCGAGCCGCTTCGAATCCGAAGTGGCCTTGCGAACCGGCGTGCCGGGAGTCGCGACCGGGCTCGCCTGGACGCCTGTCGGCGGCGACATCCTGTTCATCGAAGCCACGCGTGTGCCGGGCGGGGGCAAGTTGATTCTCACCGGCCAGCTTGGCGACGTCATGAAGGAGAGCGGGCAGGCCGCGATGAGTCTCATCAAGTCGCGAGCTGTGTCGCTGGGCATCGATCCCGCACTGTTCGAGAAGAGCGACGTCCACATTCACGTGCCGGCGGGCGCGACTCCCAAGGACGGACCGAGTGCGGGTGTGGCCATGTTCCTGGCATTGGCGTCGCTGGTCACGGGTCGAGCCGTCCGCAGCGACACGGCGATGACCGGGGAGATCAGCCTGCGGGGCTTGGTGTTGCCCATCGGTGGCGTGAAGGAAAAGGTCTTGGCTGCGATGCGTGCGGGGATTACCCGAGTCATGCTGCCGGCGCGCAATCGCAAGGATCTGCGCGATGTTCCGCAGGAGGTCAGGGACAGACTTGAGTTCGTCTGGCTGGAAAGCGTCGACGACGCGATTCGGGAGGCGATCGGCGAGGCTGCCCCGAGTGTCTAGCGCTCGAGCATGCCGCTGCGCCAAGCTCTAGACGCTTGGATCATGTGCGCTCGAAATGGTGCTCGGCCGCGGCCGAGCACCAGCGCCGAGTAGCGGCCTAGAGTTTGGGCTCGGGGGGATGGCTGTGGGTGCGTTCGTAGATGCTTTGGCATGCGATGCACCGCACTGCGCCCGGATAGGCCCGCAGTCGGGCGACAGGGATGTCATCGCCGCAATCGATGCATACACCGTAGCTGCCATCGGTGATCTTGATCAGCGCTGCGTCGAGTTCGCGCAACTCTCGGACGTCCCGACTGGTTTCGGCGCTATCGGTATCCGCCACCAAGGAGGCGAGTGCCTGATCGCCGCTGTCGGGCGCTTCGCCGGCGATCGCGCCGAAACTATCGCTGCGGGAACGAGCAAGGTCGGCGCGTATCTCGGCGACCAGCACTTCCCGGCGTTCGCCGATGGCCCTCTTCAGTTCGTCGCGCTCGGCATCGGTCAATGGCATGTGGGGAACTCCCGGGTTGAATGGATCGAATCCTATACGGTGCGATCGCCGGGTCAGTTGACGCGCGTCAATCGTCCATGCCGCAAGGCGACGGCTTGCGGTGGGACACGTTCACTCCGGGAGAGTTCGTGACGACAGCGCCGGAATCCAAGTACTCTCGCAGAGTGGCCAGCATGCTTGATCCCCGTCAATGGCAGGCGATCGGCGGGCCGCATAATTGCGCACGGAACGTTCTTTGTCGTCAATCTCGAGGAGTCGATCATGGAAAGCTCGCCCATTTACAGCCGAGAGGATGCGCAGCACCAGGCGCGTGAGAACTTGAATCGTGACCTGCGGGCCGCTCTCGACGATGCGGAGGAACTCATTCGGCTGACCGCCGAGCAGGCGGGTGAACGCATCACCACGGCGCGCAATCGGGCGAAGGAGTCGCTTGCGCAGGCGCGCGTCGAGCTCGATCGGGTGCAGGCACAGACGCTCGAACGCGCCAAGCAAGCCGCGCATGAAGTCGACGATTACGTGCACAGCCATCCCTGGCAGGCGATGGCACTGGCCGGCGTGTTGAGCGCGGTGATCGGTGTGCTGATAGCGCGCCGCTGAGTCGGATTACCCGCCTCTTGCCCTCATTCGCTGAGGGCATCGAGGCGAGGATGCGGGGATCCGACGCAACGGGCCGTGCGAGGTCATTTCACGACGGCCAAATCGAGGTCCAGGATCACCGCGCCGTTCTTGGGGTCGACGGTCCTGGGATCTGCGCTGCCGAGGCGTGCTGACTCGACTTTGCCGGCGGTCTGCAACTCCTGCACGATCGCGGCGCCGCGTCGCTTCGCCAGTTCGGCGAGCTCGGTCTCGGCGACGGTCTGAGTCTCGATCAGACGCTCGGACATCGTCCGTGCGATGCGGGTGAGTGCAACGGCGGCCGCATTGGCTGCCGGTTTGGCTCCGTCTTTGGGCGGTACCTCCGCCGCTTTCGCCATGCTTGCGCGCAGGTCGCGGGCGGCCGGCGTGCCGAAGCGCTCGACGAAGAGGGCTTCGATCGCCTGCTGCATCCTCGCATTGCTCACGTCGAGAGGGCCCGGTGCTTCGCCGGGCTCGAGCTTGATGCCGGCTCGGGTGACGATCGCGCGGCGCACAGCGAGGGATTGGAGGGCTGCGCGATCCGGCTCGGTGGCATAGGCAGGCTTCACCGTCAGTTTGAGCTGGGGGCGTTTCTGCAGTGCTTCGGCGACGGTACGCAGCTTCTGGCGCTCCGGCGGGCGCAGCGCCTCACTGCCGGGGTCGAATTCGATCGAGCCGAGTTGTTCGTTCTCCCCGCCGCCGAAAAGACCGGCCAGTGCGCGGAAGGGTGCGGTGACGATGCGAGTGAGCAGATTGCCGATCGCCTTCCAGACCAGGCCCCCGATGCTGAATTGGGGATCGTCGAGACTGCCGGAGACGGGCAAGCCGATGTCGATGCGCCCGTTCGAATCCTTGAGAATCGCGATCGCCAGCTCGAGGGGCAGATTGAGGGCCCCGGGACTGTCCACCCGTTCTCCCAGTACCAGCTTGTCGAGAATGATCTTGTTGTGGCCTTGCAGAGCGCTGTTCTTGATGCGGTACTGCAGATTCATCGACAACTGCCCGGAGGCGATCCGGTAGCCTGCGAACTTCGCGGAGTAGGGCGTGAGGGCGCTCATCGCGATGTTGCGGAAATCCATATCGACTTGCGTGTATGCCTTGGGGTCGAATAGGTTGATCGAGCCGCGAATGATCGCCGCGCCGAACTCGTCGACCCGTGCATCGAGTTCCAGACGCGCACGCGAATCCCGGGAGGTGGAGACGCCCGTGATCACGCCCTGCAACTCGTGCATGCGGGTGCTGAACTGCGGCCGTAGGCCGAGGTCGGTGAACTCGAGCACCGAGTGATCGATGCGGATGCGCGCCAGCGACAGAGGAAAAACATTTTCGGGCGGTTCGCCCGTGGGTGGCGAGGGCTGCGCCGGTTGCGCGGCGCCACCGCCTGCGGCCGCAGGCACAGCGACAGGCTTCGCATTCGAGGGCTGGTTGCGCAGAACCTTCACCAGGTTGACGCTTTGATCCTCGGCGATCAACAGTTTCGTGACCAATCGGTTCAAACGCAAATCGGGAACGTCGAGGCTGTTCGGCCCCAGCGCCAGCTTCACTTGCGATGCGCGCAGGCTGTCGAGGGCGAGGAAAGGCTGCGCGGGCTCGGTTTCCTCGATGACGACCTTGTCCAGACCCAACTCGCCTTCGAACACGACGTCGGCCCCGGCTTCCTTGGGCTTGCCGTAACGCAGCCGGCCTTCGGCAGAGGCCAAGGCCGAGACGATCTGCAATCTGGCTTGCTGCGCTAGAAAGGGCTGCGCTGGGGTCAGCGAGATGCCGTCGAGCTTGAGCTTCACGTCGCTGGCGAACGTCCGTGCATCCACGGTGCCCGCGACTCGGAACTGTCCGCTGTCCTTGATGCGACCGTTGATCTCGATGGCCGCTGGCGCCTTGGTTTTCGTGCCGGCATTGCGAACACGCGCGCTGACGTCCTGCAGCGCCAGTGCGAGGGCGGACTGGGGGCGCTGGTCGGTGTAGACGGCGCCGAATCTGTTCAGCTCGATCAACTTGACGTTGGCATCCCATGCCTGTGTGGGCGGCGCGGCGGGCTGGGCGCCCTTGGCGGCTGCCGGGGAAGTAGTCGGCTTCCCTGCGGGGTGAGGCGGCGCGAAGGCTGCCACGAAGGCATCCCAATTGAGCTTGCCGCCGCCGTCGAGTGTCGCGCTCGCATGGGCGTCGGACAAGGCAATCCGTTCCACCTGCGCGCTGCGCTGCCTCGTCGAGACTGTGCCCCCGGTCGCTTCGGCGCGCGCCAGACGAGCCAGCTCGGCGCCCGTGGCTGGATCCCGCAAAATCAGCGCCTCGAGCCCGGCTCGCAGCGCCTCGCCTCTGATCTGCATGTCGTTGCCATCCATGGCCAGCGTCTTGGCGCCTGCGCTGAACTGCTTCAACTGCACCAACTCGGTCTTCGTTCCGACACGGCCCCCCAGGGCTTCGCCCTGGAGCGTGATGGCGGCGGCCTTCATGTTCAGCGCGTCTTCTGCGCCAGCCGGTGCCTCGATGCCGAGGGATTGGGCGTCAACGCTGGCCTTCGCCAGCTGCCACGACTGTTCGCCTTGCTGCACGGCGATTCCGTGGGCAGCGACTTTGGGGCTGGCGATGTCGAACTTCAGCTGCGACGGCGCGGACGAAGACGTCCACTGTGAGGCGCTCAGTTCGATGCCCTTCAATGCCACTTTTTCGGCCGCCCGAGCCAGTGCCAAGTCTGAGAGGGCGAGGCTGACGTTCTCCAGGTTCAGCGTGGCAGTGACCGGATCGATCTGTGCCGTGCCCGAGGCCGACACTTGTCCCTCGGCGAAGGCCACCTTCGCGGCTGAAGTGGCTCGCCGATCGACGAAGTCCAGTGCGAGACCTCGTGCGGTGAACTGACCGAGCTTTACATTCCAAGCCTCCGGCTCGGCGCTTGGCGAAGCTGTGGCAGGAACGGAAGGGGCGGCGGGGGCGTTGCTCGGTTGAGCGGGGGTTGGCTCCGCAGTGGGGGCAGTGGAGGCGGTCACGGTTCGGGGCAGCAGTGCCGACCAGTTCGGCTTGCCTTCGGCATCGATTGCGAGCGCGATGCGGGCACCACTGAGTTCGATGCTCTCGATCGCCACGGCACGTTGGACGAGATCGAAACTGCTCGCGGTCAGTGCAAGGCGCTTCAGGTCGACGATCGGGTCGGCCCCTGCCTGGCCCGTGAGACGCAGGTCGTCGATGCTCGCCTGAGCATTGGAAATCGACAGGGCGGGTGTGCCCTGAGCGAAGGCGGCGCGATAGTCGAACGAGATGCCGACCTTCCCGCTGGCACTATGCAGTCCGATCCTGTTGCCGAGAATGCGGGTGAAGGTCGCCGCTTGCCAGCCTTGCAACGTCAACTTGCCGGTCGACGAGAATGGATTGAGGACGATCTCGCCGCCCCACTGGATGCTCTCGCCGTCGGTCGAGCGCGCGCTCAGCTTGTAAGGCGAACGCTCCGAAGGGAGGGTGCTCAGTTCCGTGAGTTCGAAAGTGATCGGGGTCAGATGCAGCGTGGCGCTTTCGCCGGCCTGCAAATCCGCAAGCTCGACGCGGCCTGCGCTGACCTGGATCCGATCGATCTCCAGCCTGGGCATGGGGGCATCGGGCTCGGGGGGCGTCTGCTGCAGTTTGGCGAGCAAAGCGCTGAAATTGTGTGTGCCGTCCGG
>LNFM01003215.1_pt1 | contig 32627 bp, 27 predicted proteins | sample 596031 | NCBI WGS metagenome assembly LNFM01 (sample SAMN04254537, study PRJNA301005) | activated carbon metagenome | isolation source: dual media filters at the Ann Arbor, Michigan drinking water treatment plant | place: USA: Ann Arbor | reverse complement strand
GCCGCTCCCGCGACGTACATCGCGGGAGCGGGAAGTTCCGTTCGCCCGACGCCGCGCTGCTATGCTCCTTCGGTGCTCGACCGACGGAGCTTCGTGATCGTCGCGTTCGTCGCGTTCGTCGCGTTCGTGTGCGTCGCGTGTTCGACCAGCGGCCCGCCGACGCCTCCGCCCGAGGACGTCCTGTTCGACGTCCGGCGGCCGATCGACGTCGTGTCCGAGGTCGCCGATCCGGTCGATCCGTGTGGTCCGGCCGTGTGCGGTCCATCCGAGCGGTGCGGACCGCTGGTGGACGGCGGGCGCGGCTCGGGCAACGGTGTCGATGACGACTGCGACGGGCGAGTGGACGAAGACTGCCTCTGCGCGCAGGGGGCGATGCGCGCTTGTTTTCCGGGCGCGAGCGATCGTCGCGGGGTCGGTCGTTGTCGGGACGGATCGATGACCTGCGGCGAGCTCGGGCTGTGGTCGGATTGCGTCGGCGCGGTCGGGCCTGTCGCAGAGCTCTGCAACGGCGCCGACGACGACTGTGACGGAATGGTCGACGAGGGGCTCGACGCTTGCGCGAGCGCGCTTCAGTGCCCCGCGTACATCGCGCTCCGACCGCTGAGCGTGCTCTCGGTCGACGGGCTGTCGATCGACCGCACGGCGCGGAGCTTTCGTTGGACCCTCGAGTGCCCTTCGGAGGTGACGACGTGCCCTTCGATCATGAACCCGACGACGAACACGTTGAGCGTGCTCTTGACGCAGTCGGGGCGCTACGGGCTTCGCGTCGAGGTGGCCCGAGCGGACGGCTCTGTGGGAGAGTGCCGCATCCCTGTGTACGTCGACGGCGCGGGTCTGCGCGTCGAGCTGTCGTGGGACACGCAAGGCGGCACGAACAGCGCGGGGGCCGATCTAGACCTGCACGTCGCGGCGATCGACCGGCTGCGCGCGCGTCCGTCGACGTGGTTCTCGGAGGACGACTGTTACTACGCGACCTGCAAGGCGCCCGGCGGAGTCGTGCGCTGGGCGCGCGACGCGATGGACCTTCGGTTTGCGCCGACGATGGACGTCACGCGCTGCGAAAACGCGCCCCCGCCGTGGGGCGAGCGCTTTCGCTCTGCGGGCCGCTGTTGGAACCCGCGGCTCGACACGGACACCACGCAGTGCGACCCCGCGATCCGCGATCCGCGCGACCCGCGCTACTGCTTCGTCGAGAACGTCAGCGTGGATGTGCCGCCAGAGGACGTGACCTTTCGCGTCGCGGTGAACTTCTATCGCGACCACGGGACGTGCGCGGACGCGGACGCTCGCAACGACGTCTCGCGACCGCACTTGTTTGTGTACTGCGGCGCAGGGGTTCGCGCAGAGCTCGGCGCGGTGGACTCGGGTGGCCTGGTGTCGATGAGCTGTCGCGACAATCCAGCGGTGGGCAGCGCCAACTGGACGTGGCTCGCGGCGGACGTTCGGTTCGTGACCAACGCGTGCGGTGTTCGCGACTGCGTGGTGACGACGCTCAACGCGAGACGGATCAACGTCCCGCTGTGCGATCAGGTGACGCAGGTCAGCGATCTCTGCCGTGATCGCGATTTCAGGCTCTTCGTTCGCCGCGCTGGCGCGAGGCCCGTGGACGCGGAGCTCCCGGAGAGCTGATCGCGGTCACTCTTCTTCGCTGAGGGCGGGGTCTCGCTCGGGCGCGACGCGCTCGGCGGTCTGCTCGTCCATTTGCGCGCGGACCGCCGCGTGTTCGCGAAACCCCATCCGGAGGCGGTCCATGACGGCGATGCGTTGACGCTCTTTGTATCGGGCGTGCGAAGCGTCGCCGGTCTCGTTGAGCTGGTCTGTGACCTGGTCGACGATTTGAAACTCGACGAGCACGAACACGACGCGGCCGAGCGCGGCGGCTGCGGGCGGGAGAACATCCAGGAATTTGTCTGGGATTCGCACGGGCAGGTCGACGACGAAGTGAACGACGCGATAGTTCTTCGCGCTGAACACGTTGTCGGGGAGCGGCTTGCTCTTGTCGCCCGGCAGCCCTTGGATGAGCGGCGAGAGCTCGCGCAGGCGCTCGTGCTCTTCGAAGATGCGGTCGAAGTCGAGGATGGTGTTCGTGCTCTCGCCGGGGATCGCGTAGTTGAACGGAAAGAGCTTTCGCGACAGGTAGCTGACGACGGGCAACAGGTCGTCGCGGGTTCGCGTGACGATCCTGAAGCGGAGCTTGTCGTAGATCTGCGCGGCGATGGTCTCTCGCTTGGAGAGCAGCTTGGTATAGAGCGAGTCGCGCTGCTTTCGTCCGCCGAGAAACTCGACGATCGGCAGGCCCGAGGTGAGCATCCCGCCGACGACGCGGTACACTTTCTCTTCGACCAGTCGAAAGATCTCCTGGTCCGAGACGGGAAACATGAACGCCAGCTCGCGTCCCTGGAGGTGATGGATGATGTGCATCACCTTCAGGATCATGCAGGCGCAGACTTGCTTGTGGCCCCTGCTCGACGCGAAGCGAAAGAGCTCGACCGCCGGCGACGACTCGATCGAGCCTGGGACGGGGTAATCGAAATTGCGGCGGAGGTAGTCGATCGCCTCGGATTTGACGTCTTCCATCCGGTCGACGTCGTCGGGGTCGTCGAGGTCGATCTCGTGGGACGCGAGGAACTCGGCGATGTCCGCGCTGTCGCGAAAATTGAGGCGGTGCCAGTCGATCACTGAACCGCCGCGGAGGATCACTCGAAGCGAGTCGAGGTCCGCGAGCGTGAAGTCCGCGGCCCGTCGAAAGTCGACGAGCGGGTCGTTCGATGACGGCTCAGCCACGACGGGACACTACCGTGTTCGCGTTCCCCGCCGCGACGGTCAATGCGGTTGAGCTTGGGAAGCTCAAGCCTTTTGCTGCGACGAAGGCTGCATGCTCGTGGTCGCGCTGCCCGAGCCGAGGGCAGGGCGCGGAGCACGTCGAAGCTGCACAGTGCCGAGAAAGAGCGCGACGGTGAGAAAGACCGCTGCGAGGTTGGCCCAAGCGATACCCTGGCATCCGCCGAGGCAGATCGAGAGAGCGGCGAGAATCATCAGCGGGTTGAGTCGAGCGTTCGTCATTCCGGTTCCTCGGTCGGTCGTGCGGTCGGCGCCCGCGTTGCGTGATCCTCCGGTCCGTCTTCACGCATTTCGCGGCGTCGTTCGGGCCGAGGGGCTGATGTAGGTCTAAGTACGTCAGTCCCTGTCGAACGGGCAAACTCGTAGCAAACCGGCGTGATGCAGTTCAACTGAAACGTGACATTGCTGTCATGGCCTCGGTCGATTTGTTGACACTCTGTGCGCGATGGGGCAGCGGCGCCCACACGTACGCGAGGACGTTGCTCGTCTCTGGAGCTCCGATTCGAGCGTTGTGAAACCGAGCACAGCGAGAGCGAACGATGGCCACGACGACCCCTGCGCCCACAGACCCAACCTCGACGAGCGAACGAGCACCGATCGTGCTCGCCGTCGCCAACCAGAAGGGCGGAGTTGGAAAGACCACCACCGCCGTCAACCTCGCCGCCGCGTGCGCGGCGCGCGGATTTCGAACGCTGCTGGTCGACCTCGACATTCAAGGAAGCGCGAGCGCCTTCTTGGGGATGAGCCCGACCGACGACGAAGTCGACGTCGCGCGTTGCTTGCTCGAGGAGCTTCCGCTCTCGCGCGCGGTCAAGCCGACGCGCGTCGAGAACCTCTGGCTCGCGCCTGCCGGTGAGCGAATGAGCCTCGTGGATCTTCACCTGGCGAGCGTCTACGGGCGCGAGCGAGCCTTCGAGCGCTCGCTCGCGAGCTGCAGCCCGCCGGGAGTGTCGTTCGATCTCGTGATCGTCGACACCGCGCCGTACCTCGGCTTGTTGACGGTGAACGCGCTGGTCGGCGCGCAGAAGATTCTTGTTCCGGTCTCGTGCGAGTACCTGCCGATGCTGGGGCTCAAGCTGCTCGGCGAGACGCTCGACCGCTTGCGCGAGCGAGCCGGAGCGCGGTTCGACGTCCTCGGGTACGTCCTGACGATGCACGACAAGCGTGAGCGAATCTCGCTCGAGGTCGAGCAGCTCCTGCGAAACCGCTTCGAATCGCGCGTCTTCGACACGGTCATCCGCGTCGACACGCAGCACAAGAGCGCGCCTTCTCACCGACGGACGATCTTCGAGCATCAGTCCGAGGGCGGTCGCGGCCGCGAGGACTACAACGCCCTCGCCGACGAAGCGCTCGTACGGCTCGGGCTCGTCGCCAAGGCCGCCCGCAAGAAGCCCACCAAGAAGCCGGCCGCCAGGCCCAAGGTCGCCGCAAAAAAATAGCGCCGAGTCGCTCACTCGTGACCCGCGACGGGGCGCGACGATCGTCCGCCACAGGATGTGGTCGGGCGGCGACGACGCGACGACTGTCGACAGGCGGGGTAGTGAGTTAGGCTCCGCCCCGTGAGCGAACGAGAGTCCGCGCCTCCTGGCGCGATCGAAGTGGTGCCGATTCTTCCCTTGCGCAACGCGGTGCTCTTTCCCGCGGCTGTCGTCCCCATCAACGTGGGGCGCGCTCGGAGCGTGCGACTGATCGAGGATTTGCCCTCGCTCACCTCGCGCATCATCGGCGTGGTCACGCAGCAGCAGCCCGAGACCGAAGACCCGACGTTCAACGATCTGTTTCGCGTCGGGACGCTGGCGCGTGTGGTCAAGGTCATCAAGCTCGGCACGACCAACCACAGCGTCGTGTTGCAGGGCCTCGGGCGCTTTACGCTCGACTCGCTCGTGACGGAGGTCCCCTACCTCAAGGGCAGGATCATCAAGCACGACGAGAAGATCGTGCGCACGCCGGAGGTCCTCAAGCTCGAGAAGGATCTTCGAGACCTCGCTCGCGCGCTCGCAGAGCACTCGCCGCCGGTCCCCCGAGAGGTCGGCACCATCGCCGAGAACGCAGCGGACCCAGGGGCGCTCGCGGACCTCGTCGCGCTGCACCTGCCCGCGCCGCAAGTGACGCCCAACGATCGGCAGAAGGTGCTCGAGGCCTTCGACATCAAGGAGCGGCTCGAGCTGTCGCACTCGCTCGCGCGCAAGGTCTACGAGGTTCATCGCGTTCGCAAAGAGATCCAGACGCTGGTCTCTGGCGAGATGGGCCGCAGCGAGCGCGAAGAGATCCTGCGCGCGCAGCTCAAGTCCATCAAAGAAGAGCTCGGCGAGATCGACGAGAGCGAAGAAGAGCTCGATCAGCTGAGAGAGCGCATCGCGAAGGCCAAGCTCCCCAACGAGGTCGAGCGCGCCGTCCGCAAGCAGCTCGGCCGCCTGCGCGCGATGCAAGCGCACTCGGCGGAGTATCAGGTCACGCGGCAGTACGTCGAGTGGGTCGTCGATCTGCCCTGGTTCAAGCAGAGCGAGGACAAGTTCGACGTGATGGCCGTGCGCCGCGCGCTCGACGAAGACCACTTCGGCCTCGAGAAGATCAAGCGACGCATCCTCGAGTACATCGCCGTTCGAAAGCTCCGTAAGGACAAGAAGGGCCCCATCCTGTGCTTCGTCGGCCCGCCTGGCGTCGGAAAGACGTCGCTCGCCAAGAGCATCGCCCGCGCGGTGGGTCGGCAGATGGTGCGCATCTCGCTCGGCGGCGTACGGGACGAGGCCGAGATCCGCGGCCACCGACGCACGTACGTGGGCGCGCTGCCCGGTCGAATCATCCAGGCGATGAAGAAGGCCGGCACGGTCAACCCCGTGCTCGTGCTCGACGAGGTCGACAAGATGGGCGCCGATCAGCGCGGCGACCCTGCGAACGCGCTGCTCGAAGTGCTCGACCCCGAGCAGAACAACACGTTCGTCGATCACTACATCGATCAGCCATATGACCTGTCGTCGGTGATGTTCATCTGCACGGCCAACGATCGATCGACGATCCCTGCGCCGCTGCTCGACCGCATGGAGGTGATCGACATCGCGGGCTACACACGGACCGAGAAGCTCAACATCGCGAGGGACTACCTCGCGCCCAAGTCGCTCTCGGATCACGGCCTCACGCCGGATCGACTGGACTGGGTCGACTCGGGCTTCGAGATGCTCATCGAGAGCTACACGCGCGAAGCTGGCGTGCGATCGCTGACGCGCGAGGTCGGCGCCGTGTGCCGCGCGGTCGCCGTACGACTCGCCGGCGGCGAGGATGTCAAAGAGAAGGGCGACGAGGCCTTCGTGCAGAAGGTCCTCGGACCGCCGCGATACCTCCGCGAGAGCGCCGAGCGCGAGCCAGCAGTGGGCGTGGTCACGGGCCTCGCCTGGACCCCGGTCGGAGGCGACATCCTCTTTGTCGAAGCCTCGCGCATGCCAGGAAAAGGCGGCGCGATGATCACCGGCTCGCTCGGCTCGGTCATGAAGGAGTCCGCGGCGACCGCCATGAGCCTCGTGCGCTCGCGCGTCGAGCGGTTCGGCGTGGATCAGGCCGTGCTGTTGAGCTCGGACCTTCACGTGCACGTTCCGCAGGGCGGGATCCCGAAGGACGGACCGAGCGCGGGCGTCGCGTTGGTCACTGCGATCGTCTCGCGGTTGACCGGGCGGCCTGTGCGCGCGGACGTCGCGATGACCGGCGAGATCACGCTGCGCGGGATCGTGATGCCCATCGGCGGCGTCAAAGAGAAGGTGCTCGCCGCGCACCGCGCGGGCATCAAGAAAGTCCTGCTACCCACACGCAACCTGCGCGACGTCGAAGACATCCCCAAGGAGATCCGAGACGAGCTCGAGATCGTGTTCGTGTCCAAGATCGACGAGGTCCTCGAGCACGCGCTCTTGCCCGCGCCGCCGCGAGAGTCGCTTCCGCCGCCGCCGAGAGACGGCGAGGGTGACGAGGCGAGCGCGACGTGATCGAAGCGCTGCGCACGGTCGCCAAGCTCCGTCGCGCGCGCGGGTTCGCGATCGTCACGCTCGGCGTCGCGGGGCTCTTGCAGCTCTCGACGCTGAGCAACCACCTCGGTTTCTCGAGCGCGCTCGTCGCGGGGCTGTTCGGCTCGTTCGCGGCGATGGTGGTCGGATCCGCGGTGCCGGACGCATTTCGTCAGAAGAAACAAAGCATGACCGCCGGTCAACTGTTGGCGGTCTCCGGGCTCTACGCGCTGGCGATCGTCGCGGTGCTCGCGATCGTCACGGCGTCGGCCGGCGCCGTGAGAGCTCCGTGCGCTCCGGTGAAGGGGGCTCTCTGGTGGCTCTTGCTGGCGGTGATGGGGCCCCTGGTGGCTTCATGCTGGGGCGTGTTCGCGGGGGCGCTCGTGCCGAAGGTTCGTTGGGCGAGCAGGCTCGCCGGATTCACGATCCCGGCGTTCGTGTTGTGGAGCGCGATTCGGTTCTATCGATCGCCGGGAGTGTTCGCGTTCGACCCGTTCTTCGGGTTCTGGCCGGGCGTCCTGTACGACGAGAACATCCGCCTCGACGACACGATCCTCACCTACCGTGTCGGAACGCTCGGCTGGATCATCGCCCTCTGCTCGGCCCTCGTCGCCTTCTGGAACACCGAGACCCACAAGCTCGGCCGCAAGATCCAGAGCGGTCCCGCGGTGGTCTCGATGGTGGGCGGCGCGGTGCTCGGGCTCTCGATCTACTTCGCCGGTCCGTCGCTCGGGCACAGGCTCGACGCGGCTGACATCGCTCGCGCGCTCGGCGGACGAATCGACGGCCGTCGCTGCGCGCTCGTGTATTCGCGGAGCATCGGCGCTCACGAGGCGCGCCTTCATCACCGCGACTGCGAAGATCGCGTCGTGCAGCTCGAGCGCTTCTTCGGCGTCAGGATGGACGGGATCATCACCGCGTACATCTTCGACAGCGCCGCGCAGAAGCAGCGGATGATGGGCGCGGCCAACACGTACATCGCCAAGCCGTGGCGCGGCGAGGTGTACCTGCAGCACGACGCGTTTCCGCACCCGGTGCTCAAGCACGAGCTCGCGCACGTGCTCGCGCGACGCTTCGCGGAGTGGCCCTTCTACGTCACGTCGAAGTGGGGCTTGCCGATGCCCGGCCTCGTCGAGGGCGCGGCCGTCGCGGCGGCCTTCGAGGGAGAGAGCGACGCGAGCCCGCACGAATGGACGCGGGCGATGCTCGACGCGGGGCTGCTCCCGCCGCTCGAAGAGATCATGGGCTCGGGGTTCTACGGGCAGGCTTCGTCGACGTCGTACACCGCCGCTGGGTCGTTCGCGCGATTCCTGGTCGACCGAGAGGGCGTCGCGAAGTTTCGTGACGTCTATCGCGACGCGGACTTTCTTCGCGTCTACGGCGTGTCGCTCCAGGCGCTGTCCGAGCGATGGAAGGCGTTTCTCCGCTCGATCGAGGTCCCCGAGCGGATCCGGGTTCGAGCGCGCACACGTTTTCGACGCGCGTCGCTCTTCGCACGAGCGTGTCCCCACGAGACCGCCGAGGCGATCGACCACGGAGAGACACTGCTCATGGCGGGCGACGTCGCCCGTGCGCGCGAGTCGCTCGAGCGCGCGGTGCGCAACGACCCGACCCACACCGAGGCTCGCGCGATGCTCGCCGAGGCGTTCGTGCGACAGGGTGACGTGCGCCGCGCGACGCAAATGGCCGAAGAGGCAGCTCGCTCGCTCGGTCCCTCGGCGGCCGCGCGCGTGTGGCGACGGATCGGGCAAGAGGTCTGGCGCTGGAGCGGACCCGATGACGCTCGACCGCTGCTTCGTCAGGCAAACGCCGACCTCTTCGACGACGACGAGGCGCGCAACATCGAGGTGCGCCAGTGGGCTCTCGGCTTGCTCGGCGCGACTCCGACGACGGCGGCCTCCGAGGCGGCGAGAGACCTGCTCATCGGTCGCGGGCCGCTCGAGCCCGACGTGATCTCTGCGGTCGCTCGGCTCGGAAGGGTGCTCGATGACCCTTCGAGCGACGCGACCAGCCGCGCGATGGCGGGCTATCTCACGGTGCGTCAGCTGTGGCGTGCGCGACGCGAGCGCGACGCCCTCTCGTTTGCAGCGCGCGTCGTGCCAGAGGATCTCCCCTCGCTTCGCATTCGCGCAGAGTATCGTCGCGTCGTCGCAGAGAGCCTCTATCACACGGGTGATCTCGCCGGGGCGCGCGAGGGGTTTCGCGCGATCTCCGAGGACCCATCGCGCCCGACGGGAACGCGCGACACCGCGCGCGACTGGCTCGATCGCCTGCGCTGATCGGCGGCAGCGCGAGACAGCGTTCGCGCGATCACGCGTCGGTCAGCGCACTTCGCCCGATCGCACGCTGCGCACGGAGCCGTCGTCGCACCGCACCACTAGCGCGCCGTCGTCCTCGATGCCCGACGCGATCCCGACGACGCCGTCGACGTCGACTCGAGTTCCGATCGTGTCGCAACGCGAGGCGAGGGCCTCGATCAGCGCGCGCTTCGCGCTGCCGCCGAGCAGCATCGCGTCGATCGCTCGCTCGCACTCTTCGAGCACGGCGATCAGCACCGACGCTCGCGAGAGATTTTGCTCGGTGTGCTCTTCGAGGCTCGTGGCGATGCCCGAGAGCTCTTGGGGCCAGTCGCGACGGTGGACGTTGAGCCCGATTCCGATGACCGCGGTGTCGAGGACGCCCTCGCGAACGGCGCCTTCGACCAGGATTCCGGCGCACTTCTTTCGCTGAATTCGCAGGTCATTGGGCCACTTCACGGTGACGCCTCTCGCGTCGACGAAGCGATCGACCGCGCGCGCGAGGGCGAGGCCCGTGACCAGCGCGAGCATCGGGCTCTCTTCGACGGTGATTCGCGGACGCACGAGCAGCGAGAGGTACAAGTTGGCGCCGACGGGCGAGTGCCACACGCGTCCGCGACGACCTCGGCCGCTCGTCTGCGCGTTGGCGACCAGCGCGTATCCGTGCTCTGCGCCGTCTCGCGCGGCCGCTCGAACGTCATCGTTGGTGGAGCCCGTCTGTTGCACGAACGCGAGCGGGCGCCCAGCCCAGCGGGTGCTCTGCGCTCCGTGTCGAGCGAGGGCGTCGAGCGCTTCGGTGTCGTCGGGCAAGGGCGACACTACGCCCGCACGTCGAGGTCGAGCCCGATGTCCATCGCCCGCGCGCCGTGCGTGAGCGAGCCCACCGAGACGACGTCGACGCCGATGGCGGCGATCTTGGGCATGCGTTCGAGCGTCACGCCGCCAGAGATCTCGATGATCGGGCGCGGAGTGCGGCCCTCGATCTTCGCGATGACGGCGCGCGCCTGGTCGTCGTCGAAGTTGTCGAGCATGATGACGTCTGCGCCAGCGGCGACCGCCTCGTCGAAGTACTCCTCGCGGTCGACTTCGCACTCGATTCGCAGCGTGTGCGGCGCGAACGCGCGGGCCATTTCGATGGCTTGTCGCACGCCACCGGCGACGATGATGTGGTTGTCCTTGATGAGGACGCCCGCGCCGAGGTCGTTGCGGTGGTTGATTCCACCGCCGCAGCGGACGGCGTAGCGCTCGAGCGCGCGCAGGCCTGGGGTTGTCTTGCGCGTGTCGGTGACGCGCGTGCGCGAGCCCGGCGGAATCGCCTCGACGAACTGTCCTGTGCGCGTCGCGGTTCCGCACATGCGCTGCAGCAGGTTGAGGGCGACGCGCTCGCCCGTCAGCACGCTGTGCGCAGAGCCCTCGACGACGGCGACCACGTCGCCCTTGTTCACCGCGGTCCTGTCCTTCTTGTGCACCGAGAAGCGGACCGTCGGATCGACGCGATGAAACACGGCGCCTGCGACGCCGACGCCCGCGAGGATCATCGGTTCGCGCGCGTTGAACTTTCCGAACGCGACCGCCTCGCGCGGAACGCACGCGCGACACGTCACGTCTCCCGCCGCGAGGTCTTCGGCGAGCGCCGTGTCGATGATCCGATCGAGCTCGATCGGCGAGAGTTCAGCGGGAGAGGGAAGTGCGTCGCGATAGCTCATGGCGCCGCGGATCGTGCCCGAAACCACGCCCGGTCGGGAAGCGCATACACCGGGCCGCTGTGTCCAAGCGTTCACACCAAGGTCCGTGTCCTGCTGTTCTCGTTGATGATTTGCAGGAAAAGAGAAAACAACTCGCGGTGAATGCCCGCGTCTCCGCGCCCGTCGTTGCCGCTATGAAACCGCCGCTCGTGCGCGCCTTCGTGGCCGCGTGGATCCTGACGCTGACGCTCTTCTCTCCGTCCGTCGCACGTGCAAACGACTGCATCGTCGTCCGTCGCGCGAGGGCGCTGTTGATCCAGCGCGGCCTCGACGACAGCTCTCTTCGCGCGCTCGAGCCGAGCGTCTGTGGTCCAGTCGTGGCGCCGGTGGTTCCTCAGCCGCAGCCACAGCCGCCGGTCGTGGTGCCGCAGCCACAGCCGCCGACGGTCGCGAACCCCGCATGCAACGATTACCGCGCGATGCTGTCGCTCGCGGACATCGACCCGTCCCGCGTGAATCCGCAACACCGCGTGTGGATCGAACAGATCATGGCCGGCGCGTGTCGTGGATGGAGCTCTCCGCGCGAGTCCTGGCCCAACGGAACCACCGCGCGCGCCCCCAACGGGACGCTCTACTACCCGACGGGTCTCACCGCGAGAAGCTCCGGCGGGCAGTGGTACTACCCGACGGGAACGATCGTTCAGAACAATGGCTCGTTCTACTGGCCGAACGGGCTCAGGGCGCGAGATCCGCAGGGCAACTGGTACTCGCCACGCGGACTTCGAAGCGCGCCCGGGACGCTCCTCGGCGAAGCGTGCAGCGCGATGCTCGATCGCCGGTTCTGCGGCCGCGCGTGGGGCGAGCCCCAGCCGATCGAGTTCATCGCGTTCGTGTGGCGAGCGCGCGGCGGGCGCTGAGCACCACGCGCTCGGCGACACAAGTTTTCGACGAGCTTTTGTCCGCGCCAGACCGCGACGAACGAACCCCGCCAGGAGTCGATGTAGGTAACTGGCGCCATCGACTGTTTCTGCCGCATTCATGAGGGACACGGAGGTTCTCCGATGGCTCCTTCGATTCGTCTCGCAGGTCTCTTCGCCTCGATCGTCGTCCTCGCTTCTGCGTCGGCGACAGCGCGTCCTCACCGTCGCTCTGCGTCTGCGTTCGAGCGCTGGACCGAGGTTCGCGACGGCGTTCGTCACCTCGTTCGTCGCGATGGACCGTTCGCCTATCACGTCGTGGCGATCGACCTTCGCACCGAGGGTCTTCGCATCGCGAGCACCGATGAATCCACGGCGCTTCCCACTGCGGCTCATGCGGGAGCGCACCGCTGGACGCGAACGAGCACCTGGGCTCGCAGGACCGGCGCAGACATCGCGATCAACGGCAACTACTACGACCTGACGCGCTGGCGTTCGGCTTGCGGGCTCGCGATGAGCGACGGTCAGCGATGGCGATCCAGCTACGACGATCGTCGGCTGAACTGCTTTGCGTCCGCGGGTTTCGGCGAGGGCGGCCAGGTGTCGTTCTTCAACTCTCGCGGCCTGCGAAAGGCAGGAGACCTCCCTGCGTGGATGCAGGTCGTGGTCTCGGGCTCTCCTGCGCTCGTGCGCAACGGAGAGCTTGTCGACATTCGCCACCCGAGGCACGCGCTCTATCGCAATCCCCGCAGCGCGATCGGCGTCGACAAGGACGGCACGACCCTGTTTCTGCTCGCCGTCGACGGTCGCGAGGGAAGCGCGCAGGGAATGACGTGCCGCGAAGCCGCGACGGTCCTCCGCGACCTCGGCGCGCACAACGCCATCAACCTCGACGGCGGCGGATCGAGCGCGCTCTACATCGAAGAAGAGGGAGGCGTCGTCAACCACACCGGCGAGCCCGAGCGCCCCGTGGTCAACCACCTTGGCTTCTTCTTCGACGACGCCCGCGCCGACGACAGGCGCTCGGCGCGCCCGCCCACCGTCGTTTATCCCGGAGCTCTCGAGAGGTCTACGAACGGCGCGTCGCCGGCGCTGCCGACGCCGCTCGATCTCGACCCGACGACCAAGGTCGACCGCCGAACCCTGGCGCGTCCAGCGACCACTCCGTCTGTCGCGCTCAGCTCGGCGGCGTCCCTCGCGGTCGCGGGCTTTGCTGCCACGCGTCGTCGTCGATCGGCCGCCAACCCTGCGATCGACGGCGCGCGCTGAGCGGCGCTGCGGTCGTCGTTCTTCGACGCGGGGGTGATTTCGGCAGCTCGCTGCCGCGGCGCGCTGTCGAAGGCGCACTTGCGCGAGCGAGCGTCGAGACACACTGCTCGCTGCCCCTACCATCGGCGGACGCCCATGCGAACCAGTCGCGAGCTCTATCACTGGATCCGCTGGGATCCCCGCTTCGACCCGAGCGATTTCGCGTTCGGGTACGACGACCATGCGGGCGCCCCCAAAGAGATCGCGCTCACGGCGTTCGTCGCCGACGGCGAGATTCCCTGGCATCGCGTCCTGTATCTCCGTCGCGGCAGGCAGCTGGTCTGGGACCGACGAACCGGCGTCGATCGGCTGGTCGCCGAAGAGGGGCGTTCGGCCGTTCGTTGGCCGTCGTTGACGCGCTTCTCCAAGCTCGAGGCGCTCGTGTTCGACGGCCACACGTGGGCGTCTTCGCCCGCGGACCGTGCTTCGTCGACGCCTGCGACGCTGTCTCTGCTCGCGTTCAACGTCCTCGACGAGCAGCACGTCCCGCCGGAGGCGGCCGACCCGTCGCGCAAGGGCAGGGTGATCGACGCCATCGTCGAGGCAGACGCGGACGTGGTCGTTCTCGAAGAGGTGACCGGAGCGTTCTTCGCTTCTCTGACCACGGACCCACGAATTCGAGCGAGCTACGCGGTCGTCAACGCCCTCTCCGAGAGCGCCTCGCAGTCCGTCGTGATCCTGAGCCGCCACGCGCCAAGCTATTGCGGATACTTGCGCTTCTCGTCGCACAAACACGCGGTGGTCGTCGGTCTCGAGCTCGCGTCGGGACCCGCCCTCGTGGCGGGCGTTCACTTGCCTAGCGACTACGCCACGGACGCGAGGGACATCCGCCGCGCGTACCTTCGAACGCTCGTCGCGGCGCTCGACGAAGAGCCGTCGATCCCGGTCGTTCTGGCGGGAGATTTCAACGAAGGCGACGAGACGAGCTTCGACAACGAGCTCGCTGGATTCGTCGACGCGTGGTCTGTCGTCGGCGATGGCCGAGGCGAGACGTGGGAGCCTGCGGGCAACGTCCTCGCCGCGCACGCGAGCCGCACGGGGCTCGCTCGCCGGCTCGACAGGGTGTTCGTGCGCGACCTCGTGGGCGCGCTGCCGATCGTCGCGGCGACGGTGCTCCGCGGCGATCGCGATCGGCCGCCGTCCGATCACTGGCCGATCCGCGTTGAATTCGTGGGCGGTACGGCCCTCGACGATGATGCTCCCGTCGAGTCGACGCGCGATCGCATCGTGGCCACCCTCGACCGAGCGCTGAACGTGATGCTGGGCGAGGGGGCAGGCACCATCGCGCACGCGATCGGGAGTCACGCGATGGGCGCGGCCGACGAAGAGAGCGACCTCGACGTGCTCGCGATGGTTCCTGCGTGGTGTGACGCTGCGCTGTTTCTCGACGAAGCGGCGCGGGCGCTCGCGGCGGTGCCGACGGTCGAAGCGGTCGAGGTGATCGACACGGCCAACGTTCCGATCGTGCGATGTGTGATCGACGGGGTGTCGGTGGACCTGCAGCGGGCGACGAGACCCGCGCGGATGGACGAACGCGGTCCGGGCTATCTGGACGAAGCTGCGCTCGACGCGGTCGATCCGGATTCGCGTCGAGCTCTCTTGTCCGCGGTGGACGCCCGCGTCCTCAGGGAGTTCGTCGCCCAGCATCGAGCCGAGGCTCGCTTCGCGACGCTCGTTCGACGGGTGAAGCGTTGGGCGCGGGCGCGACAGCTCGCCGGACAAGCGTACGGAATGGTCGGCGGCCTCGCGTGGTCCGTGCTCGCGGCGCTCTCTGCGGTCGAGAGCGCCCGTGACGGGCTCGTCGGCGAGGGCGAGGACGACGCCATCCTCGCGCGCTTCTTCGCGCGCTACGCGGGATGGAGCGGCGACAGCGCCGTGTCGATCAGCGCGGTGGGGCCCTGGGTGCGCAGCGGTCGCGACGTCTACCCGGTGCTCGCGCCGGCGAGCCCGGCGCGCAACGTGACGCGCTCGATGACGCCCGCCACGAGGACGCACGTGCGCGACGAGCTCGCGCGGGCCCACGCGCTCGCGGGCAAGGGCGAGCTCGATCGGGCGCTCGAGCCGATCACGGCGCGACCCAAGTTCGCGGCGGTGATCCGCGGTTACGGTCGCGACGCGCGCTCGCTTCGCGCGGCGCGAGGCTTCATCGAGTGGAGAATGGTGCGCGCGGTGATGGCCCTCGATGAGCGCGGGCTGCGACCGCGGCCGTTGCCTGGCTTCACCGAAGAGACCGTTGATTGTGTGTGCGCAGTCATCGGGCTGCGAACCGGCGCGTCGCCGTCGGTGCGCGCCGAGGTCGAGCGCGCGTTCGAGGACGCGCCTTGCGTGATCGAGCTCGAGTGGTGAGCGAGCGACGACCGACCGCGCGGGTGCGCGCTAGCGACCCTCGAGCCACGCCTCGAAGACGTTGCTGATCGCGTGCAAGAACACCGCGGCGCCGACGCCGCCGCGCCACACGCGAAGGACGCCGAAGAGCAGCCCCGGAAAGAACACGGCGGCTCGCGGCGCGGTGACAGCGACGGTCACGTGGGTGATCGCGAACAGTCCGCTCGCCAGGACGATGGGCGCGAGCATCGCGCGGAGCTTCTTGCGCGCAGGCTCGTCCCGCGGAACGCCGAGCGCGTCGGCGATGCGCGTCTGCACCCATCCGCGAAAATACAGCTCTTCAGTGAGCGCGACGGCGAGGAGGTTGGTCGCGATGTCTTTGACGTGCGCGGCGTCGATCGCGAAGCGACGCACGGGCGGGACGGGGTTCACGTACGGCCAGAAGAACGCGTAGATCGGCAGGACGACGGCGGCGACTCCCATCGCGACGACGAGCTCGCGCGCCGCGACGGGGATCCCTTCGATCAACGCGCGAACGAGCGAGCGTGCATCTCCGTGCGCGCCGGGAAACACGCCGCCGAGCGAGATTCCGAAGCGCTGCGTGTCGTCCTCGCCGAGCCTTCGCACGGACACGAGCGCGCCCACGAGAAAGAGGGCGCCGATGAGGTCGTGCAGGCCGTAGCGCTGCGCGGGTCCGCGCGAGAGCGCGAACACGAGCCCGTTGACGACGACGAACGAGAGAGCCACGTCGCGGAGCGCGCGACGGCGTTGTGGATCCATGCGTCGAGTTCGCGATCAAAGGTCGAGGCGTTCGGACAGCGAGCGCCGAGGCTGGGCCCCCTCTGAGCAAATGCTCAGTTGGCGAGGGGGTTGGGAGTCTTTCGCTCGGACGACTCGGCGGTCGTCGAATCACCGTTGGGGGAGGGCGTCTCGGCGGACTTCTTCGCCGCTTCGGACTCGCGCAAGACGCGCTCGACCTCGGCGTCCATGCGGCCGGTGAGCATCATCTCGAACATCTTGAAGTCCGCCTGCAGCGACCAGAGCGGGTACGTAAACGTGGCGGGGCGGTTCTTCTCGATGAAAAAGTGCGAGAACCACGCGGGGCCGTAGCCGGCGACGAGCCCGACCGGGATGAACCGCGCCTTGCGGGTGAGCGCGAAGGTCGCGAGGCACCCCAGCGCCATCCCCGTCCCAACGAAGTGAAAATAGCGCGTGAGCGGCTTGGAATGCTCCTTCACGTAGTAGGGCCAGAACTCCTCGAACGTGCGAAACCGGTCACCTTGGTTGGACATGGGAGGGGGATTGTAGCGGGTTGGCCCTGCCGTTGCAGCCCCCTCGGGAGGCACGAAATCGCCGGTCCCAGCAAGGCGAAAGTGGGAGACCTTTCTTGACCCGGTATTTTGTGCGCGCTACAGCACGGGCGGTTTACGGCGCTCTGCGCGACGGAGAAATGCGGTCTCCTTCGGGCTCGGTCGCCACCACGATCGACATCTCTCACGACCGGCCCTCGAGGGTCGCGTGGGTCGCTTTGTGTTCGAGCGCCTTCGCCCAGCCAACACTGACGGAGCGTCCTTGCTGTTTACGTGCGGACAACTGCTGCGGGAATCGGTTCATTCCCGCACAACAAACATCGCGGAGGGATCTCTGTGATCTCCAACGCGGTGCGCGAGCAGGTTCGCGCTCGGGTCGATCTGGCTGAGCTCGTCTCGCACTACATTCCCCTTCGACGCGCGGGGACGAGCCTCGTTGCGCGCTGTCCCTTCCACGACGAGAAGTCCGCGAGCTTCCACGTGTCGCGGGACAAGGGGCTGTATCACTGCTTCGGGTGCAAGGCGTCGGGCGACGTCTTCGACTTCTACCAGCGCATCGAGGGCGTGAACTTCCCCGAGGCCATCCGAGCGCTCGCCGAGAAGGCGGGGATCGAGGTCGTCGAAGAGGACCGCGACCCGCAGAAGATCGCCGAAGAGCGCCGCGCCAAAGAGCTCACCGAGCGGCTCTTCTTCGCCTGCGACGTCGCGAGTCAGTTCTTCGAGCAGTGCCTCGAGAGCGCAGAGCGCAGCGAGCTCGCGCGCGAGGCCATCGCGGCCCGCGGCGTCTCGATCGACTGCGCCAAGACCTTTCGCCTCGGGTACGCGCCTGGAGAGTGGAGCTCGCTCGCAGAGCACCTCCGCACGCGCGGCGTTTCTCCGGCGGACGCCGAGCTCGCGGGGCTGCTCGTCGCGCGCAACACCGGCGGCGTCTACGACCGATTTCGTCATCGATTGATGTTTCCGGTCTTCGATCGTCAGGGCCGAGTCGTCGCGTTCTCGGGGCGCGTGCTCCGAGTGACCGAAGACATGGCCGAGGGGATCGTCCCCGAGACCGCGGGCAAGTACATCAACTCGCCCGAGACGCCGATCTACAAGAAGTCCGACCTGCTCTACGGACTGCAGGTCGCGCGGCACGCGATGGTCAAGTCCGCCGATGCGATCCTCGTCGAAGGCAACTTCGACGTCGTCGCGATGCATCAGCACGGCTTCACGAACACAGTGTGTCCCCTCGGCACCGCATTCACCGAGCCGCAGGCCAAGCTCCTGCGCCGGTTCGCCGAGACGGTCACGATCTTGTTCGACGCCGACGAGGCTGGTCGCAAAGCGGTTCGACAGTCGCACTCTGCCTGCGTGAAGGCGGGCCTCGTCGCGCGCGTAACGACCATTCCGCGCGAGCGAGCGAAGGACCCCGACGAGCTGCTGCGCACACCGGGCGGGCCCGAGTTCTTGGTCACGTCCATCACGTCCGCCAAGAGCCTGGTCGAGTGGCTCGTCGATGACGCGGCGGCCAACGCGGGAGACACTGTTCCTGAGCGCGTGGCGGCGCTGCGCACCGCGGCAGGCGCGATCGGCGAGGTCCGCGACGCCCTCGAGCGCGCGGCGTACGTCGAGCACGCGGCCAGGGCGTTCATGTTCAACGACCGCGCCATCGTCGAGCAGGCCGTGCGCGAGGCCCAGACCCGGGCGGTCGTCGAGGCGCGCAGCGCGGCTCCCTTCGGCGATGCGCCGAAGTCGTCGGAGCTGGCGACGCGGGACGAGCCCTTTCGCAAGGCCCCACAAAATCAAGATTCAGTGGATCCGTCGGCGCCTGCCGCGTCTCGCGCCGACCTCGTGTCGCGCGCGACCGCGGACGCGATCGACGCGCTCTTGCGCAACCCGACGCTGCTCGCGACCGAATTTGTCGACGAGCTCGTCTTGTTCGTGAGCACAAACTTCGCGCGGCCGTTGATCGAACTGGCGCGCGAGCAGTGGACGGTCCAAGGTTCGTTGGACGGCGCGGCCCTGCTCGCGCTTTGCCCCAACGACAGAGCCCGCGCCTGGCTTGGCGAGCGGCTCGTACACACGATCGAGCCTGACCCGACGAGGGAGGCTTCGGCGAAGCAAGCGGTGATGGAGTGCATCCGCCGCCTGCGTGATCTGGTTGGAAGAGAAAAGGCGCGCAAGCTACGCAACGAGAGCGCGCGCGCCGAGGCAGCAGGAGACCGCGACCGCGCGGCCGCCCTGCAACGTGAAGCGATTCTTTTGGTCGGCGAGCGTCACCCGAAGGTGACGCCTAACAATACAAAGCGGAGTGTGGGATGACTCGAAGCGGGACGTCCGATCGGACCAACGGTCACGGCAATTCGAAGGACTCGAAGGACTCGAAGGAGCCCAAGGAGTCCAAGAAGGGCGCCAAGGCTGCGGCCGCTACACCAGCGGCCGGTGCGCAGGCCCCGAAGGGTCGTGATCGAAAAGAGGTCCAGCAGCTCATCGAGCTCGGCAAGAGCAAGGGCGGACAGCTGACGTACGACGAGATCCACGAGGCGCTGCCCACGGACGCGCAGGGCTCGCCGGACCAGATCGACGAGCTGATGGGCATCCTCAACGACGAGGAGATCGAGGTCGTCGGCAGCGAGACCGTCAAGGTCGCGACCAAGCGCGCCGCGGAGAACGACCAGGAGAAGCGCGTTGTCCCCGCGCCCGAAGAGGCGGAAGAGGACTTCAACGACAGCTACGCGAGCAAGAGCAACGACCCGGTGCGCATGTACCTGCGCAAGATGGGCTCTGTCTCGCTGCTCACGCGCGAGGGCGAGGTCGAGATCGCCAAGCGCATCGAGGACGGCGAGAACATGGTTCTCGACTCGATCTTGAAGAGCCCCATCGCCGTGCAAGAGATCTTGAAGCTCGGCGACAAGGTCACGCAGGGCAAGGCCCGCCTCAAGGACGTCGTCAAGGACACTGACGACGAAGAGGGCTACGACGAAGAAGAGGTCAAGCGCCGCATCGTCCGCCTCACCAACCAGGTGCGAGAGCTCTGGGAGGAGAAGGACACGATTTCGCAGGAGCTCGAAGAGAACAAGAAGCTCTCGGACGCCAAGCGCCGCACGATGGCGCTTCGCATCGCCGAGGTCGACGGAAAGATCCGCGACGCCCTCATCGGCCTGCGCCTCAACAAGAAGCAGATCGAGAACGTGGTCGCGGTGCTGAAGAAGCTCATCGACCAGCTCGAGCGCGCGGAGGCTCCGGTCAACGAGGCCGCGCGTCGGCTGCACGTCGAGGGCAGGGAGCTCAAGAAGCAGCTCAAGGCCTTCGACGCTGCAGACGTGAAGGGCAAGCAGAAGATCGCCAAGACCCTCGGCAGCACCGTCGTCGAGCTCGAGACCCTCTGGGACGCCGCCAAGTCGAGCGCGCTCAAGGTCCGCACGCTCGAAGAGAAGGCGCGCGAGCACGGCGTTTCGCTCGAAGAGCTGCGCTCGACGTACCGCGAGATCCGCGAGGGCGAGCGCATGGCCGAGAAGGCCAAGGCCGAGCTCGTCGAGGCCAACCTCCGCCTCGTCGTCTCGATCGCCAAGAAGTACACCAACCGCGGCCTGCAGTTTCTCGACCTCATCCAAGAGGGAAACATCGGCCTCATGAAGGCGGTCGATAAGTTCGAATACCGCCGCGGATACAAGTTCAGCACCTACGCGACGTGGTGGATCCGTCAGGCCATCACCCGCGCCATCGCCGATCAGGCCCGCACCATCCGCATTCCGGTGCACATGATCGAGACGATCAACAAGCTGATCCGCACCTCGCGCTACCTCGTTCAGGAGTTCGGCCGCGAGCCGACGCCCGAAGAGATCGCCGAGAAGATGGAGCTGCCGCTCGACAAGGTCCGCAAGGTCCTGAAGATCGCCAAGGAGCCCATCTCGCTCGAGACCCCGATCGGCGAGGAAGAAGACTCGCACTTGGGCGACTTCATCGAGGACAAGAGCGTCGTGTCCCCCTCGGACGCTGTGATAAACAGCAACCTCGCCGAACAGATGCGCAAGGTGCTCAAGACGCTCACGTGGCGCGAAGAGAAGGTCCTTCGCATGCGCTTCGGCATCGGCGAGAAGAGCGACCACACCCTCGAAGAAGTGGGCCAGGGCTTCGAGGTGACGCGCGAGCGCATCCGCCAGATCGAGGCCAAGGCGCTTCGCAAGCTGCGTCACCCGTCGCGCAGCAAGCAGCTCAAGAGCTTCATCGAGACCTGAGCGAGGAAGACCGGCGACCGAGGGGGAGAGAAGGGTGGCGCTTTCGAGCGCGCAAAGCGCGGTACACTCGTCCGCACGATGCGCGCTTCCCTCTTCGATCGAGCACTGGTGGTTTCATCGTTGTGGGTGTTCGCTGGCTGCGCGGTCAGCGAGACCCCGACGCCCGGCCGCGACGCCGCGCGCGCAGACACCACGACCGCTTCGGACTCGGGCGTCTCGATGGACGCGAGCGTCCCAGGAGACTCCGGCGCAAGCGGGCCCGATTCGCAGCGTGACGTCGTGCTTCCGTCCGACGTTCGCCCGACAGACGGAGGCTGTCCGCTCGGGCTCGTGCTCTGCGGCGGATCGTGCGTGAGCATCTCGGCGGATCCTGCCCACTGCGGCGCCTGCGGAAACCGCTGTCGCACTGGCGCCAACGCGACTGCGTTCTGCGACGACGGGCGCTGCGCTGCAGAGTGCGCGCCGGGCTTCAGCGACTGCGACCGTGACTTGTCCAACGGCTGCGAGGTCGACACGAGGACGAGCGTCGTTCACTGCGGACGCTGCAACAACGCGTGCTCGGTGAGCAACGCGATGGCGGCCTGTGTCGCCGGCGCGTGCGCCGTCGGCTCGTGCGTGATGGGCTTCGGTGACTGCGACTCGATGGCGTCCAACGGCTGCGAGACGATGGTGAACACCGCCACCAACTGCGGGATGTGCGGCCGCGCTTGCTCGGGAGCCATGCCGGTGTGCGACGTCCGCGCTGGCGCGTGCTCGAGCGGCTGCGCCGCGGGCCAGCAGCGCTGCGGGGCCAGCTGCATCGACACCGCTGCCGACTCGAATCACTGCGGCGCTTGCGATCGTCGCTGCGCCGTGGCCAACGGAACACCACGCTGCGAGGCGGGCGCGTGCCGCGTGCTCGCGTGCAACGCAGGGTTCGCCGACTGCGACGGCAACGCGGCGAACGGCTGCGAGGTCAACACGCGAACAGACCCCATGAACTGCGGCGGATGCGGCAATCGGCCGACCGAGACCTGCAACGGCGCGGACGACAACTGCAACGGGGTCGTGGACGAAGGGTTTCGCGCGGCCGGCGTCGGATCGACGTTTACGGCGCTCGCGGCGCAGCACGACGGCTGCAACGGCACGACCGAGCGCTATGGACCTTCGTGCAACGCGGCGATCAGCCGTTTCTGCGCCGCGCGCGGGTGCACTACGAGCGGCTTCGGCCCCGTCGAAAACAGCGGTGACGTCGCCAACATCGTCTGCACGCGGGCCGAGGTCGTGGTGACCACGTACAGCGCGCTCTATCCGCTGCACCGCGAGGGAACGTGCGACGGAACGCGGCAGCGCATGGGCCTCGACTGCAACGCCGCGATCAATCGCTTCTGCGCGGCGCGCGGCGCGGTGGGTGGCTTCGGCCCCATCGAAAACAGCGGCGACACGGCGGTGGTCGCGTGCGTCGGGGCCGGCTCGATGGTGGTCGGCACGACGTTCACGATGCTCTCGACGCTGCACGGGCCGTGCAACGGAACTGCGCAACGCGTCGGCCCTGACTGCAACGCGGCGATCAATCGCTTCTGCGCGTCGCGCGGCTTCGATGGCGGCTTCGGCCCCGTCGAGAACAGCGGCGACGCGGCGCAGGTCGTGTGCGTGGGGCGATAGCGATCACTGGATCGATCGCCGGACGATCACGAGGCGCTCGAGCGCGATCGCCGACCTCGGATCACTCGTCGTTCGAGTCGTCGCTCTTGCTCTTGGGCAACAGCGGCATGCGCTTGCCGTTGCGGTTGTAGCGAAACGCGTAGGCGAGGCCCATCGCGGCGCCGAGCAAGTTGAGCGCGAGCACGACGTAGATCCCGAGCAGTCCACCAATGATCGGGATCTTTTGCACGCCGATCGCGATGGCGAGGTAGATCACGCTGGCGATCACGCCCTCGACGATCGGCGCCGCGTACGCGAACGCTGCCGGGGGAAAGATCAGCCCGAGGACCGCTCCAGTCGCGATGGACTTCTTGTCGTTGCCGGTGGCCTTGGCGTCCTTCCCCTCGAACCCGAGCTGGCTCTTGACCACGTCGCCGACGACTTCGTCTTTGAGGGCGCTGGCGCGAGAGAAGATGCTCTCGTCATCGTCGCGCTTCTTGTCCTTGACCTTGGCGCCTTTGGAAGGCTCTTCGGCGGGCTTCTTCTTGGGCTCTGCCTTGGGGACGAGGTCTGCGCCGCTCTGCAGGTCTTCGAGCCATTGCTCGACGGTGGCGCGCGGCAGCTCGGTCTGGATCATCAGGTTGCGCACGGTCACAGGCTTGCCCTCGGCCTGCATCGCCTTCACGACCTTTGCGAATTCTTCCTTCGAGATCACGCGTTGAACGCTACCACTGACTCGGCGGAGGTACACTTCGCGCGAGCGCAGTGACCGACGCCACCTCTCGAACCCCTGTCGAGCCCATTCGACACGATGGCGCTGCGCCGGCTGTCGTGTTGGTCCACGGGTTTACCGGGACACCGTGGGAGCTCGGGACGCTCGCGGAAGCGCTCGCGCGCGCTGGATACGCGGTGGAGGCCCCGTTGTTGCCCGGCCACGGCGAGACGCCGCTCGCGCTGTCGATGTCGACCTGGGACCGATGGCTCGCGCACGTCGAGGGCGCGGTGGACGGCGTGCTCGCGCGGTACGGGTCGGCGATCGTGCTTGGTTTTTCACTGGGATCGCTGCTCGCGCTCGTCGCGGGCGCGGCGCGACAACACCGCGGCGTGCTCGCGCTGGGCGCGCTGGGGACGGCGCTCGAGCTCCCGACGCTCGACACAAGGGTGCTGCGTGTCTCCGAGGCGATGGGGCGACTGCTTCCGAACGTCAATGTCCCGAAGTTTCGCGGCAGCGACGTGCGGGACCCGAAGGCCAAGCGGAGCAATCCCGCGTATCCGACGCAGCCGTTGAGAGCGGCGCGCGAGATCTTGCGTGGACAACGGGAGGCGAGGGCGATTCTGCGGTCGATCAGCGTTCCCTTGTTGGTGGTTCACGGTCGGGCCGACGACACGACGCCGCTGTCGGCGTCGCTGGCGCTCGTGGCCGAGGCCGAGCGGGCGGAGGTCGAGCTGCGGGTCCTGCCTCGATCGGCGCATTTGCTCGGGCGGGACGTCGAGCATCGCGAGGTGTGCGACGCCGTGCTCGCCTTCGTACGTCGCGTCACGCCAGCGCGCTGAACGCCGCACGACGATCGACGTTGGCCCTTCCAAAGAGCCGAAGGCCCGCCGTACGGTTCGCCTATGAGCGACATCATCCTCGCGTTGGATCAAGGAACGACCGGCACCACCGTCCTCGCGCTCGACGCGGCGACCTTCGAGGTCCGCGGGCGAAAGACCGTCGACGTCCCTCAGCACTTTCCGGGGCCGGGTCAGGTCGAGCACGACCCCGAGGAGATCTGGTCCGGTGTTGTTGCGGCGATCAACGGCGCCCTCGCGAGCACAGGCCTGGCTGACGCAGGCGCCCGCGTCCGCGCGATCGGGATCACCAATCAGCGCGAGACCACGGTTCTGTGGGATCGAAGGACCGGACGCCCCATTCACCGAGCGATCGTGTGGCAAGACCGAAGGACCGCGGCGATCTGCCAGCGGCTCAGGGATCAGGGCGTCGAGCCGCTCGTGTTCGACAAGGCAGGTCTGTTGCTAGACCCGTATTTTTCGGGAACGAAAATTCGCTGGCTCCTCGACAACGTCTCGGACGCCCGCGTCCGCGCGGACCGCGGCGAGCTCGCGTTCGGAACCATCGATACGTGGCTCGTGCACAAGCTCTCCGGCGGCGCCGCGCACGTCACGGACGTCACCAACGCCTCGCGCACGCTCTTGATGGACTTGAAGAGCCTTCGTTGGGACGAGGTGCTGCTCGGCGCGCTGGGCATCCCCGACGCGATCCTGCCGACCATCGCGGGGAGCGCCGAAATCGTCGCGCACACCAAGGGCGTCGATGGGCTTCCCGACGGCGTTCCGATCGCGGGAATCGCTGGAGATCAGCAGGCCGCGCTGTTCGGTCAGGGCTGCTACGCCCAAGGCGACGTGAAGTGCACGTACGGCACCGGCGCGTTCGTGCTCATGAATATTGGTGCTGTGCCCGTGCCTTCGCGGCACCGGCTGCTGACGACGGTGGCCTGGAAGATCCCTGGAGAAACCGCGTATGCGCTGGAGGGAAGCTCGTTCATCGCGGGCGCCGCGGTGCAGTGGCTGAGAGACGGGCTGGGCATCATCAAGAGCGCGTCGGAGATCGAAGCGCTCGCGCGAACCGTCGAGGACTCTGGCGAGTGCGTGTTCGTTCCGGCGCTGACGGGGCTCGGCGCGCCGCACTGGGCGCCGGAGGCGCGCGGGCTGATCACCGGGCTCGGTCGAGACACCACCCGAGCGCACCTCGCGCGAGCGACGCTCGAAGGCATCGCGCTCTCGATCGCGGACCTCGTCGACGCAATGGGAAAGGACGCTGGCGCTCCAGTGGCCTCGATGAAGGTCGATGGAGGCGCCTCGGCCAACAACCTCCTGATGGACCTTCAGGCGGCGCTCGTTCGGGCCCGGGTCGTTCGGCCCAAGGTCGTCGAGACGACCGCCCTGGGAGCCGGATTGCTCGCGGCGCTCGGCGCGGGCCTGGTGGCCAACCGCTCAGCGCTTCCCGAATCGTCCGTCGATCGTGCGTTCGACGGCGCGTCGGCCGGCGCGCCGAGCGCGGTCGAGGGGCTTCGCGCGCGGTGGCGAAAGGCGATCGAGCGCACGCTCCGCTAGCCGTGTATCCTTGCGGTGCTCTCTTTCGATTGATCCTGATCAACGACACGGTCCGCACGAGCGCCCCGCCAGGCCTCGAGCGGTGGCTGTGGGTGAAGACGTGACCGAAGAAAACAACGCAAGCGAACCAGTCCGTACCCTCGAAATCAGCTGGGAGGCGCTCGAAGACGCCTTCGAAAACAACGCGCCGGAGGTGCACAGCTACTTGCATGTCTCCACCGGCGAGGTGCTGCGCGTCGTCGACGGCGTCGCGGACCCTGCGATGCACCAGCGCATCGCGAGCGACACCAACTACCAGCGCGTCGATCCCGTGTCGTCGCGCGAGCAGTACCGTTGGATGGAGCGGTTCATCGCGACGGTGACCGAGCCCGACCTGCGCGGCAGGCTCGTCGCCGCGATCGACGGAAAGGGCGCGTTTCGCCGCTTCAAAGACGTGCTCATGGCGTACCCCGTCGAGCGCGAGCGCTGGTTCGAGTTTCGCACTGAACGGCTGCGCGCGTGCATGGACGCGTGGCTCGTCGCGCACAAGATCGAAGCGGTCGCGCGCCCCGTGTGGAACCCTCCCAACCCGCAAGAAGGCGGCGCCGCGCTGACCGAAGAGCAAGAGACCGTGACGGCGTTGCGCAAGGCGCGCGCCGGCGTCGACGGGCTGCGTCGAAGGCTGCGCGAGGCAGCGGACATGGTTCCTGCGCGCGAGATCGAGACCGCGATCGCGTTTCTCGAGTGGCTCAGAGAGCGTCGGATCTCTGGCGTTCCTGCGGTGGACGAAGAGCACGGCGCTGCGTCAGGCGAGCCGTGAAGCGCCGCCGGTCTTGCGTTGTCGTGCTCGGGGCTTTCGCGATCGTCGCGTCTGCGTCGAGTCGCGCCATCGCGCAACCGCAGGTGACCGAGCCCCCCAGGTCCGCGCTCGCCGCGGGAGAGCGCGCGATCGACGAGGTGGTCGCGTCGATCGAGATCGACGGGGACGACGGCCCGCCAGTGTTCCTTTACGCGAGCGAGCTTCGCGTCGCCGTGCGATCGATCCTCGCGAGCTCGGGCTACCCTGGCGCGCTCGAAGCAGAGGTGCACGAGAGCGTGACCGGTTCGCTGCTCAACGACCTGCTCGGAGAGAAACTCCTCGAGCGCGAGGCGCGTCGGTCCGATGACCCGCTGCCGCCGACGAGCGAGGTGCTCACGGCGGTCGAGCGGTTCTTCTCGCAGCTCGGCGGCAACACGCCCGAGAGCTTTCTGCGCGCGACCGGCTCGGGGCGGGCCACTGTCGAGTCCGCGGTGCGTCGGCGCATGACCGTGGGCCTCTATCTTCGCGCGCACCAGCCGCGGCTCCTCGAGCCGTCGGACGCCGAGGTGAGGGCCGCGTTCGATTCGGGACGCTTCGCCCCCTACCGCAATGACGGAACGCGGTTCGCGCAGGTGCGCGACGAAATTCGTGAGCGTCTGGCAGCCGCGGCCCTGCCGCGCGCCGTGCGTTCGATCGTGCGAGCGATGGGCGGACGGCTTCGCATCCGTCGCTGGCCCATTCGGCTCTGAGCCAGCGATGGCACTACGTCCAGAAGCAAGCGATTCAAACAGCGGGAGTATCGATGTCGCACGGTGGTGCTGATTCAATGAAGGTCGTGATGGCGGCGCTCGCGGGAAACTTCGCGATCGCCGTGCTGAAGTTCACCGCGGCGTACTTCAGCAAGAGCGCGGCGATGCTCGCTGAGGCCGTGCACTCGGTTTCAGACACAGGAAATCAAGCGCTCTTGATCGTCGGCATGCGCATGGCGCTGCGGCCCGCGGACGAGAAGCACCCCTTCGGGCGCTCGGGCGAGCAGTACTTCTGGCCCTTCATCGTGAGCTTGCTCTTGTTCGCCGTGGGCGGCGCGTTCGCGATCTACGAGGGCATTCACAAGATCCACGACCCGGGGCAGGTGGCCACCACGCGGCAGCTGCTGTGGGCGTACGTCGTGCTCGGCGGGAGCGTCGTGTTCGAGAGCATGTCGTTCTCCGTCGCGTTCAAGGAGTTTCGCGCCATGCGACAAGGTCGCACGTACCGCGAGGTGCTCACGGACGCGAAGGACGTGACCGTTCCGCTCGTGCTGATGGAGGACACCGCGGCGCTGGCGGGCCTGGTCGTCGCGCTCGGCGGGGTGTTCTTCGCGCAGATCTTTCACGCGCCGTGGATCGACGGCGCCGCGAGCGTGATCATCGGCGCGATCCTCTGCGCGGTCGCTGTGTTTCTCGCGTTCGAGACGCACGGGCTGCTCATCGGCGAAGGCGCGACCAAGGCCGATCGAGAACGCGCCGAGCGACTCGTTCGCGCCAGCCCCAACGTCGACGACGTCCTCGAGGTCCTCACGCTCCACATCGGACCCAACGACGTGATCCTCGCGCTCAAGGTGGCGTTCTCCAAGGGTCTGACGGTGGACCAACTCGAAGAGTGCATCAACGAGATCGAGCGGCGGGTCCGCGGAGAGATGCCTCACATGCGACGCATCTTTATCGAGCCCGACTCGAAGGGAGGCTTCACCGAGGGCGTCTCCAGCGCGCAGGCCGAAGCGGACGAGAAGAAGAAGCACGGCGCGGATTCGTCGCGCGGCGACGGCGCGGGGGTCTGACCGTTGGCCTCGAGCGACGCGCTCTCGATCCGTCCAGCGACGACGCGGGACCTCGACGCGCTCGCTCGCATCGAGTCCGAGCACCTCTCGGGAACGTGGACGCGCGACGCGTTGGCGGACGAGCTCGGAAAGAGCTTCGCGCGAATCCGCGTCGCGACCGCAGGCGAGTCTGTATGCGCCTTCGTCCACGGCTGGCTCGTCGCCGACGAGCTGCACGTGCTCAACGTCGCGACCCACGGCGAGTGGCGTCGGCGCGGGGTCGCCAGAGCGCTCCTCGAGGCTTTTTTCGTCGAAGCGCGCGGGTCGGGGTCGGTCAAAGCGTTGCTCGAAGTGCGCGCCTCCAACGGTCCGGCGATCGCGTTGTACAGGTCCTTCGGCTTCATCGATGACGCCGTGCGGACGCGGTACTACTCGAACGGCGAGGACGCGCTGCTGATGAGCGTCACGTGGTGAGCGATCGTTCAGCGCTCCATCGACGCTTCGTCAACGAGTCGAGTACAGCGTGAGGCGCCCCGGCCCGCGACGATCCCCTGCGCGGATCTGGTAGTCGACCAGCACTCTGCGCACGGGGCGGTAGTTGCCGGGCAGCTCCATGACGCTCGTGCAGTCACCGACGCCGAGCAAAGTCGGTTCGGTGAACTCGACGTAGTCGTCTTGCGTGTAGGTCACGCGGACGCGCGTGACGGTGATCCTGTGGCCCGTCGCCTGAAGGACGATCGCGCGAAGCCGTCGCCGCGACGAGTCGACGCTCAGCGTGAGCTGGCTTCGATTCGGGGGCACTTCAACGGACTCGACCTCGCTGAACCCCGCCGGAACAGCGCGGACCGCCGCGCAGCCCGAGGCCCACGCGGCGCATGCGAACGCGGCGAAAGCGACGGAAAATCGTCTTGCGTCGCGTCGGGCCGACATTCGAGCGCGTGAGTTTGCCGCGATTGCGAGGAGAAGAGAACGCCCGATCTCCGTACAGGCGTCGGCTGGTCACATGTTTGGCGATGGTGTGCGCGGCTTGCTACGGTGCCTCTCAGATGGTGCGGTCGAGAGAAGTTGCGGCGCAGCGCGACGACGGGCCCGAGGGGCGCGGCGGGATCGGCGGGCGAACTTCCTCTGCTGATCGCGGCGCCATTGCTCCATTGTCCCTTCCGCCTCCGCCTCCTCCGCCGCCGCCCGACGGGCCGTGGCGCTCCTACAAAGAGAAGATCGCCTCGCTCGCGGACAAAGTGAACGAAGCGCAGCGGCCGATCCGCGTGCTCAACGCGCTCAAGTGGGATCCGACCGTCTGGGACTCCTTTCGCAAGTCGCGCTTTCGCGAGATGCCAAAGGCCGACGCGGACTCGTACGCGAAGCTGGACCTTGGGTTCGACCCTCGCGCGCGGATGACCGAGTTTCAAGAGCTCGCCGAACAGGCGCGGCGCGACCTCGGCGCGGACGACGCGATCGGACGTATCTTGCGCACGACCTGCCTCGAGTATCGCGACGTGTGCAAGATGCTCCTGGCCCGCGGGACGCCGGAGTTCTACGCGCTCTCGCGACGGCTGTATGGGTCGCCGAAGGACACGTTTCCCGACGGTACGACGCAGGTCCGCGAGATCTCGATGACGCTCTACGGGTTGCTCAACAACCTGGCGGACGACGCGCTCGGGCCCCTTCAAGAGCGCTCGCTCGACGGCGCGAAGGTCGTCGAGATCCTGCGCGAACGCTTCAAGGGTTATTTCGGCGAGGCCGCGGTCAACGTGACGCTCGACGACGGGATCGTCGCGGACGCCGCCGCGGGAAGCGACTACGTGAAGGTCCGCGAAGGCGCGACGTTTACGCCGCGCGACGTCGACATCCTCGAGGTGCACGAAGGGTGGGTGCACGTCGCGACCTCGCTCAACGGCGCGGCGCAGCACGTCGCGCGATGGCTCGCCAAGGGCCCGCCGCGCACGACGCCCGTGCAAGAGGGGCTCGCGGCGCTCATGGAAGTCGTGACGTTTCGGTCCAACCCGCGTCGCGCACGGCGGCTCAACGAGCGGGTGCTCGCGGTCGACAAGGCCGAGGACGGCGCGACGTTTCTCGACGTGTTCGAGTGGTACCGCACCGAGGGCTACGAGGAAGAAGAGTGCTTCGGCGCGGCGCGGCGCGTGTTTCGCGGAGCTCCGCTGGACGGCGGCAGCGCGTTCACCAAGGACATCACCTACACCAAGGGCCTTGTGTCGAACTACCACTTCATTCGCACGGCGATCCGCGCGGCGCGGCCCGAGCTGGTGCGCTTTCTCTTCGTCGGAAAGATCGCGCACGAAGACGTCCCGGTCTTGTACGAGCGCGTCGCAGACGGCGTCGTGAGGCCCCCGAAGTTTCTTCCGCCGCTGTTCAGCGACTTGAACGGCCTCGCGATCTGGATGGCGTACTCCGGGTTCTTTGCGCGCATGGGCTCGCAGGCGATCGAGGAGTACTACGAGCGCATGTTCAAGATGCTCTGAGCGCTCAGCGCTCCGCTGCGCGCGCTTCTTTGACCGACGGACGCTCGACGACGCGCGCGACGAAGGCCGAGCAGTTCTTGTACTCCGCGAGGTCGAGCTTGACCCACTTGGTCCAGCTCAGGATCACGAAGAGGTACGCGTCGATCGCGCTGAAGTGATCGCCGAGCAGCCACTCGCGACCGTCGAGGGCCTTCTCGACGGTGGCGATATGCCTCTGCGCGGCGGCGAGCGCCTTGGGGCGCCCGGCTTCGTCGACGTGAAAGAGCGCGCCGACGCCCTTGTGGAGCTCCGAGTTGATGAACCCGAGCCACTCGAGCCAGCGATACCGCTCCATGGTGCCCGCGGCCGGCGCGAGATTGGCCGACGGGTGCTTGTCGACGATGTACTGGATGATCGCCGAGACTTCGCTGAGGCGTTCGCCCGAGTCGAGCTCGAGGACCGGCACGTAGCCTTTGGGGTTGATCGCCAGGAAGTCGCTGCCGTCCGTGAGCTTCTTCGAACGCAGGTCCACCTTGGCGATGTCGAACGTCGCGCCCGCTTCGCGCAGGCAAATATGCGGCGCCTGTGAGCAGGCCCCGATGGCGAGATAGAGCTTCACAATGACCTCGTCGGGTGCGGAGGGGTCGTCGGTGCCCCAGCTCCGTCGCTAGCGCGCGATCGAGAGGAGCACCCAGGCGATCGTGAGCAGCGTGATGCCGGCCGCGACGCCGAGCGCTTTGTACCAGCGTTCGCCGCGGCGCGCTCCCAGTTGGTGGCCGCCGATCGCGCCGACGAGAAAGCACGCGGGGACGAGCACGCTCGCGAGCCGCGCGGCGGTCGCCGTCGCGTCTGGACGCCCGCCGAGCGCGACCGTCTCGAGGGTGTAGACCGCGCCGAACCCGACGCCGAGCCCCACAGCGGACCCAACGATCCACCCGAAGCGAGCGCCCCAGGCGGCTCGGTCGATCGGCTCAGCGGCAGGGCTGTGTTCTTCGGTCATCGTGGCCGGAATCTCAAGGGGAGCGCGCAACGGATGCGCAGTGCGATGGCGCAGCGCAGCAGCGACGATTCGCGTGCTCCGTAGCGGTACCAAACGGGGGACGGCGCTGCTATAAGCGCCACCCTCTGCAAAGCAGATCGCAAGGAGCATGACACGATGGCCGGACGAGTTTTTCCGAAGCCGACGACGGGCGAGAAGATCACACGGGGCGCTGATGGCAAGCTGAGCGTTCCCAACAACCCCATCATCCCCTTCATCGAGGGCGATGGAACGGGTCCGGACATCTGGCGCGCGAGCGTGCGCGTGCTCGACAGCGCCGTCGAGAAGGCCTACGGCGGCAAGAAGAAGATCGCCTGGCACGAGGTGTACGCGGGCGAGAAGGCCAAGACGAAGTTCGACTCGTGGCTGCCCGACGACACCGTCGAGGACTACAAAGAGTATCTCGTCGGGATCAAGGGCCCCCTGACCACGCCGATCGGCAAGGGAATTCGCTCGCTCAACGTCGCGCTGCGCCAGATGCTCGACCTGTACGTGTGCCTGCGGCCCGTGCGTTGGTTCAAGGGCGTGCCGAGCCCCGTGCGCGACCCAGGCAAGGTCGAAATGGTGATCTTCCGCGAGAACTGCGAGGACATCTACGCGGGCATCGAATACGAGGCCTTCAGCGACGACGTGAAGAAGGTCATCGCCTTCCTTCAGAACGAGATGAAGGTGAAGAAGATCCGGTTCCCCGAGAGCTCGGGCATCGGAATCAAGCCCGTCTCGAAAGAGGGCACCGAGCGCCTCGTGCGCGCCGCGATCGAGTACGCCCTCCGTTACAAGCGCAAGAGCGTCACGTTCGTGCACAAGGGCAACATCATGAAGTTCACCGAGGGCGCGTTCGCCGCGTGGGGCTACGACCTCGGTAAGCGCGAGTTCCGCGACAAGGTCGTGACCGAGCGCGAGTCGTGGATCCTCGGCAACAAATAG
>LNFM01005391.1_pt1 | contig 32630 bp, 26 predicted proteins | sample 596031 | NCBI WGS metagenome assembly LNFM01 (sample SAMN04254537, study PRJNA301005) | activated carbon metagenome | isolation source: dual media filters at the Ann Arbor, Michigan drinking water treatment plant | place: USA: Ann Arbor | reverse complement strand
GGGCCGCACGGGGCCATTGTTCACTACCGGGTTACGGAGGCGTCGAACCGGCTTCTCGGCAAGGGCGAACTGTTCCTGTTGGATTCAGGGGCGCAATACAACGACGGGACGACGGACATCACGCGCACGATTGCGATCGGCACGCCGTCGGCTGAAATGAAGCAGCGGGCGACGCTCGTTTTGAAAGGGCACATTGCGATTGCGACGTCGCGGTTTCCAAAGGGCACGCGCGGGATCGATCTCGATCCGTTTGCGCGGCGCGCACTCTGGCAGCATGGGCTCGATTACGACCATGGCACGGGCCATGGCGTTGGCAGCTATCTGTCGGTGCATGAGGGGCCGCAATCGATTTCGCGGGCAGGGATGGTGGCCTTGGAACCCGGCATGATCTGCTCGAATGAGCCTGGGTATTACAAGACCGGCGCGTATGGCATTCGCATTGAAGCCCTCGTGCTTGTCACGGAGCCGGAAGCGCCAGAGGGCGGGGAGCGGCCGATGATGGGGTTTGAGACGCTGACGCTGGTGCCGATCGACCGGCGGCTGGTGGCCAAAGAGCTTCTCAGCAAAGACGAGCGGGATTGGCTCAATGCCTATCACGCACGGGTGCGCGCGGTGATCGGCGCGGAGCTTTCCGGCGAGGACGATGTTTTGACGTGGCTGCACGCGGCGACGCAGCCGGTGTGAGAGGCGATCAACCGCTGACGAGCGCGATCCATTCGTCTTCGGTGAGGACGGTGACGCCCAGTTCCTGCGCTTTTGTGAGCTTCGAACCGGCGTCGGCACCCGCGATGACGTAGTCGGTTTTTTTCGAGACGGAGCCCGCAACCTTGGCGCCGAGGCGCTCGGCTTGGGCTTTGGCTTCTGGACGTGACAGCCGTTCGAGCGTGCCTGTGAAGACAACCGTCTTACCGGTGACGGGCGAGGAGACAGCGGCGATGCGCTCGTAGGGCTGGACGTCGATTTGTGCCAGCAGCGCATCGACGGCTTCGACGTTGTGGGGTTCGGAGAAGAAATCGATCAACGCATCCACGACGGTTTCGCCGATGCCTTCGATGTTATCGATGTCGGTGTAGGCTTCGCTGTCCTTGCCGCCGGTTACAACGGCATCAACGGCGTGGCGGAATTGGTCGAGCGAGCCGTAGGATTTGGCGAGGTCTTTGGCCGTTTGTTCGCCGATGTGACGGATGCCGAGGGCGTACAGGAAGCGGTCGAGTCCGATCTTGCGGCGGGCGTCGATGGCGGCGAAGAGCTTGTCGACGGATTTGGCGCCGAAGCCCTTGCGGGTCTTGAGCGGCGCGTTGCTCTGGGTGTCGCGCGATGAAAGTGTGAAGATATCGGCGGGCGTGCGCAGCAGGCCTTCATCGAAAAAGAGTTCGATCTTTTCTTCGCCAAGCCCTTCGATGTCGAAGGCGAGGCGGGAGACGAAGTGCTTCAAACGCTCTTTGGCCTGCGCGGGGCAGATGAGGCCGCCGGTGCAGCGGCGCACGACGCCGCGTTCGCCTCCGGTTTCATCCGCATCGCGCACGGCGTGACTGCCGCAGACGGGGCAGGAGTGCGGCATGTGGAAAGGCGCTGCATCGGCGGGGCGCTTGTCGAGGACGACGGAGACTATCTGCGGAATGACATCGCCGGCGCGCTGGACGACGACCGTGTCGCCGCTGCGGATGTCTTTGCGGGCGATTTCGTCTTCGTTGTGGAGTGTGGCGTTGGAGACTACGACGCCGCCGACCGTGACGGGTTCGAGCTTGGCGACGGGGGTCAGCGATCCGGTGCGGCCGACTTGGATTTCGATGGCACGCAGGATGGTGGTTGCCTGTTCGGCGGGGAATTTGTGGGCGATGGCCCAGCGCGGCGAGCGGGAGACGAAGCCTAAGCGTTCGCGCAGATCGATGCGGTCGACTTTATAGACGACGCCGTCGATGTCGTAGCCGAGCGTGGCGCGCTGCTGGCCGATGTCACGATAGAAGGCGAGGAGGTCTTCGGTTATCACGCAGCGGCGCGTCAGCGGATTGACCGGCAGACCCCAGCGGTGCATGGCCGCGATCATGCCGTGCTGCGTGTCTGCGGGAAGTGCCGACATCTCGCCCCAGGCGTAAGCAAAGAAGCGCAAGGGGCGCGAAGCGGTGATCGTTGAGTCAAGTTGCCGGAGCGAGCCGGCGGCGGCATTGCGTGGGTTAGCGAAGATTTTGGCGCCGTGGGCTGACTGCGCATCGTTCAACGCCTTGAAGTCGGCGTGGCTCATGTAGATCTCGCCGCGGATTTCGGCGATGGCGGGCACGTCGTTGCCGTTCAAGGAGTGTGGGATGTCTTTGATGGTGCGAACGTTGTCGGTGACGCGCTCGCCTTCCGAGCCATCGCCGCGGGTGGCTGCTTCGACCAGTTTGCCTTGGTCATAGCGGATTGAGATCGAGAGGCCGTCGATTTTTGGTTCGGCGGTGAAGGCGACGGTGTCGCTGTCGTCGAGACCGAGGAAGCGATGCACGCGGGCGGCGAAGTCGATGACGTCGTCGTCGGCAAAGGCGTTGCCGAGCGAGAGCATGGGCACGCGGTGGCGGACCTTGCCGAAGCCGTCGACAGCCTCCGCGCCAACCCGCTTCGAGGGGCTGTCGTCACGTATCAATTCGGGGAAGCGGGCTTCGATCGCGTCGTTGCGGCGGCGCAGGTCGTCGTATTCGGCGTCGGAGATTTCAGGCGCGTCGGATTGATAGTAGAGCCGGTCGTGATGGGCGATGGCGGCTGCGAGCCGTTCGAGTTCGGCTGCAGCGTCCTCCTGCGTCAGGTCGCCGGAGGGTTTGGGTTTGGCAGTTTTGGCGGTCATGATGCAAGGGCCTGCACGCGCGGCCGGCGCGTTCGCTCAGAGTTGCCCGTCATATCAGCCGGAGTTGCCAATCACGGGAATGGCTTTCCAGGCTTTGGAGATCCAGGAGCCTGAATCTTCGCGCGGGGCGAGACCATCGGATTGCAACAGCGCGAAGCTGTCCTTGTACCACTTCGACTGCGGGAAGTTGTAACCCAGCACGGCAGCGGCCGTCTGCGCTTCTTCCTTCACGCCGAGGGCCATATAGGACTCGGTGAGGCGGGCGAGCGCTTCTTCGACGTGGTTGGTCGTCTGATAGTCCGAGACCACGGTCTTGAAGCGATTGATGGCACCGACGTAGTTCTTGCGCTTCAGGTAGTAGCGGCCGACTTCCATTTCCTGGGCGGCGAGCGTGTCTTCGCAAATGCGGATGCGGTTATCGGACTGCTCGGCGTAGGAGCTATCCGGATAGCGCGTTTTGATGATTTTGAACTGATCGAGGGCCTTGCGGGTGGCGCCTTGGTCGCGGTTGGCGCCCTTCATGTCGTCGAAGTAGGCCGAGCCGATGATGTGATGGGCGAAGGGCGCGTCCTTGGTGCCGGGATGCATGACCGTGTAGCGTTCGGCCGAGGCGATGGCTTCAGGAAACTTGCCGGCCTTGTAGTAGGCATAGGCAGCGAGCACCATGGCCCGGCGGGCTTCCGGTGAATAGGGATGCGAGCGATCCAGTTCTTCGAACTTGGCAGCTGCAGCATCGAACTTGCCCGCCGTCATCATGGCGTCGGCCTGTGCGTACATTTTATCGGGCGGATCGGAGTTGATGGCAGCGGTGCTATCGATCGACGACGCGCATCCGGCGAGCACAGCCGTCGTGACGGCCATGACCAAGACCGTGAGCAATCGCGACGGGATACCGTTTCGCATTCTTCGTTCCGTGCTCTCGTTGCGTTCGCAGGTGGCCAGTACCGATCCAGATAGCACACGAGTCTCGACGGCAGAACCGCGGAACACGCCCAACCCACATCTCAGACTAGGTTTTGATTATGTTTCTTGTGGGGCCGAGACAAGCCACGGGGCCTGCGGACGGTCGCCGCAAGCCCCGGACGATGAACGTTTTTCGCCGATTGGTTACTCGCCGACGGCGAGTGCTTGGGGCGTGTCAAACATGCGCGGTGAAAGTTCCCGGACGCGCGGGGCCTGCACGATGGTCCAGGCCGACTTGTCGTCGAGAAGGGCCTTCAGAACCAGCGAGTTGAGGCGGTGGCCGCCGCGGACGGAGCGGTAGGCGCCGAGCAACGGAAGGCCGGAGAGGCTGAGATCGCCGACGGCATCAAGCATCTTGTGACGCACGAACTCCAGCGGGTCGCGCAGACCTTCGCGGTTCATGATGCGGTTATCGGAAAGGGCGACGGTGTTGGTGAGGTTGGCGCCGAGCGCGAGGCCGGCTTTCCAGAGGCGTTCCACATCGGACATGAAACCGAATGTGCGGGCGCGGGCGAGTTCGTTACGGAAGATGCCCGGGCTCATTTCAAAGGCGAGGCGCTGGCGGCCGATCAGCGGGGTGTCGAAATCAATCTCGACATCAAGATGGAAGCCGGAATGGGGGGAGATTTCGCCCCAGCAGCCGCCTTCTTCGACGCGAATGGGCTTGAGGACTTTGATGAAGCGGCGCGGTGCGTTCAGTTCCTGCAGGCCAGCTTCGTCGATGGCTTCGACGAACGGCAACGAGCTGCCGTCCATGATAGGGACTTCTTTGCTGTCGATCTCGACAACGCAGTTGTCGACCGAGAGGCCGCGGAGAGCGGCGAGAAGATGTTCGACCGTGGAGACCGTGACGCCCGCTTCATCACCGATGACGGTGCAGAGGGTCAGATTTTTGACGTTGGAAACATGGGCTGGGATTTCAGCGACGGTGCGGCCCCGTTTGGTGGCCACGAAGAGGATGCCGGTGTCGACATCTGCGGGGTGCAATGAGACAGATACGGGTGCCCCACTGTGTACCCCGGTACCCTTGAGTTCGATCTCGCGGGCAATTGTGGTTTGTCGCGCGCCGATAAATCGATTCGACATCCTGCGCCGTCCCTCGCAAATCCCAGACAGCCAATCGGCCTAAGCCGACGTCTGCCTCCCCAGATCCGTCGCTGTCTCGCCTACTCCCTGTCTCGGCCGCGCTTCTCGATGGCGCTTGTCGAGACCCCTGAGGCGGGGCAAATCAAGATCACATCCAAAGAGACGATAACTGTCACCTTCCGGTGTCACAAATCACGCTTTCTTACGTTCTGTTACTGATTGGAAATACTTAGATTAGAAGTCTCTTTGCAGTGGCTACGAACGGGCTTGTTCAGCGGCGCGATTTGCTGAAAAACACAGGTAATTCGGGCTTTTCTTGACGCTGCGGCTCGGTCTCGAGCCAGCCATTGCGACGGGCGTCTGAATTCCCCCCTACGGTGTAGGAGCGCTCACCGTCGGGCCGCTGGCGTGCATTAAAAGCGTCACGTTCGCCGCCGGTTACCCGCGAATCAGCGTCACGTTTCGAGCGCCCTGTTAGGCGTTCGAAGAAGCCGCGCTTTTTAGGTTCGGCCGGAGGGCTCGCTGGTTCGGCGTAGACATGGGGTGCCGAACCGGGGCGCTGTGTTTTGGCGTGGTACTCGCGCTGGCCGACGGGAGGAAACTCGTCCAAATCCGGCATGCGGCGCGGCGGGCGGCGGACCTGGGCAGGCGGAGCGGGGGCAAACGTCTCCATGGCGGGCTGTGCAGGGGCCGCGTGGGGGACATAGTCCGAGGCCGCATGCGTGTAGGGGCCGGACAGGGTGCCGGGGGCCAGTTCCGTGATTTCGACGTCGTCGCCAGTATGCCAGCTCGGCGGTGCGGGGACGTATTGCGATTGCCCTGAAGCCGGGTCCGACGGGCGAGCCATTTCAACGGGCGAGGGAGCCGGTGGGCGCGCCAATTCTGCAAAGGCCGGCGACTGCAAAGCGTCGGCGAGGCGGTCCTGCGCAGCGGATGCTGCTTCGCTGTGGAAGACCGGCATGGCCGGCGGGACCGTGGAAGCCGAACGCATTGGCGGCTGCACCACGACAGCCGAGCGGTCCATGCCGGAGGCGACGATGGAGACGCGGACCCGATCGCCGAGTGTCGGATCGTAGGTGGCGCCGACAATGATGTTGGCTTCGGGGTCGACTTCCTGGCGCACGCGGGTGGCGGCTTCGTCGACTTCGTAAAGGGTCAGATCGGTGCCGCCTGTGATGGAGAGCAACAGGCCTTTGGCTCCCGCAAGCGTGACATCGTCGAGGAGCGGGTTGGTGATCGCCTCTTCGGCCGCGCGGACGGCACGGCTTTCGCCAGCGGCTTCACCGGTGCCCATCATGGCGCTGCCCATGCCGCTCATGACGGTTCTGACGTCGGCGAAGTCGAGGTTGATCAGGCCTTCCTTGACGATCAGATCGACAATGCAAGCGACGCCTGAATAGAGCACCTGGTCAGCGAGCACGAAGGCTTCGGCGAAGGTCGTGCGCTCGCTGGCGATGCGGAACAGGTTTTGATTGGGAATGACGATGAGCGTATCGACGTGCTTTTTCAATTCGGCGATGCCGGCTTCGGCGATGCGCATACGGCGGGCGCCTTCGAACTGAAAAGGCTTCGTGACGACCGCAACGGTGAGAATGTTTTGTTCTTTGGCGGCGCGGGCGATGACGGCGGCAGCGCCCGTTCCAGTGCCGCCTCCCATACCGGCTGCAACGAAGACCATGTGCGATCCGCGCACAAGGTCGCGAATTTCTTCCAGCGTTTCGATGGCGGCGGCTTCGCCGATGTCTGGACGCGAACCAGCGCCTAGGCCTTCGGTCAATCTGGCGCCGAGTTGAATTTTGTGGGGGGCGTTGGAGGCAACGAGCGACTGCGCATCGGTGTTGGCGACGACAAAATCGACACCGTCGAGGTTGGCGTCAATCATGTTGTTGACCGCGTTGCAGCCTGCTCCGCCGACACCAATGACGGTGATGCGGGGCTTCAGGTCTGGTATGTTCGGCGGCAGTTTTGCGTTCATTTGGCCCTCGGTGTCACAGAAGGAACGTGCGGGCGCCGGTTCTCTTCCCGGCATGGTCCACACGCAGCGCCTTCCCTAGAACCCGTCCCGCAGCCACTGCCCGACTTGGCCGATGTAGCCTTTGGGTGCGTCGGCACCGCGGGCATCGGGCAAATCAACGGCCGTGCTGTCTGCGACGGCACGCAACACACCAACCACACCGGCGAACGCCGCCGATGCATAGAGAGGCGGCAAGCCTGAGATAGGCTCGGGCCTCCCCTCGCGAACGGACCGCCAGAACACGCCTTCTGCGAAAGATTGCAGACCTGGAATCTCGCTGCCGCCGCCGCAGAGAACGATCCGCGCGGCATTGCCGTCGAGAAGCCCGGCATTCGCGAGCTGGTCGCGAACGAGGTGGAGCAGGTGGGCCATGCGCGACTGGATGATCCGGGCCAGATCAGCCTTGGTCGATCTCTGCTCGAGGCCCTCGCCGTCGCCGGTTAAGGCGTAGGTGAAGACATCGTGCTGATCCGACTGCGCATTCAGCACTGTGCCATAAAGCGTTTTGATTCGCTCGGCTTCTTCAAGTGGCGTGCGCAACGAATGCACAACATCGAGCGTGACATCTCCGCCGCCCATCGGAACGGTGGTTGTGAAGAGCGCACGGCCGTTGCGGAACGCTGAAATGCCCGTCACTCCGGCGCCAATGTCGATCGTGATGACGCCGTGATGGCGCTCGTCCTCGCTGGTGACGGCCAGCGCGCTGGCGATGGGGCCTGGAATCAGGCGGCGCGGGGCGAGGTAGCAGCGTGTGACGGTGCGGGTCAGGTTGGCAACAGCGGGGGCATCCGCCGTGATGGCGTGGATGTGAGCCGCCAGCCGGCTGGTGGGCTGGCCCATCGGATCGGCGACCAGGGGGCCGGCGTCGAGGCTAAACCCAAGCGTTTCGAGTTGTAGGATCTGTCGTCCATGCACCGTGGCGTGGGCGCGGCCGGCGGCGGCAACGCGGTCGAGCGCTTCGCGGGTGACGACGTTGCCGGCGACCTGTGCGGCGGCGGCGAACGTGCGCGAGGCCGGACTGCCCCCGTTTAGGAGCACGTCGATTTGTTCGAGGCGGATGCCGGCCATACTCTCCGCCTGGGCGATTGCGGCGCGGATGGCGGCTTCGGCCGCGGCGAGGTTGCGGATGTTGCCGGCGATGATCCCTTGCGAGGGGGCGATACCGACGCCGACGACGCGCGCGGCGCGGCCGTCTTGATCAAGTGCCGCAATCAGGCAAACGGTTTTAAAGCTGCCGGCATCGAGGGCGGCGACAAAGCGGCCGGAACGGGCGGGGCGTAAGGTTGCTGCGCTCATGATCGGTCAGCCACCCCCGGCAGGCGCGCTCGACGCAGCGCGGATGGCGATTTTCGATGGAGAGCGCAAGTCGATGATCTGGCCCGGCTTAGCGACAAGAGCCGCGATCTGGGGCTCGGCCGCGAGGCGGGCCAGGGCCGACGTTTCGCCGTCGGAGGGGAGATGGATGCGGCCGCCGTCGATCAGTTCCAGGGTCCAGCGGCGGTCGGCGAGCCGGTCGGCGCGGGCGAGGCGGGATTTGATTTCGGGATAGCGGTCGAGGGTCGCCAGTAGCGCGGCGGCGGCAACATTGGCGCCGTCGCCGGTGACGCGTGGCAAATCGAGGATGGCGTCGCGCTTGATGGGGCCAAGCTGGCGGCCGGTGGCATCGATGAGTTCGGCCGTCTCGCCGCGCTCCCAGATAGCGAATGGTTTGCGTTCGGTGACGCGGATGGCGAGTTGGCCCGGCCAGACCCGGGAGATTTCGACGGACTGCACCCACGGCAGGCGCTCGAAGCGCCGACGGATGGCGTCCGGTTGGAAGCTCGCGAGCGAAGGGGCGGATTTTAGATCGAGGGCGTCGAACAGATCAGCATCAGACGTGAAGCGATGTCCGGTGAGCGAGACTTGGTCGATACCAAAGCCGAGCATTGAGGCGATTTGGTCGCGATCCACGGCGCCGGTGCGGTGTGCGGCGTAGGCTGCGGCTCCGCACAGGGCGACGAAGGCGAGACCCACAAGCGTGCGGACGGGAACGCGGCGCGTCTGACGGGTTGGGGGTCGTGCGGCGGGTTGAAGGCGGCGGGGATCGTAGGCGTGGCCGAAGTCGAAGTTGGGTCGAGGCATTGCGGGGTGTGGGCGCGGCGCGTGTGGCGCCTGCCGGGGTCCGTTCAGCTCTGCCCCTACCTCTGGCAACTCGCGTCCTCAATGGTCCATCGAACGAGTTCGCCGAAACTCCAGCCGGCGTGCTGCGCCAGTTCAGGAACCAGCGACGTGCCCGTCATGCCCGGTTGGGTGTTGACTTCGAGGCAAATGAGTTCGCCCGAACCACCCGGCGTGTCGTCGTAACGGAAGTCGGCACGCGAGACGCCCCGGCACCCCAGCGCCTGATGCGCCAGTCCGGTGTATTTCCGGACCAACTGGTAAACATCCGGTAAAACTTTGGCTGGAAGCTCGTGGATAGAACCGCCGGGGGCATATTTCGCTTCGAAATCGTAGAAGACGAGGCCGTCCTTGGGTTTGATCTCGATGACGTCGGTGACGAAGCTGCCGATCACGGCGCAGGTGAGTTCGCGGCCGGCGACATAGCGTTCGACCATCACGATGTCATCGGGACTGCCACCTTCGAGGATGACGCTTGCCCATGCGTTGTTGCCGGGGCGGATGATGAGCACGCCGACGCTGGAGCCTTCATCGACCGGTTTGACGACATAGGGCGGCGGCAGGGCGTGGGCCGTTGCGGCCTCAGTGCGGGTGAGGACTCGGGCTTCGGCGACGGGGACGCCGGCGGGTTTCATGACGGCCTTGGCGCGCTCCTTGTGCATGGCGAGTGCAGAGGCCAGCACGCCGGAGTGGGTGTAGGGGATTTCCAGGCACTCAAGGATGCCCTGGATGCAGCCGTCTTCGCCGAAGCGGCCGTGGAGCGCGTTGAAGGCGACATCAGGTTTGAGGGCTGCGAGCGTGGCGGAGATGTTGCGATCGACATCGACGCGGGTGACGCGATAGCCCTCGCCCTCCAGCGCATCGGCGACGGCGGCGCCGGACCTCAGACTGACAGGGCGTTCGGCGGACCAACCGCCCATCAGGACGGCGACGTGATCGCGCGTGCGGGCGGGCGCAATGCCGAGTGTCATGATGCGTTCTCTTGCAGAGCGAGACCTTCGCCTGTGGGGCGGCCGTCCTTGGGTTCGCCGAGGCGGATGATTTCCCATTCGAGCGTGACGCCGGTGGTGGCCTTGACGCGGGCGCGGACGGTTTCGCCCAGGGTTTCGACATCCTCGCCCGACGCCTTTTGGTCGTTAATGAGGAAGTTGCAGTGCATCTCGGACACCTTGGCGCCACCGACGCGGACGCCACGGCAGCCGGCGGCATCGACGAGTTTCCAGGCGCTGTTGCCGGTTGGATTTTTGAAGGTGGAGCCGCCGGTGCGTTCGCGCACGGGCTGGTTCTTTTCGCGGTAGTCGGCGACCTCGTCCATTTCCTTTTGGATTGCGTGGGGGTCGCCAGGTTTTCCTTCATAGGTCGCGGACGTGAAGATCCAGTCGGCCGGGATACCGCAATGGCGATAGGTGAACTTCATGTCGGCGAGTGAGAGAACGTGGATGTTGCCTTGGCGGTCGACGGCACGGGCTTCGATGAGCACGTCTTTGGTTTCGGTGCCGTGCGCGCCCGCGTTCATCCGCAGCGCGCCGCCGATGGAGCCGGGGATGCCGCGATAAAACGACAAGCCGGTAATGCCCGCTTCGGCGGCGGCGCGGGCGACTTTGACGTCGGGCACGGCGGTACCGGTGGTGAGGCGCGTGCCGTCCGTGGTGATTTCGTTGAAGCCACGGCCGAGACGGATCACGACGCCGGGAACGCCGCCGTCGCGCACGAGCAGGTTGGAGCCGAGCCCGATGACGTAGACGGAGATGCCGGGTCCGATGTTCTTCAAGAAGTGGGCGAGGTCGGCCTCATCGGCGGGGGCGAAGAGGACTTGGGCCGGGCCGCCGACACGGAACCATGTGATGTCCGCCAGTGGCGCGTTGGCGGTGAGACGGCCACGCAGCTCGGGCATGCGGGCCTTCAGGTCGCCAGTGATGTCGGGGAAGCTCATGGGGTGTTGGCCTTCGAAAGCGCGCTTATTCGGCGGCTTGGGCGGAGAGCCATTGCGGAAGCGACGCGGCCCATTCAGTGGAGGTGCCCGCGCCGAGGCATACGACCATGTCACCGGGGCGGCCGTAGCGGCGCAGCAGTGGGACGATGTCGGCTGGATGATCGACGGACGTGACGGCGCGGTGGCCGGTGGCGCGGATGCCTTCGGCCAGTGTGTGCTGGTCGACACCGTCAATCGGCGGCTCGCCGGCGGAATAGAGCGGGGCGACGATGACGCTGTCGGCATCGCTGAAGCAATTGCAGAATTCACCGAAGAGATCGCGCACGCGCGTGTAACGGTGCGGCTCGCAGACGGCGATGACGCGGCCCTTGGTGCCGGCGCGGGCAGCCTGGAGGACGGCTGCGATTTCGATCGGGTGATGACCGTAATCGTCGTAAATCTGGATGCCGTTCCATTGGCCCGTTGGCTGGAAGCGGCGCTTGACGCCTGAGAACTCGGCAAGGCCGGCGCGGATGACATCGTCGGCGATGCCAGCTTCGGCGGCGACTGCGATGGCGGCGAGTGCGTTCAGCGCGTTGTGATGGCCGGGAACGGGGATTTGCCAGCCGGTGATGGTGCGGGCGCCGCCTTTGACGCGGGCGGAGAGTTCTGCGTCGAAAATTGTGGTGAAGCCGTCCTGACGCGATGCGATCAGGCGGAGGTCGGCGCCTTCGGAGACACCGTAAGTGAGCAAGCGGCGGCCATCGCGGCGCATGTCGAGGCGCTCGATCATCTGGCGGACGACGGGGTGGTCGATGCAGGTGACGGCGAGGCCGTAGAAGGGAATGTTGCGATAGAAGGCGGCGTATTCGGCGTGCATATTCTCGACCGACTTGAAGTAGTCGAGATGCTCGGGATCGATATTGGTGACGATGCCGATTTCGGTGGGCAGGCGCACGAAGGTGCCGTCGCTTTCGTCGGCTTCGACAATCATCCAGCGGCCTTGGCCGAGGCGGGCGTTCGAGCCCCAGGCGTTGATGATGCCGCCGGTGATGACGGTGGGATCGGTGCCGGCTTTTTCGAAGATGGTGGAGACGAGCGAGGTGGTGGTTGTTTTGCCGTGGGTGCCGGTGACGGAGATGGTGGAATAGAGGCGCATCAGTTCGGCCAGCGCTTCGGCGCGGCGGATGATGGTGAGGCCCTTCTGACGGGCGGCCTCGAGCTCCGGGTTTCCCGTTTTGACGGCGGTGGAGATAATGACGTTCTTGGCGCCGATCAGGTTGATGGCGTCGTGGCCGATGAAGACGCGCACGGCTTTGGCGCGCAGGCGGCGAACGTTGGCGCTTTCCTTCTGGTCGCTGCCCTGGACGGCGAAGCCCTTGGCGATCAGGATTTCGGCGATCGCGCTCATGCCGATGCCGCCGATGCCGATGATGTGGAAGGTGCCTGCGTCGCGGGGTATCTGCATCGTGGTGTCTATCGTCCCGTCTTGCATGTCATAGGGCCGGACCCTGGTCTTGTCCGTGCCCTGGGCGGACTAGCGTGCCGTGGCCGTAGCGGAGCCTGCTAGCTCTTCGACGAGCGATGCAAGCCGAACAACGGCGTCCGGACGCCCCTGCTTGCGGGCATACTCTGCTGCTTCGCTGAGCGCGGCGCCACCCTCCATGAGCCGCGCGATCTCTGCCGACAGTCTTTCCGGGCTTAGTGTCTTTTGTTCGATACACCAAGCGCCGCCCGATTCGGCAAGTTGGGTGGCATTTTGCAGCTGATCGTTGTCGAGGGAATGCGGCAAGGGCACCAGGATCGACGGGCGTCCGATGACGGTTAATTCGGCGACCGACGAGGCGCCAGCGCGACCGATCACGAGATGGCTGGCGGCCATGCGGGCGGGGAGGTCCTTGAAGAATGGGGCTATTTCAGCGGCGACCCCGGCGTCGGCGTAAGCGGATGTGACCCGGGCGAGATCTTCCTCTCGGGCCTGCTGAACGACGTTTAGTCGCGATTTGAGGTTGGTGGGGAGCAGGGCCAAAGCCGGGGGGACGGCGTCGGAGAAATAGCGGGCACCCTGGCTGCCGCCGAAGACGAGGAGCTTGAAGGTGCCGGCCGGGTCCAATGGCGGATAGGGCGTGGTGGCGGCTTCGATGACGATCCCGCGGACGGGATTGCCCGTGAAGCGGGCCTTGGCCAGCAGCTGGCCGTCGAGGAACTTGGTCGCCTCGAACGAGGTGGCAATGGCGTCGACGCGACGGGCGAGCATCTTATTGGCGCGGCCGAGTACGGCGTTTTGCTCGTGCAGCATGGTCGGGATGCCCAGTTGGCGCGCGGCGAGCAAGGGCGGAAACGTGGGGTAGCCGCCAAAGCCGACGACCACGGCGGGGCGGATGTCTTTCATCAGTTTGCGGGCGGCGAGGATGCCCTTGGCCAACGTCAGGCCGGTTTTGGCTATTGCTGCTGGCGACTTGGACGCGAGGGTTGCGGAGGGGACCTGATGCACGGTGCGGGCAGGAAAGCCAGTGCCGTAGCGGTCGCCGCGCATGTCGGTCACAAGGTCGACGGTGTAGCCCCGCCGGCCCAGTTCTTCGGCCAGCGCGAAGGCCGGAAACAAGTGGCCTCCGGTGCCTCCGGCGGCGAGCATAATGGTGCGGTTGCGGTCCATGGCGTCGAGATGTCCCCCCGTGTCGACCGCTCATCGCAGCGAAACACGCCTGTTTCTGGTCCGGTTTGGCTGCGCGATCAAGCGGCGCGGCGACGCGTCAACGCAAGCAGCATGCCTAGCGTGATAGAGATTGCGAGCGTGGAGGAGCCGCCTGCAGACAGGTAGGGCAGTGTGATGCCTTTGGCCGGGAGGAGGCCGACATTGACGCCCATGTTAAAGAGGGCCTGAAAGCCGAAGACCAGGGCGAGGCCGATAATGCCGAGCTTGACGGCGGGGTCGGGTTCCTGGCCGGCGCGGTAGAGGGCGCGCAGCACGATGAAGCCAAACAGCAAAACAATCGCGAGGCAGGCAATGGCGCCGTACTCTTCGGCGATGACGGCGAAGATGAAATCGGTGTGGGCGTCGGGCAGCGAGGTCTTGATGGTGCCTTCGCCGGGGCCGCGTCCGAAAAAGCCACCTTGCGTGAAGGATTGCAGCGCGCGGTCGACCTGACTGTGGTCGCCGGGGGCGGGATCGAGGAAGCGATCGATGCGGGATTCGACATGAGGGAATGTCATATACGCGCCGAGGATGGCCGCGATGCCGAACAGGACAATGGCGGCGGCGTAGATGAGCGGTTGGCCGGAGACGAAAAACAGCGCGCCCCAGACGATGCTCAAAAGCAGCGTCTGGCCGACGTCGGGTTGCAGCACGAGAAATGTGGCCACGAGTGCGTAGAGGCCAACGGCCAACCAGAGGCCGGGCATCTCCGGGCGCGTGCGGGCTTCAGCCAGCAGCCAGGCGGAGATGACGACGAAGGCGGGTTTTAAGAATTCTGACGGTTGGAGCGAGTGGCCCGCGAGGGAAAGCCAGCGGCGGGCACCGTTGATCTCCTTGCCGGTGATGGAGACAGCGGCGAGACCGACGAGGGCGACGATGAGAAGACCGAGAGCAACGCGGCGCGTCTCGCGCGTGGTGAAGAAGGAGATCATGACGAGGAGGAGTGCACCCAGCGCGGAGAAGATGACGTGGCGTTCGACGAAATAGTAGGCGGGGAGCCCCTTCTTCAAGGCGACCGACGGACTGGCGGCCAGCGAGAAGACGAGGCCCGCGCCGACGAGGATGAGGATCGCAATCAGCAGCACATGATCGATGGTGAACCACCATCCGGCGAGGCGGCTTCGGTCTTCGCGGGAGAAACTCATGCGGGCGTTCGGCGCGCGATTTCCTCGGCGACGATCCGGCGGAAATGGTCGCCCCGCTCCTCGAAATTTTTGTACTGGTCGTAGGAGGCGCAGGCGGGCGAGAGCAGGACAACGCTTTCGCGGGCGCCCGAGGCGATTGCGTCTTGCGTCGCTTGGGTGACGGCGACCTCCATGGTGCCGCATGCTTCGTGCTGAACCTCAGTGCCTAATGTTGCGGCGAACATGTCGGTGGCCGCGCCGATCAAGTAGGCCTTGGCGATGCGGGGAAAGTAGGGGCGCAGGATGTCGATGCCGCCGTCTTTCGCTTTGCCGCCGAGGATGATGTGGATCCCGCCCGACCAAGTGGCGAGGGCTTTTTCGGTGCTTTCGGCGTTGGTTGCCTTACTGTCGTTGATGAAGAGCGTCGTTGCGAGGTGGCCGATTTGCTCCATGCGGTGGGCGAGACCGGGGTAGGTCAGCATATGCGGGATGATTTCGTCGTCGCGCAGGCCGGCGAGGCGGAGGGCACCATAAGCGGCGCAGGCATTTTCGCCATTGTGACGGCCGCGCAATGACGCCACGCCCGCGAGATCGGCGACGGGGTCCTTTCGGAAAACGACGATTGTGCCGGAGACCGTGATGTCGGCCGGGCCTAACGTCGAGGCGGTGAGAACGATCTTGTCGTCTGATGCGTGGCGTTGTGCGATGGCGCGTGTCCAATCGTCGTCGATGACGACGACGGCTTTGTCGGCTCCGGCAACGAGGCGTTCTTTCACGCGGGCATAGTTTTCGATCGTGCCGTGGCGGTCGAGGTGATCGGGGGTGACGTTGAGCAGCACGCCGACGCTGGGGTTGATGGTGGGGGCGAGATCGATCTGGAAGGACGAGCACTCGACCACGTAGACGCGCTCGGGTGTCAGTGGTTCGAGGGTCAGGACGGCGCGGCCGATGTTGCCGCCCAGCTGAACATCGCGGCCGGCTTCTTTCAAGATATGGGCAATCAAGGCCGTGGTGGTCGATTTACCGTTGGTGCCGGTGATGGCGATGAAGGGCGCTTCGGGGCAGACGGTGGCGCGTTCGCGGCAGAAGAGCTCGATGTCGCCGATGACGTCGACGCCGGCGGCTTCAGCTTTCTGGACGGTCCAGTGCGGTTCGGGATGGGTTAAGGGGACGCCCGGCGCAAGGATGAGTGCTGCGAACCGGGCCCAGTCTTCGCGGAAGAGATCGACAAGGGGGATGCCCTCTTTTTCCGCGCTTTCGCGACTGGCGGGGTTGTCATCCCAGGCGGAAACGCGGGCGCGGCCGTCCATGAGGGCGAGGGCCGTCGCGTTGCCCGAAGCTCCGAGACCGAACACCGCGACATCCAGGCCGGAGAAGGTGGTGATCGGGATCATCGGGCGGCCCGCTCTTCTATCGCAGCTTCAAGGTGGCGAGACCGACGAGTGCGAGAATGACGGAGATGATCCAGAAGCGCACGACGACGGTGCTTTCCTGCCAGCCCTTTTGCTCGAAGTGATGGTGCAGCGGTGCCATGCGGAACACGCGCTTGCCGGTCAGCTTGAAGGAGGCGACCTGGATGACGACGGAGAGCGTTTCGAGAACGAACAGGCCGCCGACGATGGCGAGGACAATCTCGTGCTTGGTCGCAACTGCAATCGCACCCAGCGCGCCGCCGAGCGCGAGCGACCCGGTGTCGCCCATGAAAATCATGGCGGGCGGAGCGTTGAACCAGAGGAAGCCGAGGCCAGCGCCGATGAGCGCGCCGCAGATCACGGCGAGTTCGGCGGTGCCGGCGACGTAGTGGATCTGGAGGTGGGAGGCAAACTTCTCCGAGCCAATCAAGTAGGCGATGAGACCGAACGTGGTCGCCGCAATCATGACGGGGACGATGGCCAAACCGTCAAGGCCGTCGGTGAGGTTGACGGCGTTGCCGGCGCCGGCAATGACCAGCATGCCGGCAAGGATGAAGAATGGGCCGAGGTAGATCAGCGTGTCTTTGAAGAACGGGACCGCAAGCTGACCAGCAAGTGCTGGCGCAGACAGAGCCATAAGGGCCCATGTGGCGAGCGCGGCGACGATGAGTTCGAGACCTAGACGGGCCTTGCCGCCGAACCCGCTGGCGTGTTGCTTTGTCACTTTCAGATAGTCGTCGTAGAAGCCAATGGCACCGTAGGCGAGCGTAACACTCAGCACGATCCACATATACATGTTGGACCAGTCGGACCACATGAGGGTGGAGAACGTGACGCTGGCCAGGATCATCAGGCCGCCCATCGTGGGCGTGCCGCGCTTGGCGAGATGCGTTTTGGGACCGTCGTCGCGGATCGGCTGGCCTTTGCCCTGCTTGAGGCGCAGGAGGTCGATGATCGCGGGTCCAAACAGCAAGACGAACAGCAGGGCTGTAAAGATGGCGCCGCCGGTGCGGAAGGTGATGTAGCGGAAAACGTTGAGCAGACCGATCTGGTCGCCGAATTGGCCCAGCTCATAGAGCATGCGTTTAGTCTCCCCTTCCCCGCGGCGCAGCCATGGACTGCGCGGTGGTCTCTTTAGCCTACTCCGCCGGACCTGTCTCTGGCGGGTCTGTCTCGGACGAGGCTGGGCACCCAAATTTTTCCTGCATGGCGGTCACGAGGCGCCCCATTTTTGAGCCGTTGGAGCCTTTGACCATCACGACGTCGCCGGGCGCAAGGGCCGCCAACAGCGTTGGTTCGAGTTCGACGGAGGATTTCGCCCAGGCTCCCCGGCGGCCCAGTGGCACGCGTTCATAGAGATGCGCCATGCTGGGACCAGCAGCAAAAACGAGATCGACGCCGGCTGCCTCCAGTGCGTCCCAGAGCCCGGCGTGTAGGTCTGGCGCGTTGGGCCCCAGTTCGAGCATGTCGCCGAGCACGGCAATCCGGCGCGGGTAATCGCTGCGCGGCAGGGTGGGCAGAACGGCGAAGGCTGCGCGCATCGAGGCCGGATTGGCATTGTAGCTTTCGTCGATGAGGAGAATTTCGCCGCCGGCGGTCGGCAGGCGCGTGCGGGAACCGCGTCCGGGCGGCGGTGTGAAGGCTGCAAGTGCGGCGAGACCGGTTGGCGTGTCGGCAGCGGCGGCGTCCAGAGCCGCCGTGACGAACAGGGCATTCATCACCATGTGTAGGCCCACGGTCCCGATCGTGAATGGAAGCTTGTCGCGGCCGCCGTCCCGGATCGCGTCACCCGAGCTCGCCGTGGCGGTCATGCGAACCGTTGCGAGCGCCACGGCTTCGTCGACGCCGAAGTGTGCCACCGCATCGGCGATGCTGCGATCGATTGTGATGCCGGTGATGTGGATCTTGTGGGCGCGAGCTGACGCGATCAGGCGCGCGGCGTGGCGGTTGTCGAGATTGATGAGTGCGGTGCCGCCGGGTGCTAGTCCGACGAAGATCTCAGCCTTGGCGTCGGCAATGCCCTCTTCGTTCGCAAAGTTTTCAATGTGGGCGTTTTCGACGGTGGTAATGAGGGCGACGTGGGGGCGAACCATGCCCGTCAGAGGCGTGATCTCGCCAGCGTGGTTCATGCCGATCTCGAAAATGGCATAGCGCGTACCGGCTGGCATGCGAGCGAGGGTGAGCGGCACGCCCCAGTGGTTGTTGTATGATTTTTCCGACGCGTGCGTGGGGCCCAAGGCTGAGAACGCGAGGCGGAGCATTTCCTTGGTCGTCGTCTTGCCGACGCTGCCTGTGACGGCGATGACGCGGGCGTCTGAGGCGAGGCGAGCACGAGCGGCGCGCGCTATGGATTCGAGAGAGTGCAACGTGTCGGCTGTGCGGATCAATGCGCCGTCGCCGGGTTTGGCGGCGTAGCTCTCAGCGACGATGGCGGCGGCGGCCCCTTTGGCGAAAGCGGCCGAGACGAAATCGTGGCCGTCGCGCTGATCGGTCAAGGCGACGAAGACGTCGCCGGGTTCAAGGGTGCGCGTGTCGATCGAAAAGCCCGTGATCGCTACTGTGGGCGAACCGGACGGTTGAGCTCCTGCGGCTGCGACGAGGCTGTCAAAAGACCAAAGGGGATTGGACGTCATGGGGCTCCCAGCGCTTCCGCCAGAACCTCGTGGTCGGAGAAGGCAAGCACCGTGTCACCTACGATCTGGCCGGTTTCGTGACCTTTCCCTGCGACGAGGACGACGTCACCCGGCCCCATCATGGCGACGGCTGCGCGGATTGCTTCGGCGCGGTCCCCGATCTCCATTGCGCCCGCAGCACCCGCGAGCACTTCCGCGCGGATGGCGGAGGCGACTTCGGTGCGCGGGTTGTCGTCGGTTACGATCACCACGTCGGATTGTTCAGCGGCGATGCGGCCCATGATGGGGCGTTTGCCGCGGTCGCGGTCGCCGCCGCAGCCGAAGACGCAGATGAGGCGACCGGTGGCGAAGGGACGGCAGGCATCGAGCGCGGCGGCAAGGGCTTCGGGCTTGTGGGCGTAGTCGACGACGCCGAGGCCGCCGTTGCGTTCGCCGATGATTTCGAGACGACCCTTGACGCCGTGGAGCGTGGCGAGGGCGGCGAGAACGCGGGCGATGTCCTCTCCCGCCGCGATGGCGAGGGCTACGGCGACGAGTGCGTTTTCGACCTGATAGGCGCCGACGAGCGGTAAATCGACGGTGGTTGTCTTTCCGCCAGCGGTGAGCGTCAGGCGTTGGGCGAAGCCTTGAGCTTCGACCTTCTCGAGTTTGATGGTGTCGCCGGCGCGGCCAACGGTGAGAACAGGGCGGCCTGATCGGCGCGCGACGGCCTCGGCGGCAGCGGCGAAGGCCCCGTCACGGTTGATGATCGCGGGGCGGTCCGGGGGAAGAAGGTTTTCGAACAGGCGCATCTTGGCAGCGAGGTAGTCCTCGACGGTCGGATGATAGTCCATGTGGTCGCGGCCGAGGTTCGTGAAGGCGGCGGCGGCGATGCGGACGCCATCAAGGCGGTGCTGGTCGAGGCCGTGGGAGGAGGCTTCCATCGCGAGGTGCGTGACGCCATCGTCTGCGAGTGCGGCCAACGTTTTGTGGAGCGAAACGGGGTCGGGCGTCGTGAGGGACCCGTAGACGGTCGACTTCGGCGAGACGACGCCGATGGTGCCGAGGGAGGCCGCTTGGCGTCCGCACGCGGCAAAGATCTGGCGGGTAAATTCGGCGACCGAGGTTTTGCCGCTGGTGCCGGTGACGGCGACGACGGTGGCGGGTTGGCCAGCGTAGATGCGGGCGGCGATGCTGGCGAGCGCGACGCGCGGGTCGGCTGTGCGCAGCACGGGGATTTTGAGGCCGGGCGGGACGGCCGCGCAAACAGCTGCGATAGCAGCGACAGCGCCACGGGCTTCGGCGTCGGCGATAAACCGGCCACCGTCAGCTTTGGTGCCGGGGACGGCGATGAACACGTCTCCGGGGGCGACGGTGCGGCTGTCGGCGGTCACGCCGGTCACTGACAGAGCGGCTACGTCTGGCGGGACGGATGACACAACGTCGGAGAGGTCGGAGAGGCGCATTGCAGGCCTTTTGAACGGCGCCGATGGGGAGTTGCGCACGCGAAGCGGTTGCTGCCGGTTTATGGCGCACCGCCCCATCCGTCAAACGGACTTCAGCGGTGTGCGGAGTATAGGGCTTAGCCGCCGGGGGACTCCCCGTGAAGTTGCAGATAGAGCCACGACACTGGCGATCACAGCAAACGTGATGTCGGGCGCAGCGGCACTCCGCCGTGGATCACTCAAAGATGTGTGACCGGAAATTCGTGCGAGTTTTGACTGAGGATGATGCTGGCGGCCAGCCCTGAACTGGGCGCATGACCTTACCGTCAATTCATGTTGCAGCCGCGCTTTTTGGCACTCACGAACGATCACGCCGGACGTGTTTTTGCCAACGCTATTGTGACTGGCAGAGCCGCGGTGCCGTTCCTATTTCGCTCTCATGGCAGGGGGACAAGCCCCCGCCGCTGCGGCGCCTGATGCGCCGCATCCGTGAGAAACACAACGCTGAGAGGATACGCCTGATGCTTCGCCAATTGACCCTTACCGCCTTGATCGCCGGTGCCGCTGCTCTGCCGGCCGCCGCCGCCGATACCGCCACCCCGCGTGAGTTCACCGCCAAGCTTGATGCACAAGCTCAGCAGAGCCTCTTGCGTAACATTGCGTATGGCCGCGGTTACGTCGTGACGTCGGACTTCAGCCAGTCAGGCTCGGGCCATTGGGTGGCGCGGGCGCTGAAGGACGGCAAGCCGCTGACGGTTGCCGTGAAGATGCCGCCGCGCGATGTGCCGGTGTTCATCAACTAAATGCTGTTGACGATGTTGACGCCCGGTTGTCGCAACGACGGCCGGGCGTTTTCGTGCGCCGAGACGCTATTTCTTGACGTCTTGAACCACTCGGATGGAGAGTTCGCGGAGCTGTTTGGGAGCAGCTTCGGAGGGCGCGTTCATCAAGAGGTCGGCGGCCTGCTGGTTCATGGGGAAGAGGGCGACTTCGCGGACCGTCTTGCAGCCGGTGAGCAGCATGACGACACGTTCGAGACCGGCTGCCATGCCGCCGTGCGGAGGTGCGCCGTACTGGAAGGCCCGGTAGAGGCCGCCGAAGCGGGCTTCAACGTCGGCGCGCGACAGGCCGGTGATTTCGAAGGCTTTGACCATCGTTTCGGGCAAGTGGTTGCGCACGGAGCCGGACGCGATTTCGTAGCCATTGCAGACGATGTCGTACTGGTTGGCTTTGAGAGCAAGGAGCGCGTCGCGGCCTTCCTTCTCGGCGGCTTCAAGGGCTGCGTGGCCGCCCTTAGGCATCGAGAAGGGGTTGTGCGAGAAGTCGATCTTCTTGTCTTCCTCGTTCCATTCGTAGAACGGGAAGTCGACGATCCAGGCCAGCGCGAAGCGGTTCTCGTCGACGAGTTTCAACTCTTGGCCGACGCGGTCGCGGGCGTTGCCGGCGAATTTGTAGAAGTTCGCGGGGTTGCCGGCGGTGAAGAAGACGGCGTCGCCCGATTTCAGGCCTAGCTGTGCCCGAATGGCTTCTGATCGCAGATAGTCGATATTTTTCGCGATTGGGCCCTTTCCTACAACGAAAATTCCGCCGCCTTGCTCGCCAACCTGCTTAAACTTTTCAGCCATCTCGTGGCTGCTGGGATGCTCATCGGCTGTGTTTTTTGACCAACCGAAAGGGATGCCATCACGTACAGCGATATTGATTTGGTCGTAGATGACGTAGCCGAGGCCGGGCTGGCCTTCGCCTTGGGCCCACGCGTTCATGCGGTCGCAGAAGGCGCGTGAGCCGCCGGTCGGCGCGGGGATGGCCCAGACGCGGACCTTGGGGTCCTTTTCGATCATTGCTCGGTGACGTCCTGCATTTCGATCGGGTTGCGCAGGTCGGGCTTGTCGGAGCCGTACTTGGCGATGGCCTCTTCGTGGGGGATGCGCGGCCAGCCGTTGGTAACGGGCTTACCGTCTGAATGCTCCTCGAAGATGCGGGTGAGGATCGGCTCCATCGTGGAGAAAACATCCTCCTGCTCGACGAAGCTCATTTCGACATCGAGCTGATAGAATTCGCCCGGTAGGCGGTCCGCGCGGGGATCTTCGTCGCGGAAGCAGGGCGCGATTTGAAAGTAGCGGTCGAAGCCGGAGACCATCAGCAGCTGCTTATACTGCTGGGGAGCCTGCGGCAGGGCGTAGAACTTGCCGGGATGGATGCGCGAGGGGACGAGGAAATCGCGGGCGCCTTCGGGTGAGGACGCGGTGAGGATGGGGGTCGGGAATTCGTTGAAGCCGGCATCGTGCATGTGGCGGCGCATGGACTTCGTAATTTCGAGGCGCTTCATAATGATGGCGTGCAGCGTCTCGCGGCGCAGATCGAGGAAGCGATACTGCAGGCGGAGATCTTCCGGGTAGTCGGGTTCGCCGAAGACGGGGACGGGCAGTTCCTTGGCTTCGGAGAGGACTTCGATCTCGGTGGCATAGACTTCGATCGCGCCGGTTGCGAGCTCGGCGTTGGTCGTGCCGTCGGGGCGCTGGCGCACCTTGCCATCGATGCGAACAACCCATTCGGAGCGCAGTTTTTCGGCCATCTTGAAGGCCGGGCTGTCGGGATCGGCGACGACCTGGGTCAAGCCGTGATGGTCGCGCAGGTCGATGAAGAGGACGCCGCCGTGGTCGCGGACGCGGTGGACCCAGCCCGATAGGCGCGCGACGTTGCCGATGTCGGTGTTGCGCAGACCGCCGCAGCCGCGGTCATGGCCCAAAATCCCTTGTGACGGTGGGGGGAAAATCGGGCCGGAGAAGCGCACGGGGTATGGTGAATGTCAAGACTTGGGGGCGGCCCAGCCGGGCGCGCCGTCGCGTGGGCGATCACTGGTCGGATTCGCGCGGTAACCAATCGTTAAGCACAAAAGGGTTATTTTCCGTTAAGCACGCCGCAGCTCGACGGCGCGGCCCTTCTTGTTTTTGTCGTTTTGCGTGTGGGACCCCTGCCATGTCGACCGAATCCATCAACATCGTCGCACTCGAAGCTCTTTTGACCCGTCTGCCCAGTTCGACGGGCGATAACGACCCCGTGGACACCCACGCCGAGCACCCCCTAGCGCACAATCTGCGGACGGTGCTGGCCAACCCGGGCGCCCACCGGATCGGCGATTTGGCGCTGGTCGTCGACAGTATCCTCAAAGAAATGACCATGCTGAAGGCGACGCACGGCATTGTGGACGAGACGCGCTCCTAAATCGCGTCTCAATCGCTTCTCAATCACTTCTCAATGGCTTCTGGGCCCATATGGCCCAATCGGGCGCCCCCTCTTCTGACCGACGGCACGCCGCACCCGGCGAGGCTTCCCCTAGCGGCGATCTGTTGTATACAGGCCGGCGATGCATCTCGTTACGTCCACATCCGATCTCGCCCAGGTCTGTCAACATACGGAGTTCATGCGCGAGCAAACATTCTGGCCCGAGCTTTGTCTCGTCCAGATCGCGTCCGATACTGTCGAAGCGGTCGTCGATCCGCTGGCTTCGGGCATCGATCTGCAGCCGTTCTATGAGCTGATGGCAAACACGAGCGTGACCAAGGTGTTCCATGCCGCGCGGCAGGACATCGAGATCATGTATTCGGAGGGCGGGCTCATTCCGGCGCCGATTTTCGACACGCAGGTGGCGGCGTCGGTGTGCGGGTATGGCGACAGCGTCAGCTACGTCAACCTCGTCAAGGACATCACCGGGCACGACATCGACAAGTCGTCGCGGTTCACGGACTGGAGCCGGCGTCCGCTGACGGATAAGCAGCTCGTCTATGCGCTCGGTGACGTGACGCACTTGCGCGATGTGTACCGGCATCTGAGGGGCAAGCTTGAGGCAACGGGGCGGACCTCGTGGCTCAGCGAAGAGATGGCGGGTCTGACGCATCCCGAAACGTATGAGACGCGGCCCGAGGATGCCTGGAAGCGGCTCAAGATGCGGACCAAGAACCGCAAGTCGTTCGGCGTGCTGATCGAGCTTGCGGCGTGGCGCGAGCGGATGGCGCAAGCGCAGAACGTGCCGCGTAGCCGCGTGCTGCGCGATGAGGCGCTGTACGACATCGCCAATCAGATGCCGACGACGCCGGAACAACTGGGCGGGTTGCGCACACTGAGCGACGGATTCTCGCGCTCGCAGAGGGCGCGCGAAATCATGGACGCCGTGAAAGCGGGACTTGAACGCGATCCCAAGTCGCTGCCGCAGATGAACCATTCGCGGCAGGTGTCGGCAGAAGCAGGCGCGACGATCGAACTCCTCAAAGTGCTCCTTAAGGCGGCGGCGGCCAAGCATGGCGTTGCACCGCGGTTGATTGCGGACGCGGAAGAACTGGAGCGGATCGCTGCCGAAGACGAGCCCGACGTGCTGGCGCTAAAGGGCTGGCGGCGGCAGCTGTTCGGTGACGATGCCGTCCGGTTGAAGCGCGGGGAGCTGGCGCTCACGCTCTCTGGCGGCGAAGTGAAGGTTCTGCCGGGGAACGGGGCGACCTAGCTGCTACTTGCGGCCTGCATCATAGCTGTGGCGTTCGCGCCAGCCGCGCAGGAAGTCTGATAGGTCGCTGTCAATGGTGTCGGGCAGCGCGATGCGGACGGTGACCAATTGATCACCGGTGAGGCCTGCGGTGGCGTTGACGATGCCCTTGCCCTTCAGCCGAAAGACTTTGCCGGAGCTGGTGCCGGGCGGGATCGTGAGTTGCACGCGGCCGGTGAGCGTTGGAATTTCGATTTTGGCGCCGAGCACGGCTTCGTCGATCGTCAGTGGCACGTCGATGGTGATGTCATCGGTTGAGCGTTTGAATGTGGCGTGCGGGCGGACGCGGACTTCGACAAGCGCATCGCCCGCAGGGCCGCCATTGAACCCGGGTTGGCCTTTGCCTTTGAGGCGGAGCATCTGGCCTTCAACGACGCCTGAGGGGACGTTGAGATCGAGCGCTTCGCCGCCCGGCATGGTGACGCGCTTGACGGCGCCGAGGGCGGCTTCAGTAAAATCCAGTTCGATCGTGTAGCGGGCATCTTGGCCACGGCGGGCTTGGGTTTGCGCGCCGGCGCCACGGAACCCGGCGAAAATGTCGCCGAAGGGGTCTTCGCTATCGAAGCCACCGAAACCAGCATTCCAGCGGGCGCCGCCGGGGCCGGCTCCAGGTCCTGCGCCGGGGCGCGGGCCGGTTGGACGGCGCGGGTCACCCACGCCGTCAATTTCGCCGCGGTCGAAGGCTTTGCGTTTGACGGGGTCGCCGATGATATCGAACGCCACCGTGACCTTTTTGAAGCGTTCTTCGGCGGTCTTGGCGGGGTTCACGTCGGGGTGCAGTTCCTTGACGAGTTGGCGATAACGGCGACGGACCTCGTCGTCGGTGGCTGTGCGAGCGACGCCAAGAACGGTATAGGGATCGTCGGCCACGCTCCCCTCCCCTCAGGTCGCAATGCGGATTTCGCCGACACGGCCCAGAACGGCAGCGAGGCTGTCGAAGCGGCGGCGGAGGCGTTCGCCATCGAGATTGGCGTGCTGCTTGGGCAGTGTCAGGATCAGTTTGTCGGCGCGGTACGTGAGGCGCGTTTCGTCGATCACGCCCGGCATACCAATGGAAATCATGTGGGCTGCCCGCAGCGCACCGCCGACGATGCGCGCGCGTTTCAACATGCGGCGGTCGATGCGCGCGAGGAGTTGCTCGGGCAGACCGTCGCTGCCGATGCCTTGCGCTCCGGCGTGGCGGAAGTAGACCGTGAGGCCCAGAAAGATGCGGCCCGGATGATCAACGCCGCTCATGCCGGCATGGGCGATCTTGTCGAGGCTCTGTTCGCCGCGATAGTCGGGATGGACGCGCCAGCCGACATCCGACACGAGGCAGGCGGCATGGCGCAGGCGCCGTTCATCGGGCGTTTCGTCGATGCCGTCTTGCTCGAAAAGCTGGTCGGTCCAGTCGCACAATTCGAGGGCGTGAGAGAGTGAGCGGGAGCGCTGGCGGGCGAATTCCTCGCAAAAGCTCAGGAGCGGATCCTTTTTGCGCTCGTGGGGTGGCAGCAGGCTGAACAAAAGACCTTCGCGGACGCCGTGGACGGAGAAGACGACGGCGGAGGGTTGCAGCTGTCGCAGAAGACGTTCGAGGACGAGGGCGCCGTAGGGGAGTGCTTCGCGGCGGGCGCGGGCGACTTCCTCGATGCCGGGTAGGGACGCGATTTTTTTCGTCCGGCGGACGAGTTCGCAGAACTCGATCGCGTCGCGTGTGGGGATTGTGTAGCCCTGCATGATGCGCAAGGGATACTGCGTCTGCTCCATGTGGAGCTTGGCGAGTGCGCGCCATGTGCCGCCGACGGCGTAAAACGGCCGGCCCTTGCCCTTGCCGAGCCAGTTGATCTTTTCCAGGTAGGAATCGGCAATCTTGACGGCGTCTTCGGTTTTGCCGCCGGTCTGGTCGATCAGACGCAGGCCGCCCAGGGGTAGTGTCACGGAGTCGTTGAGCGTGTTGCCGCCGATGTCGATCAGTTCAAGGCTGCCGCCGCCCAGATCGCCCGCAAACCCGTCGGGGTCCTGGAAGCCCATACGGATACCTTCGGCGGCGAGTTCGGCCTCGCGTTGGCCGGAGAGGATCTCGATTTTTACGCCGCAGGCCTTTTCGGCGCGGGCGATGAAGGCGGGCCCGTCGGCTGCATCGCGGACGGCAGCCGTTGCGAAAGCTTTCAGTGTTTTGACTTCGAGGACACGCGCCACGGCCTTGAAACGGGTCAACGCCCGGATCGTCCGTTCGACCGGTTCGGCGCCAAGATGGCCAGTGGTCGCCACCGTGCGGCCAAGGCCGCAGAGAACCTTCTCGTTAAAGAGCGGGGTCGGCGAGCGCACGGCGCCTTCGTAGATAACAAGGCGCACGGAGTTGGAGCCGATGTCGATGACCCCGATCGGCTCGAGTTCGCGCGGCCGCCGGGTTCCACCCAACATCTGCATCAGGCTCGTCACGTCTGATCCCTGCTTCAATCCGCACCTCGGCCGCGGAATTTTGGCGGTGAACTGGTCTTCAGGGCTTGGCCACGGCCAGAAAGGCTGGGGTTCGTCATGAAGTATTTGTGGGCATTGAAGGGCGCTTCCTTCGGGGCGGGGTGGATTCGCTCTGACGACCCATCGGCGAGAATGCGCCAGCTCTGTTGATTGTCCATCAGGTTCGCGACCATGATCTGATTGAGGACCTGTTCATGCACAGTCGGATTGAGGATCGGCAGCATGGCCTCGACCCGGCGGTCGAGGTTGCGCGGCATCATGTCGGCGGAGGAGATGTAGACTGCGGCCTTGGGTGAAGGCAACGGCTCTCCGCGGCCGAAGCAATAGATGCGGGCATGTTCCAGAAAACGTCCAATGATACTCTTGACGCGAATGTTTTCGGAAAAACCCTTGATTCCCGGTTTGAGGCAACAGACACCGCGGCAGATGATATCAATGGATACACCGGCATTACTCGCCTCATAGAGCGCATCGATGATCTGCGCATCGACCAGCGAATTCATCTTCATCCAAATGGAGGCGGAGCGACCGGCCTTGGCGTGTTCGATCTCTTCACGGATGTGAGCGAGGATTTTTTGACGGATGCCATTCGGGCTCGCCGACATGACTTCAAGTTCGCCTGGGCTGCCGTAGCCGGTGACGAAATTCAGAATACGCGTGACATCGCGGGCAACGAGGGGATCGCGGGTGAAAACGGACAGGTCGGTATACACGCGGGCGGTTTGGGGGTGATAGTTGCCGGTGCCGATGTGGCAGTAGGTGACAAGTTCGGACCCCTCGCGGCGCACGACGACACCGAGCTTGGCGTGCGTTTTCAGTTCGATGAAGCCGTAGACGACGTGGACGCCGGCGTTTTCAAGATCGCGCGCCCAGCGGATGTTGGCGGCTTCATCGAAGCGGGCTTTCAGCTCGACAACGGCCGTCACGGACTTACCAGCTTCAACGGCTTCCTTCAGCGCCTGGACAATGGGGCTGTCGCGCGATGTGCGGTAGAGCGTCCATTTGATGGCCATGACGTTGGGGTCGTTCACGGCCTGACGCAGGAACTGCACGACAACATCGAAGCTTTCGTAGGGGTGGTGGACGACGAGGTCTTTTTTATTGATGGCCGCGAAGCAGTCGCCGTTGAACTCGCGGATCCGCTCGGGAAAGCGGATGTTCAAGGGCTTGAAGAGCAGGTCGGGGCGGTCCGAGACAATCAACTGGCTGGTGTCGGAAATGCCGAGGATGCCGTCCTTGACGAAAACGGCTTCCTCGCCGACCTCGAGTTCGGCAGCGACAAGGGCACGCAACTGATCGGGCATGCGGCTTTCAAGTTCGAGGCGAATGACCATGCCGCGGCGGCGGCGCTTGAGGAGCGTTTCGTAGGAGCGGACGAGGTCTTCTGCTTCTTCTTGCAATTCGATGTCGCTGTCGCGGAGCAGCCGGAAGGCGCCCTTGGCCTTGACCTCAAAACCCATGAAGAGCTTTTCGAGGAACATGCCGATCAACTGCTCCATCTGGATGAAGCGGATCTGCGTATCGCTCGAACTGTCCGCACGCATGCGGATGAAGCGTTCGAGCTGGCCGGGGATCGGGATCAGGCCGCTCATGACCTTGCCATCTGCCGGGCGCTGCAATTGCACTGCGATGGTCAGGCCCTTGTTCAAAATGAACGGGAAGGGATGGGCGGGGTCGACGGCGATGGGCGTCAGGATCGGGAAGATGTGCGTGAGGAATAGGTTTTCCAACCACACGACCTCGCGCGCGGTGAGGTCTTCGGGCTCGACAAGCTTGACGCCGGCGGCATCGAGATCCGTGCGGATCGTTCGCCAAATCGCCTGCTTATCGGCCACGAGGTTGGCGGCGAATGTATTGATGGCGGCGAGCTGCTGGGAGGGCGTGAGACCATCCTGCGTGGTTGTGGTTACGCCGGCTGCGATCTGGCCATAGATGCCGGCCGCGCGCACCATATAGAATTCGTCGAGGTTCGACGCCGAGATCGATAGAAAGCGCAACCGCTCCAGAAGCGGATGGTTCGTGTTCTTAGCTTCTTCAAGGACGCGGCGATTGAATTGCAGCCAGGAGAGCTCGCGGTTGTAGAAGCGGTCCGGACCCGACGGTGGGACCGGATGCTGTGCGGTGCCATCGGCAGGAGATGCGCTCCTGGATTTGCCTTTTGCAGTCGACATTTCCGGTCACCTCTATCTCTTTTGCGGGGTCGACCTTGGCCCGCATGTTACGACGATTGCATGACAGTCAGTCCTTGCCAACGGCGGGGCTTTGAGCCCGCACACGTTCCAAGGCTTCGGCGGCGATGGCGCGCGTGACCCGGCGCTGGCGCGCGAGGGCCAGCTGGTCGCAGGCTTCGACGACGTTCTGCGCGGATTCGAACGAGCGGTCCATGTGCAGGGCGAGATGGCTGATGACGTGGGGTTCGGGGGTCAATTGGCGGTCCGTGAAGAGTTTCACGAGCACAGCCTTCAGAACCTCATCGTCGGGCGGTTCGATGCGCACCATCGGCAGGGCGCGCAGGCGGGAGCGCAAATCGGGGAGCGCGACGTCGAGATCTCCAGGTGCCGTGCGCGACGTGGCGAGGAGAGCGTAGCCCTTCTCTTTGGTCAGGTTCAGGAGATGGAAGAAGATGCGCTCATTGGCGATACCGCGGTCGAGATCCTCGATGGCCAGCGCGCCGGTGTGTTCGATTTCAGCAACGGCGTCTTCGCTGAGCTCGGAGGCGCACATGCTGCCAGCCGCGGACTTCAGGCGCCAGACGTTGGTGAGGTGGCTTTTGCCGGAGCCCGTGGGGCCGACGACGATGGCGGCGCGCGCGGTCCAGTTCGGCCAGCCATCAACGAGGGCGACTGCGGCCGCGTTGCTCGTGCTTACGAGGAAATCCTCTAGCGCGAGCGCAGGCCGGTGCGGCAGATCGAAGACGAGCTGCTCGGGGACAGCTTTGGGCTCCGGCACGGTCATGGACAAGGTTCCAGCGTTTTCCGGTGAGCGGCTTGCGTCAAGGTCAGGTGTGCGAACCGGGCTCGTCGGCCGCCGACATATGCCGCAGCCACAGGTCGAGATAGGCCGCCAGCGACGCGAACGTCAACGCGCCAGTGAGGCCGATCAGCAGGATCTTCAAGGTGTCGAGGCCGAGCGTGAACGCCTGATCGGCCAGAACGACGGCGACAAGGACCACAAGAGCCGCCGTGTGCGCTTTGCTGACGCCCAGCGGCTTCATCTGGAAGGGGCGATCCATGAGCCAGGCGAGCACGACCCCGGCGACGATGAGGATATCGCGCGAGACGACGGCGATGACGAGCCAGACTGGCAGCGCGCCGGAAACGCCGAAGGCAATGAACATGGAGACGAAGAGCAGCTTATCCGCGATCGGATCGAGGTAGGAGCCCAGTTCCGTCTTCCAGTCGAAGCGGTTGGCGAGGTAACCGTCGACGGCGTCGGATAGACCGGCGACCAGGAAGGCGAAAAACGCCAACTGAGACTGCCCTGTGACGAGAAGCCAAAAGATGACCGGGACGAGGATCACGCGGCCGGTCGTGATGATGTTGGGCACACTCACGGTCAGGTCTTTTTATGGTTGTAGGAGGTGAGGCGTTGGCGAAACCGACACCGCGAAGGGCGCGGTTTCGGCCCCATCCGGGGGTGGAGGTCACAGCTGCCACGCTTGGCCGGATCGGGCAAGCCTCGGACTGGAAAAAGCCTTACCATGGCGATCGATCATTCGGGCCGGCGTTTAGCGGCTCTGGCGCATGACCCATAGGCCTCCGGTGTCGGTGAGGGCTATCCCGTAGCTGGCCAGCACCTGGGCCAGTGCCGGGCCACCGCCGGGGTATTTCACGCTGACCGAGGCGTTGCCGGCGGACACCGTGCCGATGCGGATGTCGTCGATGCCGGGCGCTTCAAGCAAAACGCGGCGCATGGCGTTCCATTCGGTCTGGCCGGAAAACTGAGCGTCGAAGGCGACGTCGTCGCCGGCGGGGCTTGTTGCGGCGTATCCTCCTGGGTCCGCCGAATATGGAGCCGCGGCGGCGGCAGCAACGGACCCGCCGCTGTTGACAGCTTTCCAGCGGCCTTCGAGGACGCCTTGCGAGACGACGGCTGCAAGTTCGAGGGTGTAGGCGAGGTCTCCGTCGTTGAGCCGATAGGCGCGATTGAGGGCGAAGGGTCCCGCTCCGTCCTGGCCGGCGAGCAGCACATTGACCTTGCGGCCTTCGGTGTCGACTTCGGCGATGGCGACCACGACCTGATCGGTGCCGTAAGCGGCGGCAAGGGTCATGATCGAGGCGGTGCGGGTTGCGTCATCGTACAGGCCGCGCAAGGTGTCGGGGCCGAGTTCGGGTTTCAAGGTCTCGGCTCTCAGAGGCGAGACGGAGTTGGCGAGGTCGAGCGTGGGCCAGACGGTGCCCCATGCCCCGCTGGCTGCTCGGAATTCACCGGCGGGGCCGGCGGCGGCTTTGGCGTCGCGCGTCAGAGGCAAGATAATGGTGGCGGGGGCCTGGGTGTCGACGAAGGGGATGCCCTGACGATTGAGGAGATCGCGCACTTCAGCGGCCTGGAACGAGATATCGAGGCTGGCAATGTATTCGGTGGCGGAGTTGCGTTCGGAGCGGACGGCGACGCCATCGATTAGGGTTGCGGGATCGGTGGCCGCGATGCGTTCGATGTCGCGATACGACGTGACCGGCACGATCCGTTTCAGGAGTGAGCGGAAGGCGGCTTTCTGGCCGTCTGCGATGGCGGTGTCCTTGGCGGCGACCGCATTGGCTGCCCGGGCTTCGACGGGGTAGTTGGCGATCGTGTAGGTGCGGTCGGCGCCCGGTTTGGCCATCGCAGGGCCAACCGCGGGAAAAGCGGCGACAAGCGTCAGGACGGCGAAGCGGGCCGTCATCATCGTCGCGTGCATCTTGAAATACCTTATCTTTGAACGTCTTGGAGGTGTTCTCGGCCCGCATTGGACGGCCGGACATTGCTCCCATGCGTCCAAGCTGATAGAGCCCGGCATGTTCTCGCGAGCATTCGGGCGAAAATCGGGTCGCGGCTCCCTCGGCTGAGGCGTAACAGTGCCCTGGCGCGAAGAATGACCGCCTCGCGGTTGGGTCGGGGTCGCTGGAAACTGCCGGGGTTGCATGGCTACCACAAAAGACGACACGACGGGCTCGATTACTTACCGCGATTCAGGCGTGGATATCGATGCGGGCAATGCGCTCGTTCACGCCATCAAGCCGTTGGTGAAGGCGACGCGGCGGCCGGGCGCGGATGCGGACTTGGGCGGGTTCGGTGGGTTGTTCGACCTCAAGGCGGCCGGGTTTCGCGATCCGATCCTGGTTGCGGCCAACGACGGGGTCGGGACCAAACTCAAGATTGCCATCGACAGTGGGCGGCACACGACGATCGGCATCGA
>LNFM01003530.1_pt1 | contig 32632 bp, 39 predicted proteins | sample 596031 | NCBI WGS metagenome assembly LNFM01 (sample SAMN04254537, study PRJNA301005) | activated carbon metagenome | isolation source: dual media filters at the Ann Arbor, Michigan drinking water treatment plant | place: USA: Ann Arbor | reverse complement strand
GATCCTGAGAGTTATGCACGCAATGCAAACTCATATCTTTACTTTTATTCTTGGTGCCTTGAAAATCGTCAATGGTATGTCAATGCACCATACCAGATTAAAGAAATTACTGACGCAATGCCAAGCAAAATTCATGAAGATGTATCTATGTATGTATCTCCTGAGTTACTTGCTGACAAGTCTTTATACAATCTCTTCAATCAGTGTGTTCAAGAGCCATCAAAAGCATTGAAAATGTAATTGAAGAGAAAAAACAAGAAAAGCACCTTTAAGGTGCTTTTTATTTGGGTGAACATAAAAAAAAGCAGAATTAAATTTCTGCTTTTTTGTTTAGCATGAATGATGATTACGCATTAATTTCTTTTTGTTTTTCTGTGACAAAATTCATCTTTGCTTCTTTTTCAACTGTCTCTAGAGCAATTCGGTGTTTGAGGGTCTTCATCTCAAGTTCAGCCATTTGATTTTGCAGTTTCATTTTTGCCTCTCCAAAAGCGCGCAAGTAGCGTCCTTTAAAAGTGCTAATTTCATGAAAATATGCATAAGACATAATCAAGCCGAAACCGAACAGTATGGTTCCCAAAATCTTTGGCCAATCAATGCCGCCACCCATCATGAATGAAATGATTCCATATGCAACATAGCCAATGAGTGAAACCGTATAGAGTTGAATAAATTTCTCAAAAAGTGAGTAAGACTCTTCCATTTTAATGACAGTTTTTTCTGCATCTTTACCTTCTTGATCAATAATAACTGGCTTATTGTTTTCAATGGTAATGGTGAAATAATTTTCAGACATTTTTAACTCCTGAATTGGATAAGTGATAAATGTATTGTACCACAATGACACTTATGCAAGATTTTAAGATGGGTAAACTTGATATGATATGTTGTTTTTTTGATCAAGAAAATCTTCAATCAAATATTGCTTGACAGCATAACTGAATTGGCTTAACATACAAGCATATTCAATTTTTTACGGAAAAAACCATGATCTAGATATTTTTCATTTATTGTGTTCAAGCTCAAGGGCCTTAAAGCCAGACATGTCTATTTTTTTACATGTTATCTTCAAGTCTCAAGAGTTATTAAATTTTTAATTTTAAAGGAACACAAAATGAATTCAAATATATATTTCACCCCATCACAAGAGCAGTTGTTAGAGATTGCTAAACAAAGTCCCGATTTGCATGAGAAAATCAAACAAGAAATTGTTAAAGAACTCATCGCCAGTGGAATCAAAGCCAACAAAGATAGACTTCAGAAGCAAAGCTCTGAGTTGATTGCTCAAGCATTCAAGAAGCAAGAAGCCAATTACTTCACAAGGGGTGATGGTTGGAAAACTTCTACAAAATTCAATCCTGCTTGGGAAAAGAAGATTGAAGAAAAAATCAATTCAAAAATTGATGTCTTGCTGACATCAAGTATTGAGTCATCTATTTCTAATCCTGAGTTTGCAACTTTACTTCAGAGAAAAATTTATGAGCAACTTATCAATTATGTGTTGAAAGAGTTGGACTCCAAGATTGCTGCTGAAGCCAAGAAGTTGACCGAATAAACCATTAACAATATCAGGAGAACAAATATGGAAATCAAATTTAATTTAGAAGAAGCAAAAATTTTTATTCCTTTGGGAAGAAAAGGTAATTTGAAGAAAATGCTTTGGGATAATATCAATTTATCTGGTGAAGATCTGAAGGCTATTTCTGTTGGTGATCAGAGTAATCAAAATGAAGTTCTTGAAGCAAGTTTTGAAAATAAAATCAACTCTTTAAGCAATGAGTCTGAGGCAAGTATGACATCCTTATTGGATTCTTATTTGAAAAACTCTTCAAAAGCTTTAGTGGAAAAACAAATCAACAAGTTATCTAAAGACAGCTTTTTGGATTTGATGATGGAAGCAAGCAAGATGTTACAAAACAGTCAGGAAAGAGTGATGAAAAATCCTGAAGTTGAGAAAAAAATGCTCAAACTCAGAAAGATACAACAATTTAACGAATTAAAAGGAGATTAAAATGAGTAAGAAAAATGAAATGAACAATTCATAGATTTTCTGTGATGCACAGTTTGGTTTATGTAAGGACAGTGAAAAAATTTGGGGTATTACAAGTCAAGATTCAAAAGGAGTTAAAAGACTTCATAGACTGACTTTTTCAAAGTCTTTAGCTCAGCTTATTGTTGAGAAAAATAAAGGCTATCAAATGAGTAGATTTGAATACAGTGTTGGTAAGGATTTGGAGCCTGGTCAAACAAGCTCTACTGGACTCTATGCCTTGGTTTCAAAGAATTCAGACATTGTGTTAAGGATATCTTTATTCAAAGATTTGTCTCAAATGCACTATGATGAGAACTCAAGAACCATCAAAGAGTGTTATTTAAGGGAAATTGTCTGATTAAAAATGAAATGATTTTTGGCTGATTTGTGTATTTTTCTTTTGAATCTTTTCAAAGTTGGAGAATACACAGTCGGTCAATTTCATGGAGTCATGCACCATGAATTCTACAGGTGTATCTTTAATCAAGTTTTGTGCTTTGGCAATATTTTCTTTATTAACCACACAGTTTTGAATAAAGAGAATGAATGAATTTTCGTTTTCTTTGAGGATGGACTTAATATCTTCATTACTCACCATATCGTGAACATATATGCTGATGATTTTGTGTGATTTTTTATCTTTTTCTTTATTTTTGTAAGCAAACTCTCTCATAATGGTTTCTTGATAGATGTGATGGTCTTCCAAAATAACTTCATTTACTCTGGGTTTGATATTTTTAGTCTCATTGTTTTTAATGGCATAGGGATAATTGATAGGCTTGGTGCTCAATCCCAAATCATAAGTGACTTGCTCAAGTATGTCTTTATAGGACTGGAGAAATCCTGCTCCTGGAGTGGTGAGCAAGAATACTGCTGGTTTGGAGGAAGAAAGATTGATGGGTTCATTAAATTTTTCTTCAAAGTACTGTGATATCTTTTTATTGAGGTCAAATTCAAATGCATTGGAAGGATTGCTTCTATACAGAGAGGCAATAACATTTTTTTCAATGGTTTTTGTAATATCTTCTTTCATGCTTTTCTTTCTTTAGTTTTATTTTATCTTGATTTTTGTTTTTTTCAATTGATTTGATTCAAAATTTTGTTATGATTTTCTTATGAAAAGTATCGCACTCTATATATTGCTGGTCTTTGTTACTCTGTTTTTAACAGGTGTGTATGTCCATGCTTCTATCAAATCAGACTCTTCTGCATACATCAGCACATATGGAATCATTCGTTGATGTTGATTCTACATTAAATTTTCATTTTATTTGAGGTTTCTGCTGTATTTTTTGGACTTATTTTCTCTTCCAGTTTTCCTGAAGCCACATAGAGTTTGAAGAATTGATGATAGTTGGATTCAATGTTGTTGTTTTCAAAGAACTTTTGTACAAATACAGGTGTTCTCTTAATGAGTTCATGTTCGCTATCCAGTCTTTTTGTAAACTCCATCATGAATTCTTCATTTTTAAAGAACTGCTGTGGTATGAGGTGAATTTTCTCAGTTGAGTCGTTCAAGAATATAAGTGCCACTCTTGTGTTGAATTTAAGTTTTTCACTGATGATGGAGAAATCAAATCTGTGATCTTCATTCATGTCTATCAAATCGTGAATCACTTTTATGTTGTTTTGTAGGTTTTTGTTAAGATCTTGATAAATTTCTTTAACACCTATATCAAAGTCTACATCTACTTTTTGAACATTATCCATGAACGTTTTAAAATCTTCGTAGCTTTTTATTTTTGCCATCATTTTTTTTCTGCTGTTATCTTGGTGACATAGTAAATATCTGTATTGAGTATTGGCTCTCTTTTCATCTTGTAGGAAATAGAGATATTCAATTTTATTGTATTTATCATTGAAGAATTTAATATCTTCTGGTTTTTCATACAAACTCTTACCAATTGTGTTGAGTCCTTTGCTGATAATGAAGTGTTTTTTAACCGCTTCAATATGTTCATCATGATTTTGAAGGAATACATCTGAAAGATTATCTATACTTATACTGGAAATATTAAGTTGGGATTTAATGGCAGTTACAAAAAGTTCTGTTTTCTCTTGTGTTGTTGTGAATTGGTTGGCTAATATTTTCTTGCAATAAAGATATGGATCTCTCTTGATAAGTTTTTTATAGTCATCAAGTGTGATGTCTTTGATTGTTATAAAGGTCTCTAAAATATTGCTGATGGTTGATGTCTCTAACTTACCAAGATTGTTAATGAGAAACTCTTTGTTTTTTAGTTTTTCCTTGAGTGGAAAATCGCTGTAATTTATGTGGTGTATACCTACACTATCAATAAAAGAACAAATCAGTTCATCATCATCTTTCAATATGGAAAAGTTGAATTTTTTAAAGTTTGACATGTGCATGTTTTTGCTTTTTTTGAGTGAGTCAAGATATTTCAAAGAAACATCTTTTCTTTCTCTGCTTTCATCAGATAGCTGATTAAAAACATTTTCCATTGTAAATGACAATTTTTTATTGTCTCTCTCAAAACTGTATGTGTAGTCGTTTTTAGTAACCAAATATTGAATGGTTTTTTCGTGATTAAGAAGTGGTTTTAAATCAAATACTGGCAGATTGGGATTGTTTTGGTATTTTTCATAGAGCTTATGAAAAGATTTTAAATCTCCCATTTTCACATCAGATTCAATCAAGGATTGAATTTTCGGGTTATCGAGTCTTATATTTAGAAGTTCATTCTGATCAATGATAGCCAGATTTATTTCTGGTATTTTTATGGTCAATAATTGCTCTAAAAAATTGGGATTATTCAGAATGTCTTTGTTGACTCTTTGCAATATGTTTTTAAATCCATCTTCTGTGTATTTTGATATAAACAATGAACGAATTTCGTTTATGACAAAATCCAAGTCGCTGTAAGGATCATGATCTTTTTTAAGTTCAAGTATGTTTTTTTCTTCAGAAAATGGATTTTCATCCAATGCTGGTGAGATAAAGTTATCAGTATTGTTCTGTAACTTGTTTTGTTTTATAAATGTTTTATTGGCTTCTATGTTCTCATCAATGGAGATGATAACATTCTCTTCTTTATTGAAAATTGCTTTTGCAAGTTCAAAAATACCTTTTTGAATAGGTGGGTCAGATTCTAGATTAACAGAGATATATTTATCTTCGCTGGAGTTTAAAATATAAAGTGCCAAAGATTTGTATAGGTTTACTGCTTTATCCTCACTAGGATTGAATAAGTCATTTTCAACAGGATGGTTAATGTAAAGAGACAGGTTTTCAATGTGTAAGTCAAAGTATTCATTGCCATGTTGAATCTTGGATTCAAAGGGATTGAACAGTTTAAGAAGAGTTTTGGTTTTTATTTCGGTTTTCATAATTCTATTTTAACAAAACAAGTGTCTATTGCAATTGTATTGCTATCTTAATCACTTTTATTATTTGTTTGACATATTTTCGTTACTCTTGTATTATTAAATGCTTTTAATAGGTGTATTAATGAAAAAATATCTTTTCCCAGTTTTGTTGAGTTTATCTTTAGGTTCTGTTTTTGCACAGAGTTCAGACAAAGTAATTGGCGAGTCAGTTCCTGAGGTGAATGCTCAAGAAGAAGCCCAAAAGACTGCACTGAAACAAAAATTTTATGCTTCAATGCAGACAGGTCTTGAATTTGGTCAATGTCAAAGCAGGGTTATGTACTTGGCTAAGAGTGAGAAAGGCAATGAGCAGGCATATGAGTTCAATCAGAAGAACTTTGATTTTGCAAGAGACAGAGGACAGTACTCTATGGATTGTCAAGAAAAGGGTAATCAATTTGCCCAGGTGATGAAGTCAGTGGTCGCGGGTGAGTTTTCTGGAATTTTAAAATCTGAAGAAATGCTGGACTATTCAGTGATTTTAGGAATATGTGAAGCAAGTTTTTCAGTAGAAGATGTATTTAAGACACAAGAGAACATCAGAAATATAAAGTATTATGACGCATATTTTGAGGGGCAAATCCTTCAGATGTTCAAGGTTGGATCAAAAGCAGGTTTCAGAGAGAGTTGCTTAGATGTTTACACAGAGCAGCAAAAATTGGTTGCTATCACACAAATGTTTTAAGGATTAAAATGGGCATGTCTAAAACTACTTATATGGGTTCTTACATTCAGTTACCCAATGTGGTCAAAAAAGACCAGTTTGAAGTCAATGTGTGCAGCAACAAGATGTGCCCCACACACGTATCTTCTTTTATGAATAAAGATGGTGGGAAGTTCTGTGTGGAGTGTGGATCTCAAATGGTCAAGGAAAAAGTCTCACGTGAAAGAAAGGGATTTTTGACTTTGATGGATTTGGAGAGAAAGTCTAGAGAAGTCAACCAGTGTTTGATCTACCTGACTTAGAATAGTGTGTATAGACTAAAAATTAAGCAGGTTTTCAGTTGGTTTAAATCTTGATAAAATGCCCTGTTTCAACCTTAAAGGACAATTGATGTTCAAGATTACTTGTAATGTAGCCACTCAAACAAACATTTTTTACCTTGCCACTGTCAATCAAGGTGATATTGAGAAAGTGGCTAGTGTTCTGGCAAACAATCTATCTTTTGATGACAAGCACACTCAACCAGTTGTTTCGTCTATTGATAAGACTGACACACCTGGAACACCATTGTTTGAGTATTTGGGAGTTGAAACCCTTTCTCTTGAACCCGAAAAAGAGTTAAACCATAGAACTAGCCTGCACCAACAAGGCTTTTTAACTGGAGCAATCTATAACATTAAAGAGAAATCTACCAGTCTTTATAAATTCAAAGTTGTAAAAGATTAGATTAAACCTACAACCCAACAATCAAAGCACCTTTTAGGTGCTTTTTTTATGTCTTTGTCTTTTGAAATACCCATCAAGTATGTCTCTAACATTTTGAGAAATACTTTTCTTATTTTTATCTGATTGTTCTTTCAAATTTTGTTTAAGTTGCTCATCTATTTCAACAAATAACTTTTCTTGATTTTTCTTACTCATTTTTCTCTCCATTTAAATGTGCTTTATCTAAAAAGCATTGTTATTATTCTTATTGTTTAATTTGAATTAAATAATATTTATATATAAAGTCAATAAAATCTATTGATTTCTTTTATATTTTAAATATAATAATAAGAATATTTATTCATTTATATTAGACATTTCATTTTAATACTTTAAAATTAAAGAAAGGATAGTAAATATAGATAAATAAGAATAACAAAGGAGAGGTTTATGGACTTATTAATAGGAGACATGAATGGATTAAGTTTAAACTTAGATGCAGTTAAAACATTATCATTTCACGAACAATACAATTATTTCAATAGATTTGTTGAGCATGATGTTCTTGCAACAAAAACAAAGTCTATTACAAAAGATGAAAAACTAGCATTCTCAAAAGCAAATGAGAAACTAGATAAATACTACACAAAACAATGTGTTGCTAATCAATGCTACTTGGCAATCAAAGAATTGTTAAGAGTAGCAGGCAAAAAAAATAAAGACTTACTTTTTATTGAACCATCAGCAGGTTCAGGTGTTTTTCTAAATGCAATTCAAGAAAGTAAATTGGGTTTTGATATTGCTCCAACAAAGGAAAGCAATCACCCAATACAACAAAATGACTTTCTAAATGATGACTTGTTTGAGTTGCTTGACCATAAAGAACTTGCTAAACAACTTATCTTTATTGGTAATCCACCATTTGGCACAAAATCAAAACTTGCTAAACAACTTATCTTTATTGGTAATCCACCATTTGGCACAAAATCAAAACTTGCTATTGAGTTTGTAAATAAGTCATTGGGCTACTCAAATATTGTCGGTTTTATTGTTCCAGTTCAATTTAGAAAATGGTCAGTTCAATCAAAAATCAATCCTAATGCTAGATTAATTTTAGATATGGACTTACAAGAGAATGCTTTTGAGTTCATGGGAAAAGATTACAAAGTTAGATGTTGTTTCCAAGTTTGGGCATTAGATACATTTTCAACTAAATTTAAAGATTTGAGAATTGCTGTAAAGCCTGACACTGACCATCCTGATTTTGAGATGTATCAATACAATAGAACAGAACAAGCCAAAAAATTCTTTGACTATGAATGGGATTTTGCTGTTCCAAGACAAGGCTATCTTGATTATTCAATAAAAGCGGTTTCAAAAAATGATTGCGATATAAAACAACAATGGATTTTCTTTAAGGCAAAAAATAAAAAAACATTAGAAAGATTGAAAAAATTAGATTTTGACAAACTTTCAAAGAAAAACATTGGTATTCCAGGATTTGGTAAGGCTGATGTAGTTCAAGAATACCTAGCCATGTTTGGCTAAGTCGTTGATTTATATTATAAAAATGGTGGATTGCCACCATTTTTTATACAATCAATTTCCAATAATAAGAAAAATAAGGCGTTTATATGGCTGGAAAGAAATCATTAATAACAACAAGCAAGGCACTTAATGAGGCATTGGTTGATTGTTTAAAAGATATTATGAGAGTTGGAGCATCATCAAAAGGAGACAACTTTGATGAAACAGTGAGAGACAAGTTGAAATACCATTTAGATGGTGCTAAATATATTTCAACTGAACAGTGGTGCTCAGTAGATAAAGACTCAATCTTTACAAAACACTCTGAAATAACACTAGAAAATAAGTTTGACTTTTCTCACTTGCCAGCAATTAATGATAACGGTAGACAACTAGATTTAATGATTGTAGATAAGCCAAATGGTTCTCAAAAATGGCCTGATTTATTAGTTGTATTCAAAGGTATTGGACTACCAATAGAAATCAAGTCTGCCAAAATGGATGTTATTTTGTGGAATAGTGGAATGCCAAGGGCTGATAGTTTATATATCTATAATTGTTATGGAAAATCAAAAACAACTTGCTTTCTTGGGCAACATGCAATCAATGATGATGAACTGCAATTCCTATTAGTAAAATCAAAATTAGCAGAGGAAATGAACGAAAGACACCCAAACCAAAAATGGTCTTACTATGTTAGGGATATGTTTAATTCAACTCAAAAATTCTTTGAAAACGATGAACATCAAAAAAGATGTAATAAATATCAAACAAAAATTTATGAATACGAAAATGAAATTAAATTGCTTACAAGTGCTACAAATAAAAGGGCTTTATCAAGAATTGAAAAATTGAATGTTGAAATCAACGACCTAACCACATCATATAATGATTTAGATGATGAATACAAAAGACAACAACAAGCCAGAGTATTTACTGAACATGAAACATTGAAATATATTACAGAATTGACTTGGACATCACAACAAAGAACTGATTTTAATTTAAAAATCAATGATACTTTGGAAAATTGTCAAACTAGAAAGCCCAAGTTTTAATCATTTAACTTTGTATTTATTAATCCAAGCAACATAAAGCCATATGTGATTTTCTAAACCATGTATGGCTTTTGTTGTTGACCAAGTTTTTCTTGCTAGTCTATTCATATCGTGTCTCATCTTGGCAAATGTGTTGTTGATAGCAAACAACTGGTCAAATTCCTTACCTTGCTCATTCACAATCTTTTCATCACTAGGTAAAACCTTTTCTGTTTGAGCATTTGGAACTTGGTTCTTAATCCATTTTGGATAAGAACTATTACCATCACTTTTGATTGTGATTTGTTCCTTAAAACAATTCTTAATATCAATAAGCATTCCTTGAAATTTCACTGGTCTTTCGTCTGTATACCATTGATATTTTTCGTAGCCTATCTTTGCTAATAAACCCTTAGCAGGCATTTTTGCTACAGCAAACCCTAGTATCTCTCCAGTCTTAATTCTTACGACCATAGGCACAGATAGAGCCTTTGGACGGGCATGTATGAATGTTTCCATCTCATCAACCATTACAAAACTTGTCTTGATGGTTTTAAGGTGTTCTTTATGGAGTTCTTGGCACTGTTTAGCCAGGTAGCCAAAGTGCTTTACAACAGTGTTGTATTCAACATCTAGGATTTGGCTTGCCCTACGGAGTGAGACACCAGACACAAGCAACTTGAAAAGCATTTTATTGATTTCAGGCTTTTTCTGGTTAGCAGTAGATTTATTGGTATGAGTAGAAAAAGACTTACCACAAGACTTACATTTATATCGTGGAGTCTTTTGATTGGTTGTTTTTGGCTTGTAATAGCCAATCTTTACATACCAATCTTTTGGTGTTCCTGAACTATTGGAACAATCTTTATTAGGGCAAAAATCCATAGAGTTATCCACAAGGTAATGACTAAAACTCTCAAATTTGAGTCAAAAGTCAACTAAGTCCTTGTGCAGTATAGCATTTTTCCACTTTTATACACACTATTCTAAGTCAGGTAGGTGTTTGATAGAGTGGAGTGATGAGTTTTTCATGGTAGATCCCGAGAACTACAGTGGAGTCATCATGTCCAATAAGATGGAATTTAGTAAAAATATAGATGACTCATCAATGACATCTCTAAATTTCTTTGAAATCAACCAAGAGATGGAGAGGTTTAAGAAAAGTTTGATTGAAAATGGTGTTGCCCAATTTTTATTGAATCACTACAGTTTTGATATTAACTTAGATATCAAATACGGAATTGCTTCATTTTATCATTGAAAATAATACGAATTCTGCCATTTGGGTTGCATGATATATCAGTTTTTGATACCTTGTGCAATCCAAATGGCTTTTTCACATCTCAATAATGGTGTGGAGAATTATTCTGGACACCAACCACCAACAAGCCAGTAAGCCTGATTGCCAGCTTGCTCATACTTTTTCTTCGCAGCATGAACTTTGCTAGTGACTTCTTTGAGATTTTCACGAAGAGTTGATTCTTTCTTCAAATCGGTTGCAGTTTTAACAAAATGTGAGTCACCACAAACAGGGCAATACACGTCTTTGACAAATTTCACTGCGATTTTGCTTCCACACTTTTCACATGATTTGGTAGCTGATTTTGATGACTTAACCCGCTTGATGATTTCTTTGTCAAAATTGAGAATATCGCTCTCAAGAGTTTGAAGTTTGGAGAGTAGTTTTTTCTCTGCTTCAGTTTTAGGAAAAGCCTTGGAGAAGTCTCCGACTTTAACGGCTTTTGCATTGCCGTGCTTGTCTGTATTGTCTGAAATCCAATCAACAGCTTTTTGTGAGTCTGTAAATGTCATGGAAGTGATATCCAGACCTTTTTTGCCCATATGACCACCATAGATATTGTTGCCATATTCAAAGTTGAGATCTTGTTGATATGCTCGGAAGTTTTTAATCAAAGTAGCTGAGTCAGAAGCTTCAAATTTGTGGAAGGAAGAACATGAACCCATTGTATCACCTGCTGTTTAGTTAAGATGGGTAATTATAGCATAGATTTCTCAGGATATGTCCAATATCTTGTACCATCTTCTCTTATTCTAATTTTTCTACCTAATGCTTTTTTAGATACCTTTTCTGCTGATTTTTTACCATTTATTGCTCCATTAGGATTGGGAATGCCTTTGTTCCAAGCTGGCTTAGATCTTTTGGGCATAGATTTACCTTTATTTAGAGACCAGTAATATTTTGCGGTACATTTTACAGAACAAAATTTTCTAATTTTTTTACTGAAAAATTCTTTAGAACATAAAGGACAACAATAAGAGTTTATTGGTTTGAATAATACACCCCTTTTGGGTTTTTCTGTTAATAAACAAAAAAGTTTGTTTTTTCTTATGAGTTTATATTCTTCACACTCTTGTTTTGTCAATCCTTGATTCCAAACATAAGATTTTTTACAGCCTCTTGTGTTGCCAAAATTACTGTTTTTTTGATTATAATATTTTTTACCTAACTCATTTTCACTAATAAATGATAACCATTTTAGTTCAGCTTGCATTAATTGATTTCCGTCCATATCTTGAACGTATTCTAAAATACGTCGCTTGAAATAATTAGGATTTTTCCTGTAATGTATAAGCATTTCTTTTGAAGAACATATGTAACCGTCAGAAACATGGCCAAAATGCTTACCTATATAAAATCTTCTTTCTTTTGAGTTAAACCATATATAAATAAATGAATTATAAGTTGCCATAATTTTAATAAATTAAAAAAAAAGGAACCGAAGTTCCTTTTTATTGCTATCTTGGATTACAAGGCTTCAGCGGCCCCGGCTTCAACTGTTTCTTACGCAGTTAAAAGCATTTGATTATCATTTGCAGATAAAAGTTTTGCTTGGATTAGGTCCATCGCCTTTCCTGCTGCGTCTATCCTTATCTTGCCCTGTCGAGACCTGTGCAGGCCCATCAGAAAAATACAGGCACGTTCTTCGTAGTTTCAGTCTTTGTGTAAGACACTCACTGCCGTTGTAGCCTATAATCTTTTGGTGGACCTGGCGGGAATCGAACCCGCTTCCAGAACACATTCATTCAATCCGAATTACAGCAATCATTGGAAGTATTGCTACCTCCAATAAATGAATTGTATACCACTCCATAGATAAAATCAAGTGTTTATATTCAAAAATTTTTCTATATAATAAATTTATTGAGGAAAAAATATGAATAAAGATATCTGGAAGAATTTTGATACATTACCAACTGAGACTGAATTAGAAGATTTGAAAGGCTTTAATTATAAAACCAAAGAGTTAATTGATATACTCAGTGAATATAATTACAAGGGTAGGAAAAGGTTTGGTAGTCTTTCTGAAGGGGTTCTTCATCTCATGGGTTATCACAATCTTTTGACAAAAAATTTGGTGAATTCTCAAGAAGAGATAAACAGTTGGTTAATAAAGCACAGAGGTATCAATCTATTTGATATTATAGAGAATCAAATTCTCAGAGAATCTGAAATTCATTATACTATGAGCTACATTTCTGTAAATGCAATCAAATATCTAAAAGATAATGCTGGCACTAGACAATTAAAAAATGAATGTATTGAATCCATTAATAAGGGGTTAGAAAAAGAGAACTGTTTTGGGTTAGGTGCAAGAAAAGAGTACTTGGGTTTTCTGAATCTGGCACTCAGTATTAAAAATGATGAAGATTCTCTGAAAATGATAAGTCTGCTTATAAGAGAAAGAAAATTTAAATTGCCATTCTTAGAGTATGCAGTTAAAGAAGAGGTGCAATCAAAAATAAATAAAAGATTCAAACATTTGGATTTTTTAAACTCAGACAGTTATCCTGAAATACATAAGTTTTTCAATACATTTAGAGATGAAAAGAATAATAATAATGTATGTGTTAAATTAAGCCCAATTTCTTGTTTGAAAGTGCTTTTGGATATGGAGAATTTAACTTTTAAACATGAAATAACCAAAACTAAAGCTGATAGTTATTTGATGGGATTTAATTCGTTTCTTAATGTTATTTTAACAGAAGATGATAGAGACAAATTGAAAATTAAAAGTATTATTAAAGATGACAGAAGACCTAAAGAGTTTTTATTTGAATATGATGTGAAAGATGAAAAAGAAGTAAGGTTTGTTATTGAGGAAATTTTCAAACACTTTGAAGACTCCATAGAGAAAAAGGTTCCAAGCATGATGGACGCATTTAAAGGAGATTTTTTAGATAATTTGCTTATAAAAGTAAAACATAATCAACTAGAAAAAATGATTGTCGAACATGTTGAAAGCACAAATAGAAAAAAAATGAAAGTTTAATGTATATGAAAAAAATAACTCAAGATTTAACAAGAGAACAGCTAGAAGACTTTAAAAATATTACTGATGACAGGAAGGGTAAGGCAATAAAAATATTTAGTCATTCAGAAGCACTAAGTTATGGTCTTTTTTTCTTTGTATTGAACGGTATGGATTCTGTTTTAATTAATCCAGCACACACACAAATTCTAAGTAATTGGTTTGAAAAGAATTTAAACTGTACTCTTTTAGAGTTTATTGAAGCTGCTTTGATTCACAAAAAGAACAGTACAGATAGTAGCTATAGACCTGAAAAATCCCAATATTTTATAAGAGAACAAGTACTGGAGTTTTTTATAGAAAATCTTAAGTCTAAAAATTCAACATATCAAATGGGTGAGGAATTGTTGGATATTATCTATAATGGACCTATTGAGTCTAAGTATATGGGTTCAAAATACTTTAAGTCATATTTGGAAGTATGTCTAAATGTAGATGATGATGTATTATCTGCCAAAATGACAGATAAGATTCTTAAAAACAATTATGACAGTATGGAGTTTGTAAAAAGAGAGAAAATAAGACCAGTTATTACCAAGAGGTTTAAGAATTTTGATACAAATGATTTTGAATACATAAGGAAGATTATAAACAATCATGTTAAAGAAGTTTCTGCTGAAAAAGATTTTTTTGAGTTAAGAGATGTTACTTCTATTAAAGTCAGTATTGATTACGATATGTTAACAAGAAAACATAAAGTTTCTCAGTCAAGAATAGATGGCTTAATGAATCAGGTAAGACCTTATTTATTGGAAAAGAAGAGAGAGAATCCTGAATTTTTAAGCCAATTAGGAATTCATGATGTCCCATCATTCAAGCCAGATAATATTGAATTTGAATATTTTGTAGATCAAAAAATACTTGTAAAAGAGATTATTGGTCATATTTTAAAAGTTTTTGATGAATCAGTTGCACAAAACAGACCAATTAAGGAAACAAACTTAGCTCAGGATTTAACAAGAATTGCTATGGCATTTAATTTAGAAAAAACTCTAGATGAAGAGCCTTATGAATCCAGTAAGAAACAAAGCAGAAGAAAGATATGACTTGATTATTTGTATTTTTTTCATAAATATTTTGAATGATTGAAAATTATCTGAGACATCAAACACAAAAGTCTGACCAAGATGGCTTGATTGATGTTGAGAGTTTGCATGTATATAAGATATACCTTGATGAAGCATTTTTCCTAAAAACATACAATACCACTTATGCAACACTGGAGTTGTGTATCAAGGACTTGGTATCAGCCTTTTATTATGCCAAAATAAATTCAGACTTGTTTGATAAAGATTTACATATATGTGAATTAAAACATGTGCAGCCTAATATGTTATATGTAGAGTATCGTGATTCACCAGAAGAGTTGATTGCTGTTTTTTGCAAATATGCCATTGAATTTCTAAAAAATTCTATATCAGGGGAAGATTTCAACACTGTAAAAAGAGTTTTTTTAAATAGTATAGAAGTTCATATCAATGAGTTTTATTTGGAAAATCTTTTGGTGAAGAAAACACATGATAACGATAAAACAAAACTGTAATTAAATTTTGATTCGGGCATTATCAATTGATTTTTTGGGTAGCTTAAGCTCCATTTCTAGAACTTTTTCTTTGGTTTCTAATTCAATCAATTTCTCTGGATTGTTTCTGTATTTAAATTGAAAAATATTTTTGATTGGTATTTCAAATTCTTCACCATCATATGTTTTATATTTAAAGGATTCATTCATTGAAAAAATATTGTTTTCTATTAAATCTATGATAATAGAATAGGTTTTAACAAATTTATCTACAATAGATAACTGAATAGACCCAATTCGTTCACTTTCTTTAATAATTTGTTCAATGTGGTTATTGATATCTTGTTTTGATATGATGGATTCTGGCGCTTGGGATGGGAAAAAAATATGTTTTGAATTATCTAAACATGTTTTCACTAAAGAATTTTTTAGTAAATTTCTAAGTTCTTGATTTTTTTGTATATCTGTTTTATCCAAATCAATCACAGCTTGAGTCATGTTTTGTCTAATTTCTACTGATATGTGCTGATCCAAGTATTTACTGAATAATAAATTGTCATCTGATTTGTATTTCACATCTTTTGAATCAGACCCATACATGTGAAGCTTATTACTATGAATAATTCTATAATTGCTACTATCAAGTGTTTCTATAAAAATATAAGGGTTCTTAATTGTTGCTTCATCAATATATGAGGCTAATTCATGTCTTTTATCAAGCAAAATAATTTGCATAAGTGTTTTGTCTGATACTTCAAAAATTTTTAGAATTTTCTCAACAGTGTTGGAGTCATGATTTTTAATGGTGTGTACAATAACTTCTTGTATACATGTTCTGGATGAATATGCATTTAAATTTAGTAGAGATTTGTTGTTTTCTTGGATTGCTAAGTCAACAACTTTATTGAAATAATGAGTTGGCATACTTTGAGCAGCAAAATTCAAAAAAGTGTAGTAAGAGGCTGGATCAAGCTCAATATGGAAGTCTTGTGATCCTGGACTGCCATCAGTGACAAGTTCTTGTTCAAATCCAAAAGGTTCAAGAAATTTTAATTTTTTAGTAAGAAGTTTGTTAAAAGAATCTTCATCATCAAGTTGAGAAAATAAAAATAAGTTTTGCAACATGAATCTGTTTTCATCTGGCATAAGTTCGTATTGTATGCTGCTAGACGTATTTGCTGGATTTTTTAGAATTTGTTTTAGTTTACTCATATATTCATTTTACAGAATTTAAATAGAAAGAAAAGATTTCTCCTAAATAGTCAAAAACTATCAATATTTTTAATGAATTGAATTGTAAAATCACGATATATTTTGTAGTATAGTGAAAACTGAAAAGGAGTATGTTTTTATGACAATAGATAAGAATGAATTATTGACTGATAAAATTTCAAGTATGGAGATAAATCTAAAAGAATTGAATTCCAATCATTTCAGGGAAGCGTTTCCTATTTTACTTGAAAAGGCTTTACAAGAGCATGAACAATTGTTGAGTGATAAAACAACTTTCAATAATTTATTTTATAAATATAAATCCAAAGAAAAACTTATGAATTCTTACGGTTTACTGTCTGGTTTGATTTCAATAGATGGAAGGCCAGAATTCAGAGAAGTGCAAGAAGAGTTTTCAGATAAAATCATATCACTTTTCATGAAAACCTCACTTGATAAGAGATGGTTTGACAAACTCAATGAATTTCAAGGTTCTGCTGAATTTGAGTTTTTGGATTCACAAAATCAAAAAATGATTGTTGAATTGATCAAGGACTTAAAAAAAGAAGGTATCAATATGTCTGATGAAGACAAGGTAAAGTTGTCTGAAATCAATATCAAGATTAATGATCTTCGTCAATCCTTTGAAAAAAATCTCACTGGATACACTCAAACTTTAGGGTTTTCTTTAACAAAAGATGAGTTGGGTGGATTGTCTGAGAGGGTAATTGAATCTGCCAGTGCTTTAGCCAAAGAAAAGGGTATTGATGGATATTGGTTTAATCATACTTCAGGGCTTTATGATGATTTAATGCTCTACAGCAGTGAAGACAGTGTAAGAAAAAGGGTATATGAAGACTTAAAACAAAAGGGTAGTGCTCCTGGCTTTGACAATAGGGAAATTATTAAAGAGATTTACAATTTGAATCAAGAAAAAGCAAAATTACTGGGTTTTAAGAATTATGCTGTGTATTCAACATCTGAGAATATGGCAAAAACTCCAGAAGCTGTGCTGGAATTTGTGGAGTCAATTGCAAATAAGGCTAAACCTGCTGCTAAAGAAGAGTTCAATACTTTGACTGAATTTGGCAAAGGTGTTTTAAATAAAGATAAGCTTGATAGTTGGGATATGGCTTATGTGAGAGAGAAATATAAGGAGCACTTATACACCATAGATCAGGAAGATATAAGGCAATATTTCCCTGTGGAGCCAGTGATTGAAAAGACCCTCAACATGCTCTCCAAGATGTTTGATGTAGAAATAAAGAAGTCTGCGGATCATCCAGTTTGGGCAGAAGGTGTTTCTTATTATGAAATATTTGAGGGTGGAAAGAAAATATCTTCATTTTATTTAGATCCATATCAGAGAGAGAATAAAATGCCTGGTGCTTGGGTTCAACCGATGGCAACCAGAGAGGTTTACAGTGACCTTCATATCAAGCCTGTTGCATTTTTGGCTTGTAACAATCCTATCAATAAAGGTGGGCATACTACTTTTGAATTTGATGAAGTTGTGACTTTATTCCATGAGTTGGGTCATCTGGTTCATCATTGCTTGACCAAGGTTGACTGTGGATACTTTAGTGGGTTTGGCAACGTACAGCATGACGCAATAGAGTTCCCAAGTCAGTTGATGGAGAACTTTGCTTATGAGTATGAGGTGCTGAGACAAATCACTTCTCATGTGGACACTGGTAAACCGATAGAATATGAAGATTATTTAAAAATCAATAATTTAAAAACCTTCATGAATGCAACTACAATTGTGCAATTCGCTATTTATTCAGAGATGGATATGAATTTGTACAATGGTTTTGGATTAGACCCTATTGAAGTAGAGAGAAAAGCAAAGGAGAAGTGGAGAATCAATCCAAACACCGATATGAATAACCTTCGTATGCCTCAGTTCTCACATATTTTTGGTGGTGGTTATGAGGCTGGTTATTATGGATATCAGTGGGCAGAGGTTTTGTCTCTTGACGCCTTGAATTTGTTCAGTGAGAATTTCTCAGATGAGAAAAAACTAAAAGAAGTAGCTCTTTCTTACAAGAAAAATGTACTGGAAAGAGGTGGGTTGTATGATATGGAAGAGAACTTCCGTCAACTCAGAGGCAGAGCACCTGATGTAACTCATTATTTAGTTGCCAATGGTATCAAGGTTGATAATTCTCAAAAAGACTCAATGCATATCTGAAGATATATGCTGTAAATGAAGAAGAGACCTAATTGGTCTCTTCTTTTTTTCTTTCTTAGATTTCAATATAAGGTATAAAATCTTGTAGTTTGTGTGTAATTGAGTTGATGGGTTTTCTCTCTTGTGTTCTGATATTGATACTCACAAAGCCTTGTGGTGTTTCTTCAATTTTGAACATGTCTTTTGATTTGATGCGTTTAAATTTAAAAATAGTCATGGTTTCTCCATTTAATAAATCAATTTTTGCGCCAATAGATGGTGCAGTAATCACCTTCATTACGTCTACAATGATCGCATTGACAATCTAAGTCGCTTTCCCAATTCCAGTGCTCTCCAGATTTGTCAACAAATTCGTGTGGTCCATCGTGACCATCATCAAGAATACAACCGTTGTAGTCTTTGGTTTGAACTTGTGAGTTATCCAGAATAATGGCGCACTGGTATCTTTTGTATGTCATTTTTGATGCTCAAGCACCCTGATATTCAAAGTTAGCAAACATGCCACCTTTGCTTTTGTGTTCACGAATCATAGCAGCGACTTTGCTGCCTTTGTCAGTCATTTTAACGGCACCTTGAGTAAGGCTCATAACTTCAACAAAGCCAGCTTCTTCCAAATCGTCAAGACAGTCCCAGTCATCGTGATTTTTCAGGAATACACCTTTAGCTTGTGCTGAGTCCAAGTCTTTGCTGTCTTCCATTGTATAGCCCTTGAGTTTTGTACCCCAAGATTCTTTCCAAGAAAAACCATTATGATTAAGCAACGGGTGTGTATTGCTGTTGCAGCGAACTTTGGATTTTTGCAATGTGCCCAAAGAGTCTTTGGAGTCAACGCAGCAAGACTCAACGTATGCAAGCATGGACCAGTGATCTTTGCCGAATTGTTCAACTTTAACAGTGCTCATAATAGACTCCTTGGATAACATAATGTCGCTATTATACCAGCAGTTTTGTTTTGATTTCTTGTTTTTCATTAATTGTATGCATATTTACAACACACTTTTTAGTTGATACTATGGTTCTATATAGGAGTTCAATATGATAGATGATTTTGCTATGTATTATCAAAGTTTAAGTGAAAAAGAAAAGTTGGAAATAGGAAAGATTTTCAATAGGGATACTGGTGGTAAGTTATCACAATACAACAGTCCTACACCTGTTGTGGTCGCCATGCTGCAACTCAAGAACGAGGATGGAAGTATAGGGCTTCTGGGAATAAGGCGTGCTATAGAGCCAAGATTGGGTCAGTTGGCTTTACCTGGTGGATTTTTTGATGAGATGGAAGACGCTCAAATAGCAGCCGCAAGGGAGGTTATGGAAGAAACAGGGTTTGAGACATCAACATATGATTATGAGGTATTTGGGCTTCCAGTAAATACAAATAACAATTTGCTTATATTTATGAAAAATAAAGTGTTGTTTGATCATTCAATCATCAAGAGCATGAAGTTAAACCCTGAGGTCAGTGAATTTGTTGTCATTGATGAACAAACAAAGTTGGGTTTCCCCTTACATGAGAGGGCTTGTCAAAAATACTTTGAAAAAAACGGTTTACAGAAGAAACACAAAATATAATCAGGCAATATTTTTATTAAGATTGTCAAAATATTTCTTGTGCTCTTTCTCTGATACAAAGAAGATACTCAAATCATCTGAGTCAATATTGAATTGAGACTTAAGCTCCTTGACCATACTAAAATCAAGTTGTTTCTCAATCTCAAACATATTAATTTTTGAATATTCGTTGTTTTCTACAAATCCTGTTTTTTTCAAGAATGATTTGAGTTCTTCACTGGCTTTATCATGAACCATGATGCAGCTTGCGTCTTTATTTTGTTTAATGGCAATAATGGTTTTCATCTGTTTATCTCTTTCTATAAAAAAGGTAGGTTGATTTTTTGGAGTAATTGATGAAGCTCACTCCTGGAATTAATTTTATAAAATCTTCTTTTGAGTAATAGTTGAATTGATGCACAATTCTGTAGTCTCTAAAGACAATTTCGTGCTCAATGACATTACCCTTGAGTCGTGCTCTTTCCACACCTTGAGCACCCGCCCAATTAGTGACTTCTCGTTGTGACCAGTTAGCTGATGGTTCTTTGAGAAATGTATTTGATATTAAGACTCCATTGGGCTTAAGGTTACTCACAAGGGTTTGAATTTGTGAGTTATCCAGATAATTGATAGATCCTCTGCAAACAATTAAATCGTAAGAGTCTTTAAGGTTGTCAGACCAAGCAACTCTTTTATCAATCCATATGGGTTTTTCTTCTATGAATGGGTCAAGAAAGTCAGTTTTAATGACAACTCCGTTGTCTATCGCATGTGGATATGCTGCATAAATGGACTCTGTGCCATGAATTCCACCACCCACATCAAGAACTTTAATTTCTTTATTTTTATTTATAACCATCTCATGAATGGTTTTCTCAATGACATCATCAAACTCGCTTCTTTGCCAGTAGCGTTTGGGAAACTTTGTCCTGTAGAAATTCCAATCGTTTTGAATTGTTTTATTCATGCTGCGCTCCTTGAGCTTATAAACTCTTGGAGTTGTGATATTTGTTCAAATCCAACAATATAGCCGTGATGAGGCAGTAAGATAGGCTGAGAGTGTTGTGTTGTAACAGCAAACTTCAAGTCACCATCAGTGCCTGCAAATTCATACTCAGGATGAACGAGGTTGCCAATCAATTCGTGACCATGAATCACAAATTGAAATGTTGGGTTGACTTCAAGGAATTTGCCCAATAGTGGTGCATTCAAGGTTGCTTTTGATGTAGAGAAAATCTCTCTGGTTAAGAAGTTGATTTTATCCACAAGACAGAAGTTCTCTTTGCCACCTGCTTTTCCTCTGGTAGTTGTGAGGAAAGAAGCAGAAGATGAATAGGTATCTTTATTTTGCTGTCGTATGGCAAATGTGCCATATGTTCTGCCATCTTTTTCATCAGTTGGATAGTTTTGAATAACGAATTTTTCTTCTGCACTAAGAGAATTTAATGAATTTTTAAATCCTTCTTTTGTAATCAGATGTGTTTTAAAGAATTGAGATTCAATGAGTTTTACAATCATCTCACAATGAGAGTCAAAAGAGCATTCAAAAATAGCTCCATCTTGCGTGAGAACAATTTTTTTCTCTTTAGCCCAAGCTGGATGATTTGCAAACACAACGTTTGTCATGCTATCAAAAAGAGTTTTTTTACCTGCTTCAATCAAGCCAGCATTGTCTGAGTCATAAAGTTTATAGGCAATCAGTGTACTTCTTGGGTGGTGTTTTTTAATTTCATCAATGACTCTTGGTGCGATTTCAAATTCAATATTAAATTTCTCACCTACTGAGTATTGGTGTGATGGGAATTTGCCTTCATAAGGGTTTGATGGCATGAGGTTTGCTACAGCACCTGCGAGAATATAAGTGTCTGCATTGAAGTTAAGAACCTTATGGTAGTAGTCCATCACATCATAGACTCTGATGACAGGCAGTGTTGTTTTAAGCTCAGTTTTATCCCAAGCAAAAACAGTGACATCATGACCTTGAGAGGCAATGTATTCCGCTGTCTTGAGGGCAAGACCACCTTTAAATTTATTGGTGATGAATTTAACGGAGTCCAGTCTTGAAGGAATGGGACCCACGGAGATCATCACGGTTTTTTTTCTGTTATTCATTTATGACCAATATATTATAAAATTGCGTGCAATATTAACATAAATATATTTTTTTTCAAAGATGTTTTTAATTGTAAATGATAAATTTTCAAATTTTTTGTACGGGCTTTGAAATTTGAATACTTTTTTCTACTAATATTTCTTTTAAAGTCAGTTGTTTGGATATGAGGTCAATTTTACTTTTGAATTCATTGAATTGATTTTTGATATCAATGGTAAGTTGTGGGTGTGCTTCATACATCAAATTAATTTTTTCTTCTGCTTCAATGATGGCAACTTGTGATTTCTGTATATTATCAAGGTTAAGTTCAAACAAATTGATGGTAGACAAAACCTCATTTACTTTTCTTAATGTGCTATTGCTTTTATCAATGTCTATAAGGCTAAGTGTTTCTGGTAACAAGTAGTGACTATCAAAATTTGAATTGACATCAAAACCATGATTAAGAATAATTTTTGCTGACTTGAATTTTTTCATTCTAAGGGCATTGAGAATGGCTGGATCTCTATTGGGGTTGTAGCCGTGTTGCAGAAATATTTTTGTCAATGACTTTGAGTGTTTGGTGTGAGTAATACCAAAGCTCAGAACTTGTGAGTCTTCAAAATGAGTGACATAATCATGATTGAGGTAGAGAAATTTCTCAATCATTGAGTATTTCTTATGTGTGTCTATGTTGTGAATCAATCCTTTGATTTGATTGACTTTATTGTTGATGTGAAATTGTTCTGAATTCATGGTTTGATTTTTCTGGCATTGTTTTGATTGTAATCAAGAATATGGATAGCCAAATCATCCCATTTTTTAGGTCTTACATGCATATCTGTTTTAAGTTCTTTATCCAGTCTAGGAAAGTTGGCAGATACAATAAATGTATTGGTTGAGTTTTCTTCCATGATCTTGTATTTGTTATTGGTGGCAAAGAATTGCTCTTTTGATTTCCTTATGATGTCATTGTTAAGTTCTCCACAATATCTGATTGCACAAATGATTTGTGGTGATTGTTTTGGATCTTCTTGCTCATAAAAATATAAAAATTTATAATCAGAATCAAGTACACATTGATTTGTTGGAACTTTGAAGTATTCAGATTTATCGCTTTTGATTTGGTAGAAAACTTTATTTTCTCCCAATATTGATTCACATATGCCAATGACCTCACCTTTTTCATATTGGAGGGTGTTATTAGGGTTGGAGAAAACAACCCTGCTAAATGGCATGGGATATGTTGGCTCTACTAAAATATCAATAGAGTTATCAGGGTTAATTCTGAAAGATGTTGCTGGAGAATAAAGGGAAAACCTGTGAAGTGGAGAAAATCCCTCAGGAATAAATGATATATCTTCTTCAGAAGAAAAGAAATTTATTGAAGATATTGGATGATCATTGATTTTAAAAGTATTTCTGATGGCAATAGACGCCTCAATAGAGTAGTCAGAGATGATTTTATCGTTCATTACTTTGTGTATGGATATCTCTTTTTCAGGGTTGAGTTCAAGTTTTTCGTAGTTCAATGTTATTCAACCTTTTTTTGTTTGACTATTGTTTAAAATATGTTTTCGTATTGTATCACCTAAAACTATAAAGACAAAGAGTTTTGCAAAAATGAAATACAATTTATTTATAAAGTTTTACTTTTTATATTCAATCTTATTTTTTTTGAATACATCTTTAGCAAATCAAAGTTTGGATATTGCTAATGGAGATGTGTCAAAACATATTCCTGCATTAAATCAGGGTATTATAAAAAATATGCAGTTGAACTTTCATTCTGGTGGCTGCTCAGTCATGAAGAGTTTGCCTGAGTTCATAACAGATGAAGATGTGAAAAAAATTTGGAATGAGTTTGTAATAAATCAAGAAAAATCAATTTCTTCAAGTTTTAATAAAGCCATGAATATGGATGAATACTGCTCATATGTTGAAAGTGAATTAAATAAAAATGTCACATTTTTGAAATATTATCCAGAGCAATACAGGCAAGTTGTTTTGTTTTTAAGAGATTTCAGATTGAATATAAAAAATGATGGCAGGTGTTCAAAAATATATGAATTAGAGAATTTTTTAAAAATAAAAAATGTTGATTTTAGCGGATTTAAAGACAGCATTATGAATTATCACAAAGATAAAGAGTTAGAAGATATGAATTTCTTTGATATGTGTAGAGAAAATGAATAAATGATTTTATTAAAAAAACAATATCTTGAAAAAGTACTGCCAAAACCAACAAGCTAATACCGATTTTTTCAGATTTTCATTTTAGCAACAGAATTTTTTTTATTGATCAGTTTTGTATCCAAAATCAGTGTGTTAAAAATGGATTCAATTTGATTTTGAAATCCCATGATAAGATCTGAGTATTGAGGACTGTGTTGTATAAGTGGATTTTTTACACCATTGATTCTGAGGTTTTCGTTTTCAGATAAAAATACATTTATTTTTTCGTCCCATAGTTTTTTGAGATTTGTAATTTGTTTTTGTGTACACTTCTCATAAATATCTTTTTCTACTGTGAGAATCTCAAGTGTATTTTTAACTTCTGAGTGTGCGTAACGATAAAAGTGATATGCTGTATCTTTATCGCTATTTAAAAGATTTTTTAAATTTTCTTCAAAGATTGCTTGATTCTTAAAGAAGAAAAATGATGGATATTCTTTATATTTATTGGGAATGTTTCTCTTGACATTCATGGATTGACATATTTTATTAACTGCTTCAACTTGTCCTAAGTAATAAATAGCTCCAAGTGGAGTCATTCCTGCTTTATTCTCATGTAGCCAATTAGGATGAGTTTTGTTGAGTTTATATAGCTTTCCCATAGAGAAGGAAAATTGGGGGTGTAGAATATAGTGAGTTAAAACATTGGGCTATTCGGATTATCGTGTGGAAAACTTATAATTAAATCAACAACAAGTCAAATTATATTTGACTTTATACCAAAATGGATTAAATTTTAGGTATTCAATAATTGATTAAAAAGCTCATATCTCATGTACCTGAATGCTCAAATTCATATCAACTCTAAAAGTCAAAACCATGCTTTGGTTGATTTTCTGTCTTTCAATAGTACACGGTTGAAAAACCAGATTTTATACAACATTAGACAACCCCTGACCTATTATCAAAATATTAAAAATAACAAAGAGGTATTTCCTCAACAACTGGAAGTCATCAATAAACTCAACTTAGCCATTACTCAATACAACCAAATGGTTGTTGATACAAAATCCAAGAAACCTCAAATCAGACAAATTGATGAAAACAATCACTGGGTCAATAATCAGGATTTGTTACAGTTTTATATGAAAGACCTGGAGGAATACACGAGTCTTTATTCTCAGACTTCTCAACAAGTCATCAAACAAGTTATTGATGAATTCAAATCTTTTCATGCATTGATGAAAAAGTATAAAAATAAAACATATCATCAACTGCCTACAATACCTTTTTATCTGGATAAAATCAATGATAGAAATATGGTTTGTTTTAGCAACCAGCAAATCAAGATTGAGGGCAAATATTTGGTTATCAATTGGCGCAGTAGTGATTTACTTAAAAAATATAAGAATAAAGATTTTATCCAAACCATTGAAACCAAACTTAACTCATACGAACTGAAGAAAATCTTATCAAAACAGTTTATTGATGATAAAAGAGATTTAATTTCTGATTTCAATAAGAACAGATTTCAAAGTTTGAATAAAGAAGATATAAAGGCTATTCAACAGAAAAATCATCAAAATTTAGAGCAGCAATTAAAACTGAATTTTGAGAAAGGTATGAAAATACTCAATAATACATCAATATTGATTTTACAAAATAATCATCATTTAAAATCTTGCATCAAGAAAATTGGAGAAGATTTTTTCTACATCAAACAATATTCAAAGTTACCTAATAAATTCAAGGTTAAAATTCCAAGCGATTTGCTTGAAATCATGAAAAATAAAACATTTGATAACAAGAATTTAATTCAACTCATCAAACAGGTAAGATTAATACCCACTATCAAAAACAATCCAGAATCTTATAAACTTGAAATTATCTATGAAAATTCTGACTATGTTTTAGATAATATTAAAACAAGATTAAATAATCAAACAAATAATTCAAACATTAATAAAAATAAATGCTGTGAAAATTTTCAAAAAACAGATATGGAAAACCACAGAGAGAAAATTTTAAATATTTCTACTTTAAATAGAACTCTATTAAACTCAATTGAAAAAGAGGATTTAAAAACTAACTATATGTTGGATTCCAGCAAAATTGATACAAGGCTTAAGATTTTAAAAGCAGTTAATTCAGGCAATTTTAATATATTCTCCATTGACCCAGGCATGAAAAGAATCATCACCATGACCAACAATATGGGACAGAAGCCTTTGATTGTTAAAAACAAGGAATTACTGGCTTTTAACCAATGGTACAACAAGAAGTTAGCCAAACATCAAGAAGATATTAAAACCCATTACGATCAATCTACCAGTAAAAAAATCAAAAGATTAAATCAACTCAGAAACAGGAAAATCAAAAATTGGTTTCATCAGTTGTCAAGCCAACTTATCTCTTACCTGAATCAAAACCAATGTGATTTATTGGTTATTGGTAAAAACAAAGAGCAAAAAAAGGAGATTGATATAGGCAGGGTCAATAACCAGAAGTTTGTACAAATACCTTTGAACATGCTCTGGGATATGTTGGCTTACAAGGCTTATCAGGTTGGAATCATGGTGGTGGAGCAAGAAGAGTCTTATACCAGCAAAGCAAGCTTCATACATGATGATACCATACCTGTTTATCAAAAAGTTGATAAAGTCAAAAAAGATAAAAGATTAGACAAAAAGAAAGAAGATGATGATATAAAAGTAAAAGAAGGGGAAGTTCAATCAGAAGAAAAGGATATAATACATCAATTCTCAGGTACAAGAAAATCAGGTTTGTATCATTTGAAACAAAAAAGAAAAATCAACCAAACAGGTTCAAAATCAGGTCATGTATTGAATAAAATCAAGTACATACATGCAGATATCAATGGCAGTTACAACATATTGAGAAAGTTCCTAAATCATATAGGAGTAAATTTCAATATGGATAAATTGCTTGAAAATGAAAAAAGAAAAAATAAATCAAATAAAAAAATTCTGCATGATTTATTTCAACCTGATCTATGGAATTTAGGACAAACCATTAATTCCAAAAATATAAAAAAGCCTTACAAGACAGTAGAATTGAATTCTACTGAAATGGAAAAGGGTCGCTGGGCTACAGCTAATTTGTTGAATTCAAATAAACAAATTATAATCAATTGAGAGAATTGTGTAGAATTTTAAAATTGAATAATTTTAATTTTCCACACGATAATCCGAATAGCCAAACATTGTCATGGGTTGATTCGTTAAATATGAGATCATTGGTGTTGAAAGCACCAAGATTTTCCTTGTTTTTAGTTTTCCCAAATTTCTCACCTCTTTTGAGAATGATTTCAGGTCTAAGGTTTGGATCTTCAACTTTTTCTTCATAAAATTGATTGATATAACCATAGAGTTTTTTTAAAGATCCATCTTTATTATTTAGGAAGTAGTCATCATAGATTTGTTTGACCTCATTGCTGACAAGTGTAAAGGAGCTTTTATCGCTATTATTTGTGTTTTTCATGTCTCTATTTTAACAAATGAACACACATAAGCAATTATTTTTGATTTTTTACAACTTACATGGCAAAATGAAATTTCACATGCAAGTTACCTTCTTCATTTTTAAAGTAGTAAACTATTAAGCCTGGAAGGTCTTTTCTTATTTTGTTGATGAGATAAAAGTTAGAAAATCCTTCAATAATAGTTATTTTTTCTTCCACTTCCAAATTAATCATATCAAGACTCATGATATTGTCTTTAAATCCAGTGGTTTTTAATCCTACATAAAAGTTGTTGAGTCTTTGCATGGATTTTTTTTCTGGAAATTCTGAAAATACAAACGTCATCAGTGCTTGTTTTTTATCACCACCACATGCGTCAAGCTCATCTTCCAGAGTGCAAACGTTTTGATTGACATCATCAAAAAGTTGATTCATTTCATCTGGTAAAATATCAAACAGATGACCGATAATTTGTCCATAATTCATGCTAAGATAATTCATTGGGTCGTTTCCCTTCATTTACACAAAATCATAGACTTTAAAATCATAAAAATCAAGAAGTTTGAATATATGTTAGAAAAAAGTTAAAATAAAAGGATGAGAAAACTAGTTGCTAAAAATAAAAATGAGTTGACTGCTTTAGTAGAAGAAGCAATTAAATTGCATGGTAATGAATGTGACTTAAATCATATTGATGTCTCTCTTGTTGAAAGTTTTTCTTTTCTTTTCCATGAGTCTAAGTTCAACGGAGATATATCAAAGTGGGATGTATCTGGTGCAACTCATATGGAGTATATGTTTTATCAGTCCAAATTCAATGGTGACATATCTAACTGGGATGTTTCAAAAGTTACCAATATGTCATCCATGTTCGAGAAGTCTCAATTCAATGGAGATATCTCTAGGTGGAATGTCGGAAAATTAGTGAATATGGGGTCAATGTTTTCTGGATCACAATTCAATCAAGACATATCTAACTGGAATGTATCCAGTGTAAACAGTATGCTTATGCTTTTTTCTGACTCTGTATTTAATAAAGATATTTCAAAATGGGATGTATTAAGAGTTAGGACTACAAACTGCATGTTTTTGAATTCTCAGTTTAATCAAGATATAAGTGCTTGGGATGTTTCAAAAATAGTCAATATGGAGTGTATGTTTACAAAAGCAAAATTCAATCACGATTTAAGTGCTTGGAGACCATTAGAATTAAAGTTCAAGAGTGATATTTTTAAAGGGTGTCCAGCACCATTGCCTTACTGGGCAAATGTTCATGTTGATGATATACCAAGTGCTATCAATTCTTATGAAAGAAAGCAAATGATGGATTTGAATCTTCATAAAGACAACAATAAAAAGACAAGAGTTAAAATATGAAGAAAAAAATTATTGTGAAAAATAAAGATGAATTAGCATCTTTAATACAAGAGGAAGTTAAGACAAGTGGAAATGGCTGTGATTTGAATCATATAGATGTATCTCAAATTACTGATATGTCTTACTTATTCCAATATTCTGAATTTAATGGAGATATCAGCAACTGGGATGTATCCAATGTTGTCAATATGTCTAAAATGTTCTCTAGTTCAAAATTTAATGGTGATCTCAGCAATTGGAATGTATCTAAACTTAAAAATATGATGGGTATGTTTCGTTCATCTTTATTTGATGGAGATATATCAAAATGGGATGTATCTGATGTTAAAAATATGAAGGGAGCATTTGCAAGTTCAAAATTTAATAAAGATATCTCCAATTGGGATGTTTCTAAAATCAAAGACATGAGGTTTTTATTTTATAATGCACAGTTTAATTGTGATCTATCAAGCTGGGATATATCTAGTGTCTTGGTGATGGAAGGAATGTTTTCAGGTTCTAAGTTCAATCAGGATATAACTCAATGGAATGTGTCTAATGTAGAAAATATGGATGAGATGTTCTATAGATCTGAATTTAATCAAGATTTAAATGCTTGGAAACCCTTGGCACTTAAAAATAAAAAGAACATGTTTCATGGTTCTCCAGCACCTGTTCCCTATTGGGCACAATTAGAAGATACACCTAAAGCTGTTAAAAGCAATATACTAAAAAATGAGTTAAGCAATACACTAATTGATAAAGATATAAAAATAAATAAAATAAAAATCTAATCCATAAATGTTGCTTCTTAAACACACAAGGAAATGAAAGTTATTGCACAAAACATCAAAGAAGAATACAATACAAACATGCTCTGAACAACAGCAGAGCATAAAAGAAAAAACCTCAAGTTAATCAACTAAACTCAAGAGAGAATAGAAAATGCAGATGAATCAAAAAGAACTTCAAAAAATCATGCAATCTGATTTTGATGAAGACTTTGACCTGGAAGCCTACACTGGTTTTCAGAAAATCCAAAAGACCAGTAAAAGCTTTGATGATGGTGTATCCAAGAAGAAAAACTTCAACCCCAAGAAGTCCAAGTCTTTTAGCCAACAAAAATCTCACTGAAAAATACAATCACCTAGAAACAACAGAAGGTTAAAATTTTAAAATCTTCCAAGCTGCTCTAGGTTATAATACACACATGCGAGATTAGCTCAGTTGGTTAGAGCACACGACTCATAATCGTTAGGTCGCTGGTTCAAGTCCACATCTTTCCCCGGATGGTGAAATTGGTAGACACAGGAGACTTAAAATCTCCCGCCTTAATCGGTGTGCCGGTTCGAGTCCGGCTCCGGGGACCAGATTAAAATGCTTTTATTCAAACAAGATTAAGAGTCTTTCAATCTGGGGCTATCGTATAATGGATAATACAACTCTCTTCTAAAGAGTATATGTGGGTTCGATTCCTGCTAGCCCTGCCAAATTTAACATGGGAATTTATATATGAAAAATTTTATTTTTGAACTATTCTCTTCTTACCTGCTCATCTAAAAAAATAGAAAAAGAAAGCCTTGAAATTATCAAGGCTTTTTTCGTTGTTCAATTGAATGTATCTAAATCAATTTGTCTTTGTCTCTCTTTGGGAATTTCTGCAATCAATGTTTGAAAATCATTCAGACTTATTTGATTTTTTTGAACAAGTTCATAAATTATTTCCACACTATTTGGAGAAGAAATGATTTCTCTGATCTGCTGTTTAGAAAGTTGGCTTTTATTCATATTGTTCTCCTTTAATTATGATGGTTTATTATACCAGATAATTGATTTTTGAGCATTTTTTTCGTATGATTAAGCTATCATAAAGGAAGGTTATGGATAAAGAAATTCAGGTATTTTATGATGGTTCTTGTCCTCTTTGTAGCAAGGAAATATCTTTATACAAAAATACACAATGCACCAATCCTGTAAAGTGGGTTGATGTATCAAACAATGAAACTGAATTAGACAATCAATCAAGGGAAAAATTGATGAGTCGTTTCCACATAAAGGACTCTGATGGCAACATGTTAAGTGGAGCAAAGGCATTTGTTCACTTGTGGTCTAACATGAGAGGGTGGAAATATCTGGCTAAAGTTTCAAACAATCCAGTTGTCTTGCCTATAGCAGAGTTCATGTACAACAAGTTTTTAGTTGTAAGGCCTAAAATAAAATCTTTTATTGAAAATTGTGAAACAGATATACCTAATCATTTGGTCAGAGACTTGAGAAGTGATTATGCAGGTGAAGTCGGTGCAGTTCAAATATACAAGGGAATACTTTTTGCAACAAAGGATAAAGAATTGGTTGAATTTGCAAAACATCACCTGGAAACAGAAAACAAGCACCTGGAGATGGTTTCTTCTTATTTACCTAAGTATAGAAGAACAATTTTAAAACCATTTTGGATTGTTGCAGGATTTTTAACTGGTTATTTACCTGCCATAGTCTCAAAGAATGCAACTTATAGAACAATAGAGGCAGTAGAGACTTTTGTGGATCACCACTATCAAGAACAAATTGTTGACATCCTCCCCGCCCTAAAGGACGGGGATTCCTCCTGCGAGATGCGCATGCCCGCGCACGAGAATGTTTAGAGCAGAGTTGATGTCTCTGTCATGACTTGCTCCACAGGAGCAAACCCATTCTCTTATTCTCAAATCTGCACGTCCTGTGGGACCTGTTCGGGCACCACCATAGTATATGCCTGCATGATTGCACTTGTATTTCAGCATATCTCTGAACATAGACCAGCCAGCGTCAAGCACTGACTTTGCCATATTGGTTTTGGCTAATTTGGATGAGCTTACATCTCCTACAAAAATCGCTTGATTTTGATTAACCAAATCTCTACTCAATTTATGGTGCTCATCTTTTCTGGTATTTTTTATTTTGGCATGTATACTTTTTACCAGGTCTGGTTTCCTGGCTCTTTGAGCCATGGCTAATTTTTCTTCCAACTTGCGGTAGTGTTTAGCAGCTTCCACCTTGGTATGAATTTCTCCATTGCTGATGGTAGCAAAATCTTTTAGTCCCAAATCAATACCAATGCTTTTATCTTTTTTAATATCTTCAATATTCATCCTCTGTTGAGGTTGAATCTCTACTACCAGGCAGATGTACCATCTGCCTGTGCTATCTTCTACAAAAGAGCCATATTTAACTTCATTCTTATATTTGGTGATATCATAGCTATCCCAAATAGAAAACCATTGGCCGCCATACCTGATTTGACCGTTTTCAATTTTAATGCCTGAAGATTTAAATGGAATCCAACCCAAAGAGTATTTACTGGAGTCTTTATTTGAAACCCTCCAATTG
>LNFM01004975.1_pt1 | contig 32634 bp, 32 predicted proteins | sample 596031 | NCBI WGS metagenome assembly LNFM01 (sample SAMN04254537, study PRJNA301005) | activated carbon metagenome | isolation source: dual media filters at the Ann Arbor, Michigan drinking water treatment plant | place: USA: Ann Arbor | reverse complement strand
CAAGTTCCAAGGACGTCAACACCCCAAACCGCCCTTTTTTCCTCCCCCGCCGCCAGCCGAACAAGGCCGGGCGGTGAAGGGCCGCGAAGAATAGGGGAACGCGCCCGGCTTGGGAAGGGGGTTCGCGCGATTAGGCGAAAACGCCGGGAAAAACGGGCGCGTGTCAGCCGGCGACCAGCTTCACACGGGCGAAACTGCGCTTGCCGACCTGCAGGACGGCCTCGAAGCCGACGCCAAAGACCCGCTGCGGATCCTCGAACACCTCGGCATCGATCTTCACCGCCCGCTCCTTGAGCTTGCGGGAAGCCTCGGAGTTGCTGGCGGCCAGGCCCGCCGCCACCAGCAGCGCGGCAATGCGCAGGCCCTCGGCAGGCACTGCGATCTCGGCTTGCGGCAACAGCGAGGTGTCGCCTTCGCCGCGCACCACCGCGTGCCAGCCGGCCACCGCGGTTTCCGCCGCCTGCGCGCCGTGGAAGCGCGCCGCCAGCTCGCGCGCCAGCCGCAGCTTGGCGTCGCGCGGATTGAGCGTGCCCGCCGCCACGTCCTGCTTCATCCGCGCCAGCTCGGCCAGCGAGGTGTCAAAGCTCAGCAGCTCGTACCAGCGCCACATCAGGTCGTCTCCGACCTTCATCGCCTTGGTGACGATATCGATCGCCGGCTCGTTGATGCCGATGTAGTTGCCCAGCGACTTGGACATCTTGTTGACGCCGTCCAGGCCCTCCAGCAGCGGCATGGTCAGCACGATCTGCGGCGCCTGCCCGTGGCTTTCCTGCAGGCCCCGGCCCATCAGCAGGTTGAACTTCTGGTCGGTGCCGCCCAGCTCGACGTCGGCCTTGAGCGCGACCGAGTCGTAGCCCTGCACCAGCGGATAAAGGAACTCATGGATGGCGATCGACTGCTGCGCGGCGTAACGCTTGGCGAAGTCGTCGCGCTCGAGCATGCGTGCGACGGTGTGCTGCGCCGCAAGGCGGATCATGTCGGCGGCCGACATCTGCCCGAACCACTCGGAATTGAACCGGACCTCGGTGCGGTCCTTGTCCAGCACCTTGAACACCTGGTCGGCATAGGTCTGGGCGTTGGCCAGCACGTCCTCGCGGGTCAGCGGCTTGCGGGTGGCGTTCTTGCCCGTCGGGTCGCCGATCATCCCGGTGAAGTCGCCGATCAGGAAGATGACCTGGTGCCCCAGGTCCTGGAACTGCCGCATCTTGTTGAGCAGGACCGTGTGGCCGATGTGCAGGTCGGGCGCGGTCGGATCGAAGCCGGCCTTCACCCGGAGCGGGCGACCGAGCTTGAGCCGCGCCGCCAGCTCCTCGGGCTTCAGGATTTCGTCGGCGCCGCGGGCGATGAGGTCTAGGGCGTGCTGCAGGTCGGACATGAATGGAGGGACGCTTGTATTCAGGGCGGGGCCAGGGCCGGCCGCGTTAATCGGAAGTTAATAGAAAGTTAAAGCGTGGAGCCCAAAAAATCCAGACGCTACAAGGGTTTGACGCCGGTATTTCGCGCTGGTTATCGTAGCCCGACTCCTGTTTCGAGCGGGGAATCCCCCTTTGCACCAAAACCCTTCCCCCCTCGGCCGCTGGTCGCGCGAACACTGGGTGTTGGCGGGCCTCTGCGCCTCCCTCGGCACGCTGGTGCTGGCCATCATCCCCGGTTTCGCCAGCGCCATGCGCGAACCGGCCGCACAGGAAAACCTCACCACGCTGAGCCTGCCCCTGCCGCCGCTCGAGGGCAAGGCCAGCAAGGCCGCCGCGCGCGGCCCCGCCTGGCAGACCGTCACCGTGGAAAACGGCCAGACCCTGGGCGAGATCTTCCAGCAGATGGGCCTGCCCGCCTCGCTGATGTACCTGGTGCTGGAATCGCCCAGTGCGAAGAACCTCACCCGCCTGCGCGCCGGCGCCGAGCTGGCCTTCGATCTTGCCGCGGACGGCGCTCTGCGCGGCCTCGCCTTCGAGCGCGATGAAGCGGCCCGGGTCGAGCTGGCCATCGCCGGCGGCGAAGTCACCGAGAAGATCATCGAGCGCCCGCTCGAGCGCCGCACGATGGTCGCCAGCGGCGAGATCACCAGCTCGCTGTACGCCGCGGGCGCCCAGGCCGGCCTGAGCAACGCCGCCATCAACCAGATGGCGAACGTCTTTTCGTACGACATCGACTTCACCCAGGACCTGCGCGACGGCGACCGCTTCCAGGTCGTCTACGAGGAAATCTGGCGCGATGGCGAGCGCCTGCGCAGCGGCGGCATCGTCGCCGCCAGCTTCCTCAACCGCGGCAAGGAATTCACCGCGGTGCGCTTCGAGCGCAACGGCAAGCAGGAATACTTCGACCTCAGCGGCCGGCCGCTGAAGAAAAGCTTCATGCGCATGCCGATCGAGTTCGCGCGCATCAGCTCGCGCTTCAACCCGCGCCGCAAGCATCCGGTGCTGGGCACCGTGCGCGCGCACAAGGGCGTGGACTACGCCGCTGCCACCGGCACGCCGATCATGGCCGCCGGCGACGGCCGGGTGAGCTTCGCCGGCTGGCAGAACGGCTACGGCCGCACCATCATCATCGACCACGGCAAGGGCCACACCACGCTCTACGCGCACATGTCGCGCCTGGGCAAGTACAAGGTCGGCTCGCGCGTGCAGCAGGGCACCACCATCGGTTACGTCGGCGCCACCGGCCTGGCCAGCGGCCCGCACCTGCATTACGAATTCCGCATCAACGGCGTGCACCGCGACCCGCTCACGGTGACCATGCCCAAGCCCGAGCCGCTGGCCGGCAACGAGATGGTCGCGTTCCGCGCGGCCACCGCGCCGGCCCTGGCCCAGCTCAAGCGCGTGGAGGGCGTGCGCCTCGCCGCACGCTGAGCCCATGGCGGCCGCGCCGCGAACGCCCGACGACACCCCGCCCGCCGGCACGCCCGGCGGGCTTTTTCTTGGCCTGATCTCGGGCACCAGCGTGGACGGCATCGACGCCGCGCTGGTGGCGTTCGAGCCGGCGCCGCGCATCGCCTTCGCACGCACCTATCCCTACCCGGCCGACCTGCACGCGGACGTGCTGCGCTGGTCGCAGTCGCAGGCACGGGTGGCGCTGGATGACATCGCGCGGCTCGACACCAGGCTGGGACGGATGTTCGCGGCCGTCGCGACGCAAGCGCTGGCCGACGCGGGCATCGCGGCCGGCGACGTCCGCGCGATCGGCTCGCACGGGCAAACGCTGCGCCACGATCCGCGCGGCGACTTCCCTTTCAGCCAGCAGCTCGGCGACGCCAGCCTCATCGCCGAGGCCACCGGCATCACCACCGTCGCCGACTTCCGCCGCCGCGACGTGGCCGCCGGCGGCCAGGGCGCACCGCTGATGCCGGCCTTCCACGCCGCGGTGATGCATTCACCGCGGGAAGATCGCGCCGTGCTGAACCTCGGCGGCATCGCCAACCTCACCCTGCTGCCACGCGAAGGCGCGGTGCGCGGCTTCGACACCGGGCCGGCGAACGGCCTGATGGATGCCTGGTGCCTGCGCCACCGCGGCGAGACCTACGACCGTGATGCCGCGTTCGCGCGCAGTGGCCGCGTGGATGAGGCGCTGCTCGCCCGGCTCCTGGACGAACCCTGGTTCTCACTGCCGCCACCGAAGAGCACCGGCCGCGACCAGTTCCAGCTCGAGTGGCTGGCGGCGCGGCTGCGCGACGAAAGCCCAGCCGACGTCCAGGCCACGTTGTGCGAACTGAGCGCGATCACCGTGGCCCGGTCGCTGCAAGCGCACCAGCCGGCTTGCGCCCGATTGCTGGCCTGCGGCGGCGGCGTGCACAACCCCCTGCTGATGGCGCGGCTGTCGGCACGCCTGCCCGGCGTGGCCGTGGAAAGCACGGCGGCGCTGGGCCTGGATCCCGATTTCATCGAAGCCGCGGGCTTCGCCTGGCTGGCACGGGAAACCCTGGCCGGACGGCCGGGCAACCTGCCGGCCGTCACCGGTGCGCGCGGGCCGCGCGTGCTGGGCGCGATCCACCCGGCCTGATCAGCCGCCGGCTTCCTTCTTGCGGCGCATTTCTTCCGCCAGGTAGGCCGGCGCGTCGTCCGGCAGGCTGGTCATGGCCGACATGGCTTCCTCGAACGCGCGCGCCTCGTCGTCGCTCCAGGCCCCCGTGAGGCGCGCGATGTCGCCCGGCACCGGGGCGGGTTCCGGCTCGACGATGCCCAGCGCCTGCTTGATCAGCAACAGGATGACGTCGTTGAGCGGCCAGCCCTTCTGGCGCGCCATCTCCTTGATGCGCTCGGCTACCCGCTCATCGATGTCGCGCAACAGGAAGTCGGCCATGGCCTCGATCCTCGGGGGGACAACCAGCATAAGGCCACGGACGCGGACTGCAAGACCCGGCGTGGCGAAGGTTCAGCCTGGCGGGGCCTTGTCGGCGCCGCGGTAGCCGGCATCGCCAAGGGACTGCTCGATCAGCCCGGCCCGCAGCATGAACAGGTACAGCAGCACGCCCGGCAGCGCGACCAGCGTGGTGAGCAGGTAGAACTGCACGTAGCCCAGCGATTCGATCAGCGCGCCCGCCGTGGTGCCGGTGACGATGCGCCCGACCACGCTGGCCGCGGCGCTGAGCAGCGCGAACTGCGTGGCGGTGAACGCCAGGTTGCACAGCGCCGACAGATAGGCGACCACCACCACGCCGCCGATGCCGCTGGCGATGTTCTCGAAGCCGATGGTGAATCCGAGCAGGGCGTTGGAATGACCCGCCGCCGCCAGCCAGGCGAAGCTGAGGTTGGACACCGCCATCAGCACCAGCGCCACCAGCACCGAGCGCTTCATGCCCCATTGCGCGTACAGCACGCCGCCGATGAAGATTCCGGCCAGGTAGGCGAAGAAACCAAGCCCGACGTCCCAGGTGGCGATTTCCTCGTTGCTGAACCCCAGGTCGTTGAGCAACAGCCGCACCGTCAGGTTGGCCAGGGTGTCGCCGATCTTGTGCAGCAGCACGAACAGCAGCACCAGGAAAGCACCGCGACGGCGCAGGAACTCCAGCATCGGGCCGGCCACCGCTTCCCAGGCCTGGCGCATCCCGCGGTGCTTGGCGATCACGACGTGGCGCGCGGGTTCGCCCATCACCAGGCCCGTCAGCATCGCCGGCAGCGCGAACAGCGCGCACAGCACGTACGCCGCGGTCCAGCCGCCACGCGTGGCCACGTAGAGGGCCAAGGCACCGGCCGCCACCGAACCGATGCGCCAGCCGTACTGCGACATGCCCGAGCCGACGCCCAGCTGTTCGGGCTTGAGGGTCTCGATGCGGTAGGCGTCGATGACGATGTCGTAGGTGGCGCCGGCGATGCCGACCGTGACCGCCGCCATCGCGAACAGCGCCAGGTCCGCCTTCGGATCCAGCCAGCCCAGCCAGGCCACCGCCGCCATGACGCCCGTGCCCGCCAGCAGCAACCAGGACACGCGCTGCCCGAGCCGGCCGATCACCGGGAGTCGCAGCCCGTCGACCAGCGGCGCCCACAGGAACTTGAGGTTGTAGACCAGGAAGGCCAGCGAGAACGCCGTGACCGACTTCTTGTCGATGCCATCCTGGGCCAGGCGCGTGGTCAGCGTGGCCGCCAGCATGGCGTAGGGAAAACCGGATGAAACGCCGAGGCAGAACGCCGCGGCCGGCTCGCGCTGGACATAAGGGCGCAGCCCGGCCGGCAGCGAATCGCGCCAGGATGCCGCGCTCACGCGTACTCCACCAGGTAGGGCGCGTGGTCGCTGAACTTCGGCTCGGGGAAGATCGCGCAGGACTTGAGGCGGCCGCGCAGCGAGGGCGACACCACCTGGTAGTCGATGCGCCAGCCGACGTCCTTGGCCCGGGCCGCGCCGCGCTGGCTCCACCAGGTGTAGTCCTCGCCCTCGGGGCGCAGGTGGCGGTAGCTGTCGACCCAGCCGCGCTCCTTGAACAGCAGGTCCAGCCAGGCGCGCTCCTCGGGCAGGCAGCCGGAGTTCTTCTGGTTCGAGGTCCAGTTACGGATGTCCTTGCGCGTGTGCACGATGTTCCAGTCGCCGCAAATGACGTAGTCACGCCCGCTGGCCAGCCACTGGTCCAGGATCGGCGTGAACCATTCCATGCAGCGGAACTTGAACTGCTGGCGCTCGTCGCCGGACGAGCCCGACGGGAAATACAGCGACACCACGCTGAGCTTGCCGAAGCGCGCCTCGAGGTAGCGCCCCTCCTCGTCGAACTCATCCCAGCCCAGCCCGGTCAGCACCTCGTCCGGCGCGCGCCGGGTGTAGATGCCGACGCCGCTGTAGCCCTTCTTCGTCGTCGCGTCGCGGAACCAGGCCTGGTAGCCCGGCGGCAGCAGTTCGGGCACGCGCAGCTGGTGTTCCTGGGCCTTGGTTTCCTGGATGCAGACCAGGTCGGCGTCGAGGCCGGGCAGCCAGTCGAAGAAGCCCTTGCTGGCCGCCGAGCGCAGGCCGTTGGCGTTGAAGCTGAGGATTTTCACGGAGACGGGAGCGGCCGCGGCGGGGATGGCGAAGGTTAGCCGATATTCCCGCGGGGGCGCTGCCGCGGGGCGCGCGGCTGTTGCACAATCACGCTTTCCCCGCACGGACGACCGGCGTGAACCCCCACCAGAGCCGCTTCCTCGACCTCGCCCTGGCGCGCAACGTGCTGCGCTTCGGCGAGTTCAGCCTCAAATCGGGCCGCACCAGCCCCTACTTCTTCAACGCCGGTCTGTTCGATTCGGGTGCGGCCCTGGCCGAGCTGGGCGAGTGCTATGCCGACGCGCTCGACGCCTCCGGCCTCGCCTTCGACATGCTGTTCGGCCCGGCCTACAAGGGCATCCCGCTGGCCACGACGCTGGCGGTGGCCCTGGCCCGCCGCGGCCGCGACCTGCCGGTCGCCTTCAACCGCAAGGAAGCCAAGGCCCACGGCGAGGGCGGCCGCCTGATCGGCGCCCCGGTGCGCGGCCGGGTGCTGGTGGTGGACGACGTCATCACCGCCGGTACCGCCATCCGCGAATCGATCCAGATGATCCGCGAGGCCGGCGCCGAACCCTGCGGCGTGCTGATCGCGCTCGACCGCCAGGAGCGCGGCCAGGCCGGCCAGCGCTCGGCGGCGCAGGAAGTGACCGCCGAGTTCGGCATCCCGGTGCATGCCATCGCCGGCCTGGACGACCTGCTGTCCCACGCCGACGAGCGGCCGGAGATCGCCGCGCACAAGCTGGCGCTGGTGGCGTATCGTGCGCGCTATGGCAGCCAACCTGAATGACCGGAGACCGCCCATGATCCGTGCACTGCTCAGCCTCGCCGTGGTGTCCGGCCTGCTCGCGTCCGGCCTTGCCGACGCCCAGCAGCCGCCGCAGAAGAAGCTTTACCGCTGGGTGGACAAGGACGGCAAGGTGCAATTCTCCGACGCGCTGCCGCCGGAGGCCGTGGACCAGGCCCGCACCGAGTTCAACGCCGCCAGCGGCTCCACCACCGCCCAGATTGATCGCGCCCTGACCGAAGAAGAGCGCACGGCCAAGGCCGAAGCCGACCGCCTGCGGGCGATTGCCGAGAAGGAGGCGGAGCAGGCCCGGAAGACCGAGGCCGCGATGATCGCCTCGTTCCAGAACGAGGACGAACTCAAGCGCTCGTTCAGCAACCGCATCGACCTGGTGAAGCAGACGCTGGAGGCGATCGAAGCCGGCATCGCCAGCCAGCGCGCCAGCCTGGCCAGCCTGCTGGCCGATGCCGCGGAGAACGAGCTGGCCGGCAATGCCATACACGTCAAGAAAGCCGCGGACATCCGCAACTTGCACGACGACATGATCCGGCAGCAGCAAATGCTGGTACTCAAGCAGGGCGAGCTGGTGGAACTGGACGAAGAGCTGGCGCGGCTGGTCGAGCGCTTCCGGGAAATCAAGGGCGAGCAGGGCGCCCCGGCGCCCGCCGGCGACGCCACCGAAGCGGCGACGCCGACCGGCTGAGCCTCAGAACGGCAGTTCCAGCCCCGGTTGCACGGCGAGGAGCTGCTCGCGGAAGACCTGCTTGATGCGCTCGAGCGCCTCGGTGTCCTTGGCATCGAAGCGCAGCACCAGCACCGGCGTCGTGTTCGAGGCGCGCACCAGGCCCCAGCCATCGGGCCAGTCGGCGCGCACGCCGTCGATGGTGGCGATGCGCGCGCCCTCGAACTTCGCCGCGGCGACGAACTTCTCGATGAAGGCGTACTGCTCGCCCTCCTCGACGTGGATCTTGAGTTCCGGCGTCGACACGCCCTTGGGCAGGGTGTCGAACACTTCCTGCGGCGTCTCGCCCCGGGTGGAGAGGATCTCGAGCAAACGCGCGGCCGCGTAGATGCCGTCGTCGAAGCCGTACCAGCGCTCGCGGAAGAAGAAGTGGCCGCTCATCTCGCCGGCCAGCTCGGCCTCGGTCTCGCGCATCTTGGCCTTGATCAGCGAATGCCCGGTCTTCCACATCAGCGGGCTGCCGCCGTGGCGCAGGATGTGCATCGGCAGGTGGCCGGTGCACTTGACGTCGTAGATGATGCAGGCGCCCGGGTTGCGCTCGAGCACGTCGGCCGCGAACAGCATCAGCAGGCGGTCCGGGTAGATCATCTCGCCCGACCTGGTGACCACGCCCAGGCGGTCGCCGTCGCCGTCGAAGGCCAGGCCGAGGTCGGCGTCCACGCGCTCCACGACGCGCACCAGGTCCTGCAGGTTGGCCGGGTCGCTGGGATCGGGATGGTGATGCGGGAAGGTGCCGTCGACCTCGCAGTACAGCGGCTCGACATCGGCGCCGATCGCCTCGAGCAGGCGTGGCGCCACCAGGCCCGCGATACCGCTGCCGCAGTCGACCACCACGCGCAGCTTGCGCTCGATCTGGATGTCGCCGGCGACGCGGTCGATGTAATCCTGGGTGATGTCGCGCCGGCTCACCAGGCCCTGGTTCTCGGCCACGTGCAGGTTGTTCTCGGCGATACGCTCGTAGAGCTTCTGGATCGCGTCGCCGGCCAGCGTCTCGCCGTCGATGACGATCTTGAACCCGTTGTAGTCGGGCGGGTTGTGGCTGCCGGTCACCGACACGCAGGAGCCCGCGCGCAAGTGGTAGGCACCGAAGTAGACCAGCGGCGTCGGCGCGTCGCCGATGTCGATGACCTCGCGGCCGGCCAGGCGCAGGCCTTCGATCAGCGCATTGGCCATCTCCGGCGAGGAGAGGCGGCCGTCGCGGCCGACGACCACGGAGCGTGCATCCTGGCGGTGCATTTCCGTGCCGATCGCCTGGCCGATCAGGCGCGCGGTCTCGGCGTCGAGCGTCTTGCCCACCACGCCACGGATGTCATAGGCACGGAAGATGCTGCGGTCGAGCAGGGCGCGCCCCACCACCGGAGGCGGCGGCGGCTTGCTGGCCTGGGGGGATTTCGCGGCGGCGGCGGCGCGGGCCGCTTCGGCCTCCGCCTCGAGCTGGCCGCTCTGCTGCAGCTCGGCCAGCGTCGGCAGGTTTTCGCCGGCCGCTTCGCCCGCCGGCCTGCGCTCCAGCCGCAGGCCCTTCAGGCGCGGCATCAGGAGCAGCGCCACGGCGACCAGCACCGAAAGCAGCGCGAGCAGGAAGTAGGCGAACGCCCCCAGGCCGAGCTCCATGACGGGCGCGGCCGCGACCACGCGCAATGCCGTCCCGTCGATCGGGATCGCGCCGACCTCGGCGGCAGCCGCCAGGGCGACATCCCCGGTTTCGAAGACCGTGTGGCGTCCCTGGCGGATGGCCAGGTACCCGTCATCCACGCCGGCGGACGAAAGCGGCGCCGTGACGATGCTCAGCGGCAGGCGCACATAGGCCAGGGTCAGCACGCGGCCGTTGTCCAGCACCGGCGCGGCTACCGCAAGGCGGGGGCCACCGGCATCCTTGATGATCGCGGCGCGCGCAGCGTTGTCCTCCAGGGCATGCTCGAGCACGCCCAGCTTGCCGAATCCGAATGCACTGGGGTCGGCGTAGGCCGCGTCCAGGCCCGGGGGATACCACTCCAGCGCTTCGACGTCGCTCCAGCCCGTGAGGATGACATCGCGCGCGGCCTGGTCCTCGTTGCGCTTGAGCGCGGTGACCAGGGCGATGCGCGAGCGGCTGCCTTCCAGGCGATCCACCGCGGCATTGATCGCGCTTCGGACCTGGGTCGCGCTCGCGGCGCGGACCTGGTCCATTTCAAGGGCCTTGGACTCCGCCGAGGAGGCCTGCACGGCCTGCCAGCCGAACCACCCGGCCGCCAACAGCAACAGGCCCGCGGCCAGCGGCAGGGCGCCGGCCTTCGGGAGCGATTTCAAATCAGGCAATTTCATGCTTCCCCCTGGTGACGGGACTGGCGTCGGCCGGCCCGTTCAACGCACGCCGGTGTGGCCGAAGCCACCTTCCCCGCGCTCGCTGCGTTCGAATTCATCCACTTGCCGGAAGACCGCCCGGGCAACGGGCAGGAAAACCAGCTGCGCAACGCGATCCCCCGGCGTGATGGTGATGGGAAACCGCCCGCGATTCCAGAGGCTCACCATCAGGGGCCCTTGGTAGTCGGCGTCGATCAGGCCCACCAGGTTGCCCATCACCAGGCCCTGCTTGTGCCCGAGGCCCGAGCGCGGAAGGATCACGGCGCACAGGCCCGGGTCGCCGATGTGGATGGCCAGGCCGGTCGGCACCAGCTGCGCCTCGCCCGGCGCCAGCACGATGGCCTGGTCGACCATGGCGCGAAGGTCCATGCCGGCCGACAGCGCAGTGGCGTAGGCGGGCAGCGGGAATTCCGCGCCCAGGCGCGGGTCGAGCCGCTTGAATTCAATCTCGGCGCTCACGCCTTGGCCTCCAGGTGGTCGGCCACGAGCGCCAGCAGGTCGCGCGCCACCCGGGCCTTCGGACCATGGCCGATGTCGTGGCGGCCGTCGCGCCAGAACACACTCAGCGCATTGTCGTCCGACTCGAAACCCTGGCCGGCGCGGGCGACGTCGTTGGCGGCGATCAGGTCCAGGCCCTTGCGCAGCAGCTTGTCGCGGGCGTAACCCTCCATGTCCTGGGTTTCGGCGGCGAAGCCGACCACCAGCCGTGGCCGATGGGGGTGCGCCGCGACCTCGGCCAGGATGTCGGCGGTGCGCACCAGGTCGATGCGCAAGGTCTCGCCGGACTTCTTGATCTTCTGCGGCAGCGTTTCCGCCGGCGCGTAGTCGGCGACCGCGGCGGCACCCAGGTAGACGTCATGGGCGGGCAGTTCGGCGAGGATGGCGTCGCGCATCTGCGCGGCGCGGCGCACGTCGATGCGGCGCACGCCGGCCGGGGTCGGCAGCGACACCGGGCCGGCCACCAGGGTGACGTCGGCGCCCATCGCGCGGGCGGCGGCGGCCACCGCGAAGCCCATCTTCCCGGAGCTGCGGTTGCCGATGAAGCGCACCGGGTCGATGTCCTCGAAGGTGGGGCCGGCGCTGACCAGCACGCGCCGTCCGGCCAGGCGCGGCGGGGCGCAGGCGGCCATCATGGCGTCGACGATCTGGTGGGGCTCCAGCAGGCGGCCGGCGCCGGTTTCACCGCAGGCCTGGTCGCCTTCGCCCGGGCCGACGAACTCGACGCCACGGGACTGCAAGGTGGCGACGTTGGCGCGGGTGGCGGGGTGGGCCCACATCACGCGGTTCATGGCCGGCGCCAGCATCACCGGCGCCTCCGAGGCCAGGCACAGGGTGCTCAGCAGGTCGTTGGCGCGGCCCTGGGCCAGCTTCGCGACCACGTTCGCCGTGGCCGGGGCCACGAGGATCCGGGTGGCCCAGCGCGCGAGCTCGATGTGGCTCATGGCGGCCTCGGCCTCGGCATCCCAGAGCGAGCTGCGCACCGGGAACCGCGACAGGGCCTGGAAGGTCGTGGCGCCGACGAAGTGCAGGGCGGAGGCCGTCATCACGACCCGCACCTCGGCGCCCGCGTCCTGCAGCCGGCGCAGCAGTTCGGCCGACTTGTAGGCGGCGATGCCGCCGCTGACGCCCAGCAGGATGCGTTGCCCGTCGAGTCCGGCCACCTTGGATTTCCCTACCCGTGTGATCGCCCCTAGCTTACCCGAAGGGCCCGTTCTGCCTGACGACCGCCGGCCTGCCGCCGGGCGATGCTGGCGCCATGCACATCCGCGACTGGCCCGAAGGTGAACGTCCCCGCGAGAAGCTGCTCGCGCTCGGGGCCGCGCGGCTGTCGGATGCCGAGCTGCTGGCGGTGTTCCTGGGGTCCGGCCTGCGCGGGCAGAGCGCCGTGGCCCTGGGCCGTCGGCTGCTGGCCGACGCCGGCAACCTGCGGGCGCTGCTCGACTTGCCCCCGCCGGCGCTGGCGCGGCTGCCGGGCCTGGGGCCGGCCCGCGCCAGCGCCCTGGCGGGGGCGCTGGAGCTCGCCGCACGGCACCTGGCCCAGGGCCTGGCCCGCGGTGAAGCGCTGACCGAGCCGGGCCGGGCCGGCGAGTACCTCGCGCGGCGCCTGCGGGCCCTGCCCTACGAGGTCTTCGCCTGCCTGTTCCTCGACACCCGGCACCGCGTGATCGCCTTCGAGGAGCTGTTCCGCGGCACCCTAGACGGCGCCGAGGTGCACCCGCGCGAGGTCGTGCAGCGCTGCCTGGCCCACCACGCGGCCGCGGTCATCCTGGGCCACAACCATCCCAGCGGCAGCCCCGAACCCAGCGCCGCCGACCGCGCGGTCACCGCGCGGCTCAAGCAGGCCCTGGCCCTGGTCGAGGTCCGGGTGCTGGACCACTTCATCATTGGCGACGGCGCACCCTGCTCGATGGCCCGGCTCGGCGCACTCTGAGCCCCCCCACGCCACCTTGGCTGGTCCCGGCCCGCCGCTGCGTATACTCGGCTGAGCGGCAGCCGCCGCGCACCGGAGCCGCTGCCGGCGTGATCCTGGGCTACTCCAACCTCTACGGCCCCGATGCGATCGAGCAGGCCCTGCCCGATCCCGAGGCCGCGCGCCGCCTGGTGGACCGGCACCGCCCCGACATCGCGCCGCGGCTGGAGGCGATGGTGGCGCGCATCACGTCCGGTGCCGGCGACCGTCGCCACTTCGAAGCGGCCCTGCTGGGATTGGCCCGGCTGGGCCTGCGCCACGGCGCCTTCGGCGACGACCCGCACGACTACCACAACGAAGACCACGTCATGGAGCTGGCCGAGCGCCGGCTCGGGCGCGTGCTCGATACGCTGGGCGAGGAGGGCGTGCCGCGCGACGACGCGCTGGCCCTGCTGGTGTTCGCCGCCTGCCACGACTTGCGCCAGCGCGAGCCTTTCGACGCGCCCGGGCCGATCGGCGGCAACGAGGCGTCCAGCATCGCCGAGACCTTCCGCATCCTGGCCTGCTGCGGTTTCGACCCGGTAGCGGACCGCGCGCAGTTCCTGGCCCTGGAGCTGATGATCGCCGGCAGCACCTTCGACCCGCGGCCCCTGCCCCACCCCGACGGCGAGGAGCTGGCCACGGCCGCCGGCGGCTCGCTGGCCCGGAGCCTGGGCATCTGGCTCGACGGCGACCGTCCGGAGTGGAGCGCCGAGCCCGCCGCCCGCCGCGGCGAACGCCTGGCCCGGCTTGCGGCCGACCTCGACACCGCCAATGTCGGCGAGGACTTCGTGCACCTGGCCGACAGCGCGCTACGCCTGTGCCGGGAGCGCGAACGCCGGGCCGGGCGGGCCCTGGGCAAGGCCGCCAGCGGCCCGACCTGCCTGGGCTTCCTGAGCCGGGGCCAGACCCACTACTTCTTCGAGCTGCACCGCTTCTGCTCTCGGGAGGGCGAGCGCGTGTTCGGCGCCCGGAAAGCCGCCAACGGGCCGGGCGTGCGCCGGGTCAGCGAGCGCCTGCTGGCCCGCTTCGAGGACGTGCCGCCGGCCAACGGCCAGGCGGTGCTCGACGCCTTCGCCGCACTCTGCGCCGAAGAAGCCCCCTGACCCCGGGCAAAAAAAAGGCCGGCCCGTGGCCGGCCCTTGCCCCGGACCCCGATGCACGCACCGGGCCGAATAACCAAAGGGATCACGTTGGAGAGTCGTGACCCGTGGATTTTCCACGGCCCCGGTGACGGCGGCATGACAGCGCAAGGCCCTGTCCGGGCTAGAATAGGCAGTTCCCCCAAGCGGAATTCCAGCCGGTGAAAGACCATATTCGCGAACTGGTGGCGCAGTCCCTCCTGGACCTGCGGCGTCATGGCCGCCTGTCCCCGGACCTGGCGACCCCCGACTTCGTGATCGAGCGAACCAAGTCGCGCGAGCACGGCGACTACGCCAGCAACATCGCCCTGCTGCTGGCCAAGCCGGCCGGCATGAAGCCGCGCGAGCTGGCCGAGCTGCTCGTCAACACCCTGCCCAGCTCGCAGCACGTCGAGAAGGTCAGCATCGCCGGCCCGGGCTTCATCAACTTCACGCTGGCCCGCGGCTGCCGCCTGGGCACCATCCGCCGCGTGTTCGAGCTGGGCAAGGACTATGGCCGCCAGCCGGCCGGCAGCCGCGAGTCGGTCACCGTCGAGTTCGTCTCGGCCAACCCGAACGGCCCGCTGCACGTCGGCCACGGCCGCGGCGCCGCCTATGGCGCGTCGGTGGCGGCCCTGCTCGACGCGGTCGGCCACAAGGTCCAGCGCGAGTACTACGTCAACGACGCCGGCCGCCAGATGGACATCCTCGCGGTGTCGGTGTGGCTGCGCTACCACGAGCTGGGCGGCATCAACGTCCGCTTCCCGGACAACGGCTACAAGGGCGAGTACGTGGTGGACATCGCCCGTGGCCTGCGCGCCAAGGCCGGCGACGCCCTGCGCCGCAGCGCCATCGAGATCACCGACGGCCTGCCGGCCGACGAGGGCCAGGGCGGCGACAAGGAAACCCACGTCGACGCGCTCATCGCCCGCGCCAAGCAGCTGCTCGGCGACGCCGGCTACCGCAGCGTGTTCGAGGCCGGCCTGAACTGGTGCCTCGGCGACATCCGCGACGACCTCGCGGGCTTCGGCGTGGTGCACGACAACTTCTTCTCCGAACGCTCCCTGGCCACCGACGGCTACGTGCAGCGCGCCATCGACACCCTGCGCGCGAACGGCCACCTGTTCGAGGACCAGGGCGCCACCTGGTTCCGCGCCACCGCCTTCGGCGACGACAAGGACCGCGTGGTCGTCCGCGAAAACGGCGTCACCACCTACTTCGCGTCGGACCTGGGCTACCTGCTGAGCAAGTTCGAGCGGGGCTTCGGCCGCTCGCTCTACATCTTCGGCGCCGACCACCACGGCTACATCGCGCGCCTGAAGGCCGCGGCGCAGGGCCTGGGCCTCGACCCGGCGCGCATCGAGATCCAGCTCGTGCAGTTCGCCATCCTGTTCCGCGGCGGCGAGCGCGTGCAGATGTCCACCCGCGCCGGCAGCTTCGTCACCCTGCGCGAGCTGCGCGAGGAAGTGGGTACCGACGCGGCGCGCTTCTTCTACGTGATGCGCGGCAACGACCAGCACCTCGACTTCGACCTCGACCTGGCCAAGAGCCGCTCGAACGAGAACCCGGTCTATTACATCCAGTACGCGCACGCCCGCGTCGCCAGCGTGTTCCGCCAGCTGGCCGAGAAGGGCATGGGCTACAACCGCAGCGCCGCCGAGGCCGCCCGCCAGCGCCTGCTGCAGCCGCAGGAAGACGAGCTGCTCGACGAGCTGATGCGTTACCCGGAAGTGCTGGAGTCGGCCGCCGAGAACCGCGCGCCGCAGGTGCTGGCCAACTACCTGCGCGAACTGGCCGCCGCCTTCCACGGCTTCTACAACGCGCAGCCGATCCTGGTGCCCGATGAGGAACTGCGCAACGCCCGCCTGGGCCTGTGCAAGGCCACCCAGCAGGTGCTGGCGAATGGCCTGGCGCTGCTGGGCGTGTCCGCGCCGGAGAGCATGTGATGGCGCGGCGTGCACCCAAGAAGCAGGCGCGCCGCAACGGCGGCGGTGGCATCCCGGGCTGGATCTGGCTGCTGATCGGCCTGCTGGTCGGCGCGCTGGTGGTGGCGGTGATGCTACTGCGCGGCCAGTGGGACCTGCCCGACGGCACCCTGCCCACGCCGAACCCGGAGGCCCGCGCCCCGGCCGCCACCGAAGAGGAACCGGTGGCGCAGAAGCCGGCTGCCGAGCCGCGCAAGCCCAAGTACGAGTTCTTCGACGTGCTGCGCGACAAGGAATTCGTCATCCCCGACGCCGAACTCAACGCCCAGGCCCAGGCCGAGGCCGCCCGCCCGGTGGACGCCGCGGTGCCGGCCAACGCCGACAGCGTGCGCTACCTGATCCAGGCCGGCGCCTTCCGCTCGTCCGCCGATGCCGAAGCACTCAAGGCCCGCATCGCGCTGACCGGCGAAGTGGCGCGCGTGGAGTCGGCCGAGATCACCGGCGGCACCATCTACCGCGTGCGCCTCGGGCCCTACCCGAACGCCGGCAGCCTGGCCCGCGCCAAGCAGGCGCTGGGCAGCCACGGCATCGACGCCGTCGCGATCCGGGCCCAGTAAGCGCGGGCTGCTCGAGCGCCACGCCATGCAGTGGACCGTCGACTACCTGGCGAACGAACGCCTCGTTCGCGTGACCTCCGATGGAAACGGCGCGGCCGACCGCGACCAGCTGCGCCAGCTCACCCGCGACGCCATGCGCGCCGGCCACGCCCACGCCTGCCCGCGCTTCCTGATCGACCACCGCCTGACGCGCCTGCAGCTGGGCGCGGCGGAGATCTTCGACATGCCGCGCCGCGGCGAGGACGGCGGCTTCGGCCACGCCCTGCGCATCGCCATCCTGATCCGCCCGGATTCCCCCAGCCGCGCCGACTTCGAGTTCTACGCCATCCAGTGCGGCAACCTCGGCATCCACGGCCTGCGCCTGTTCCACGACGAAGCCGCCGCCCTGGACTGGCTCGCCGCTGCCTGATTCCCTCCCACGGGGTTACGGTCAGGGGCGCTTCAAGAGGATGAGGGCGGAGGTGTCGGCGTCGGCTTCGCCGCGCTGGACGAGTTCGGAATAGTCGGCGAGCGCGAGGTCGATCACGCTGGCGCGGATGCCGGCGTCGCGGGCCATGCCCTGCACGATGCGCAGGTCCTTGAGCAGGTGGCCGCACTTGAAGCCGGGCGTGAACTGGCCCGCCAGCATGGTCGCGCCGCGCTTCTCGAGGAACCAGTTGCCGGCCGCGCCGGCCATCAGCGTCGGCAGCAGCTTGTCTGGGTCTAGGCCCAGCTTCTCGCCCAGGGCCAGGCCTTCGCATACGGCTTCGTTGATGCCCGCCACCAGCACCTGGTTCACCGCCTTGGTGGCCTGCCCGGCGCCGGCGCCCCCCATGTGGGTAATGCGCGCGGCGTAGGCCTCGAGCACCGGCCGCGCGATCTCGAGGTCGGCGGCATTGCCGCCGGCCATCACCGAGAGCTTGCCGTTGCGCGCGCCCTCGACGCCGCCGGACACCGGCGCGTCCACGAAACCGATGCCGTGGGCGGCGAGCAGCGCCTGCGCGCGTTTCGCGGTATCCACCGACACGGTCGAATGATCCACCACCACCGCGCCCGGCTTCAGCACCGCGGCCAGGGCCTCGACCTTCTGCAGCACGTCGGCATCCATGGACACGCACAGCGCGACCACGCCGCAGCCGGCGAAATCGGCGTGCGACGCCGCGGCGCGTACGCCCAGCTGCGCCGCCAGCGCATCGGCTTTGTTGCGCGTGCGGTTGTCGACCACGCCCAGCAGGCCGCGCGCGGCGAGATGGCCCGCCATCGGCGCGCCCATCGCGCCCAGGCCGATGAAGCCGGCGATCACGCCTGGCCCCCGGCGTTTTCCTCGTGCAGGTAGGTGTAGCCGGTTAGGCCGGTCTCCAGGTCCACCAGCAGCTTCGCGGCCTCGGCCGGCGGCAGGCCCGCGGCATCGACCTTCTGCTTGTAGGTCGCCCGCAGCTCGGCCAGGTCGTAGCCCACGTAGTCGAGCATCACGTCGGTGGTGTCGCCCTTGCGCTGGCGGGTGACGGTGTAGCCGCCGTCCGCGCCCAGCACCACGTTGGCGGTGTCGGTGTCGCCGAACAGGTTGTGGATGTCGCCCAGCGTCTCCTGGTAGGCGCCGACCATGAAGATGCCGAGGCGGTAGCTTTCGCCCGCGCGCGGCGAGTGCAGCGGCAGCGAGGAATCGAGCGCTTCGGATTCGACGTAGGTGTCGATGCGGCCGTCGGAATCGCAGGTGAGGTCGGCGATCACGCCGCGGCGGTCGGGCGCCTCGTCCAGGCGCGCGATCGGCACGATCGGGAACACCTGGTCGATCGCCCACACGTCCGGGATCGACTCGAACACCGAGAAGTTGACGAAGTACTTGTCCACCAGCCGCGTGTTGAGCTCGTCGAGCGTGTCGCGGTGGCTGCGCTCCTCGGCGGTCAGGCGCGAACGCACCGCGTGGGCGATGGCGTAGAAGAGGTCATCGAGCATGGCGCGCTGCTCGAGCGTCAGCTGGCCCAGCGAATAAAGCGCCTGGCCTTCGGCGAGGTGGTGCTGGGCCTCGTGGTAGAGCTCGAGCGCCGGGCGCTGGTCGAGCGCTGCGTGGGTTTCGCGCAGGTGGCGCACCACCGCGGGCTCGTTCGCAGCCTCGGCCGGCACCGCGCCCTCGGGCGCCTGCTCCACTTCGGAAACGTTCACCACCATCACCGCGTGGTGCGCGGTCATGGCGCGGCCGGCCTCGGTCACCATCATCGGCGGGGTGAGGCCGTGCTCGGCGCAGGCTTCGGCCAGCGGCTGCAGCAGGGTGTGCGCGTACTGATCCAGGCCGTAGTTCATCGAGCAGAAGCCGCGCGAGCGCGTGCCCTCGTAGTCCACGCCCAGGCCGCCGCCGGAATCCATGAAGCGGATGCCCAGGCCCATCTTGGTCAGCTCGACGAAATAGCGCACCGCCTCGCGCATGCCGTTGGCGATGTCGCGCACGTTCGAGATCTGCGAGCCCATGTGGAAGTGCAGCAGCTGCAGCGCGTCGAGCATGTCGGCGGCCTTCAGGCGCTCGACCAGGTCGAGCACCTGGCGCGGCGAGAGGCCGAACTTGGCCTTGTCGCCGCCGCTGTTCTGCCACTTGCCGGCGCCCAGCGAGGCCAGGCGCATGCGCACGCCCAGGCCCGGCTTCACGCCCAGCGCCCGGGCTTCCTCGATCACCATCGCCAGCTCGGACGGCTTCTCGATGACGATGAAGGTCTCCAGGCCCAGCTTGCGGCCGATCAGCGCCAGCCGGATGAACTCGCGGTCCTTGTAGCCGTTGCAGATGACGAGGCTGCCGGGCTTGGCCAGGCCCAGCACGGCCATGAGCTCGGGCTTGGAGCCGGCCTCGAGGCCGAAGCCGTCGCCGCCCACGGCCGCCAGCTCGCCGGCGACGCCGCGGTGCTGGTTCACCTTGATCGGATAGACGGCGGTGTAACCGCCCTGGTAGTCGAGCTCGGCCATGGCGCGGCCGAAGGCGGCCTGCAGCTTGCCCAGGCGGTTGCCGAGGATGTCGGAGAAACGCAGCAGCAGCGGCAGCTTCAGGCCGGCCGCGGTGGCCTGGTCGACGATGCCGGGCAGGTCAAGGCTGGGGCCGCCCTCGCCACGGGGCAGCACGCGCATGCGGCCGCCGGCGTCCACGTCGAAATAGCCCTCGCTCCAGTAGGGAATGGAGTAGGTGTGGCGGGCGCGGTCGAGGGACCAGGCGGGCATGGGCGGCGTTCCGGAAGCGGGGTGGGCGCGCATTGTACCCCCCGGGTGTTGCCGGGGCAGGTCGTCAGTGCCTGAACACCGGTTCGCCCGCCGCCTTCACCACCCGCCGGCCGTTGGCGCCGCTGCCGGGCTTCTCCAGCACGTACACGCTGCCCGGCAGCTCCAGCGCCGCCAGCAGCCGCTCCAGCTCCGAGGTCGACGAGAACACCATGCCGCGCCAGTCCACCACCATCACGAAGTGCGGGGGGCCGCCGCCTGGCACTTCCTTGCGCACCAGCCAGGCCTTCTTGATCTTGCCGTGCTTGCGCAGCGTGTCCTCGAGCACGCCGCGCTGCTCCGGCGACAGGGCGTGCGGCGCATAGCGGTCGGCCTTGCCCAGCTTGCCGCGCTCGGCGTCGTGCTTGGCCTGCCGCGCATGCCAGGCGCGCAGGCGCTGCGCCACGGCATCGTGGGCGGCGTCCTCGTTGCGCCGGTAGTGGAAGTCGGCCATCAGCTGCAGCGCGCGGGGCTCGAACTCCGGGTCCAGCGCGATCGCCCGATCGGCCAGCGGCAATCCGGCCGGGTCGTCGCGCTCGAGCCTCAGCGAGGCGACCGACCACACTGCCGGCGCGCTGTCAGGCGCGGCCGCCAGCGCCGCTTCATAAAGCGGCATCACGTCGCCACCCACGCCGAGCTGCTCGCACAGGTTCGCCCACTCCAGCGCTTCCTCCGGCGACAGGCCTGGCTCGCGCGAAGCCAGTTCGGCGTGACGCTCGCGCGCGGCGGCGTGGCCGCGATGGCGCTCGCTCCAGCGCTCGCCGACCCAGCGGTGCCAGTCCTGGTCGAACTCGTCCTGCAGCACATCGGCCAGCGGACCCAGCCAGGCCTGCGCGGCCGACTGGGCGGGCGCGGGCGGCAGTTCGGCCGGCACGCCCAGCGCCGACAGGCGCAGCGCCAGCACCGGGTGGGTATCGTCGAGGGTCGGCGCGGACGCCAGGGCGCGCGCCAGGACGTCGCCATCCGAGGCCGCGGGCTCCGAGAGGCTGCGCGCCATCTCGGCATACAGCGCCGCGGGCGGCTCGGGCTGCACCAGCGCCAGCCGGTCGATCCGCGGCCAGAACTCGCCGTGCAGTCGCTGCGCCGCCAGGTTCACGCGCACCAGCGCGCTGCCGGCCGCCGGGGCGCCGACGACCCGCGCGGCCACCGCGTCGGCCTCGTACTCGTTGCTGCGCGCCAGGACGAAGCTGTAGGCGTTGAAATAGGGCGCGTACCAGTCGAAGAACTTCACGAACAACCCGGTCGCGGCCGAGCGCTGCTGCTGCAGGGCGTCGAGCAGGCGGAACCAGGACTGCCGCACGCGGTAGATCCAGCCCGCGAAGCGCCCGTGGCCGCCGCCGAAGTGGCCAAACTCGTGCGCGATCACCGACGCCATCTCGTCGGGCGACATCACCCGCAGCAACGGCAGGCCCAGCACCAGGAAATGGCGGTTGCCGGCCAGGCCCAGCAGCCGCGGCACGCTGGCGGCGGCGGCGTTGAGGTCGGTGTCGATGATGATGCCGGCCAGCGGCGGTGCGCCGGCCTCGCGGCGCAGGTGCTCGACTTCGCGCTCCAGCGCCGGCGCCTCGCCCGGGCGCAGGCGGCGGCCCTCGGGCTCGGGGATCTTCACCCACAGCGCCTTGAGGATCAGCCAGGCCAGCAGCAGCGGGATCCACACCAGCTTGATCAGCTTGATGGCCCAGACGCTCTTGGTCAGCAGCAGCGCCACGCCCAGGCCGACGGACAGCGCCAGCGCCACCACCAGCGCGACCGCCAGCACGCCGTAGCCGGCGATCGCCAGCAGCGCCAGCTTGAAGCGATAGGCGCCCGGGGACTGGGCGGCCGAACGCTCGAGGCATTCGACCAGGCGGCGGTGGCTGGCGACGGAGGTCATGCAGGGGCTCCCGGGGATGAGCCCCGATGCTAAGCGGGGTTCCCGGGGGTCGCCAAGCGGGAAGAAATCTCGGTGAAAAGCGGCATCCGGTACAATGCCGGCCCGTCTACGAACCCATTGGAACAACGATGTCCTCCTCTTCCCCGACCTGGCTGCACGAGAACTTCGACCACACCGGCTCGGCCTTCGGCCTGCGCATGGTGCGCAAGCTCGACGAGGTGCAGTCGCCGTTCCAGAAGATCGAGATGTACGAGAGCACCGACTGGGGCAACGTCATGCTCATCGACGGCGCGATGATGGTGACCACCCGCGACAATTTCTTCTACCACGAGATGATGGCGCACGCGCCGCTCTACACCCACGCCGATCCGAAGGACGTGGTGATCATCGGCGGCGGCGACTGCGGCACCCTGCGCGAGGTGCTCAAGCACCCGGGCGTGCGCACGGCCGTGCAGTGCGACATCGACGAGCAGGTGACGCGCATGGCCGAGAAGTACTTCCCGGAGCTGTGCGAGTCCAACAACGACCCGCGCGCGACGGTGATGTTCGACGACGGCATCGCCTACATGGAGAACGCCGCGCCCGAGTCCATCGACGTGATCATCGTTGATTCCACCGACCCGGTCGGCCCGGCCGAGGGCCTGTTCAACCAGGCCTTCTACGAAACCTGCCTGCGCGCCCTGCGCCCGGGCGGCCTGCTGGTGCAGCAGAGCGAGTCGCCGCTGGCGCTGATGCAGCTGATCCTGGACATGCGCGGCGCCATGACCGACGCCGGCTTCGTCGACTTCCGCACCCTGCCCTTCCCGCAGCCCTGCTACCCGACCGGCTACTGGAGCTGCACCATCGCCTCGAAGGAAAAGCGCGACCTCACGCACTTCCGCAAGGCCGACGCCGCGGCCAAGCCCTTCGACACCCAGTACTACACCGCCGACATCCACCAGGCCGCCCTGGTCCTCCCGCCCTTCGCCGCCCGCGTGCTTGGGGGTTGATCAGGGATCGAACGCGGATCAGAGCGGAAAGACACGCCATCCCCCATCAAAGCGCGTCACCGTCGAGTTCGCCGGTGCGGATCCGCATGACGCGCTCGAGGCCGTAGACGAAGATCTTGCCGTCGCCGATCTTGCCGGTGTTGGCCGCCGACTGGATCGCCTCGACCACGCGCTCGACCTGGTCGTCGGTGACCGCGACCTCGAGCTTGATCTTGGGCAGGAAGTCGACCACGTACTCCGCGCCGCGGTAGAGCTCGGTGTGGCCCTTCTGCCGGCCGAAGCCCTTGACCTCGGTGACGGTGACGCCGGTGACGCCGACTTCGCTGAGCGACTCGCGGACGTCGTCGAGCTTGAAGGGCTTGATGATGGCCATGACCATTTTCATGAGTGAGCTCCCGGGTCCTTAGAGGTTGTAGCCGCGTTCGTTGTGCAGGGCGAGGTCCAGGCCCTCGGCTTCGGCCTCTTCGCCGACCCGGAGGCCCACGGCCCAATCGATGGCCTTGAGTATGACAAGCGTGGCGACCGCGGTGTAGACGACGGTGAAGCCCACGCCCTTGGCCTGGATCCACACCTGGGCGCCGATGTCGGTGACGGTGCCGAAGCCGCCCAGCGCCGGCGCCGCGAACACGCCGGTGAGGAGGGCACCGACGATGCCGCCGACCGCGTGCACGCCGAACACGTCCAGCGAGTCGTCGTAGCCCAGCCAGCGCTTGAGGCTGGTGGCGGTGAAGAAGCAGCACAGGCCCGCTGCCGCGCCGATCGCCAGCGCGCCCATCGGGCCTGCCGTTCCGCTGGCCGGCGTGATCGCCACCAGGCCCGAGACCGCGCCCGAGACGATGCCCAGCACGCTGGGCTTCCTGTGCACCACCCATTCCGCCAGCATCCAGCCCAAGGCCGCCGCGGCCGAGGCCACCTGCGTCACCAGCATCGCCATGCCCGCGGTGCCGTTGGCCGCCACCGCCGAGCCGGCATTGAAGCCGAACCAGCCCACCCACAGCAGGCTGGCGCCGATCACCGTGTAGCCGAGGTTGTGCGGCGCCATCGGCACCGTCGGGTAGCCGCGGCGCTTGCCCAGCCCAGGCCGGCGATGCCGGCGTTGATGTGCACCACGGTGCCGCCGGCGAAGTCGAGCACGCCCCAGTCCCACATCAGCCCGCCGTCGCCGCCCCAGACCATGTGCGCGATCGGCGCGTACACCAGGGTGAACCAGGCCGCCATGAACACCAGCATCGGCCCGAAGCGCATGCGCTCGGCGAAGGCGCCGACGATCAGCGCCGGGGTGATCACCGCGAAGGTCATCTGGAAGGTGATGAACACGCTTTCCGGCACCGTCATCACCAGGCTGTCCACGCCCAGCCCGGCCAGGAAGGCGCGCTCGAAGCCGCCCACGAAGGAGTGGAAGTTGACCACGCCGGCTTCCATGCCGGTGGTGTCGAACACCAGGCTGTAGCCGTAGGCCACCCACAGCACGCTGACCAGCGCGGTGATGGCGAAGCACTGCATCAGCACCGACAGCACGTTCTTGGCGCGCACCATGCCGGCGTAGAACAGCGCCAGACCCGGCAGGGTCATCAGCAGGACCAGCAGAGTGGCCACGATCATCCAGGCGGTGTCGCCGGGATTGGCCGTGGCCGGGGCGGCCAGGGCCGGCACGGGAAGCACGAGCAGGGGTACGCCTAGCCGGCGCAGGAACTTCTTGGAAACCATACGGGATTGCCTCCGGACGCTGAGGGAAGGGGGAAAGGGGGAGCACCTGAACCATCACCCGTGCGGCACGGATTGATTGCTCGCCGCCACCCGTGGTCTAGTGATCGGCCCCGGGCAGCGAAATGCCGCCCCCGCCGCGCGGCGTTGGCTGACCCCCGCCCCGGCCCTTCCCCGATGCCCCCGGCACCGCGCGTGGCGCAAGGTGGAGGCATCCCACGGAGCCCCGACCATGATCGACCTCAAGAACCTCGACGACCTCGCCCGCAAGCTCAGCGACCTGGTGCCGCCCGGCCTGAAGGACGCCCGCGCCGACCTCGAGCAGAACTTCAAGTCCACCCTGCAGGCCGGCCTCGGCAAGCTCGACCTCGTGACCCGCGAGGAGTTCGAGGTGCAGCGCGCGGTGCTGCTGCGCACCCGCGAGAAGCTGGACGCGATGGAACGCGCACTCACCGTGCTCGAGGCGAAGCTCGCCGAGCCCGGCGCCAGCAAGAACTGACGCCACACCCCGTTTCGCCATGAACCTGGCGCTGGCGCACAGCCGCGCCCGGGTCGGCGTGCACGCGCCCGCGGTGCGGGTGGAAGTGCACCTCGGCGGCGGGCTGCCCCACTTCAGCCTGGTGGGCCTGCCGGCGGCGGCGGTGCGCGAAAGCCGCGAGCGCGTGCGCGCCGCGATCGCCAACTCGCAGCTCGAGTTCCCGCAGCGGCGCATCACGGTGAACCTGGCCCCGGCCGACCTGCCCAAGGAAGGCGGGCGCTACGACCTCGCGATCGCGCTGGCCATCCTGGCGGCCAGCGGGCAGCTGCCGGTGCTCGCGCTGGCCGACTGCGAGCTGCTGGGCGAGCTGGCGCTCACCGGCGAGCTGAAGGCGGTGGATGGCGTGTTGCCTGCCGCGCTGGCCGCCGCCGAGGCGGGCCGTCCGCTGGTCGTGCCGGCGGCGAACGGGCCCGAGGCGGCGCTGGCGGCGAATGGCCGCGCCCGCACCGCCCGCACCTTGCTCGAGGTGCTCGCGTTCCTGCGCGGCGAAGGCACGCTGCCGGTGGCCGAGCGCAGCCCGCCGGGCAGCGACGCGCCGGCCTACCCCGACCTGGCCGATGTCCGCGGCCAGGCCAGTGGGCGCCGCGCGCTGGAGATCGCGGCGGCCGGCGCGCACCACCTGCTGCTGGTCGGCCCGCCGGGCTGCGGCAAGACGCTGCTGGCCTCGCGCCTGCCCGGCCTGCTGCCCGAAGCCAGCGAGGCCGAGGCGCTGGAAACCGCCGCGGTGCACTCGGTGAGCGGCCGCGGCGTGGATCTCGCGCACTGGCGCCGGCGGCCGTTTCGCGCCCCGCACCATCTCGCCAGCGCGGTCGCGATCGCCGGCGGCGGCTGACAGATTCAGAAGTGAGTGCGACCAACCAGAAGTCCCTGCGCGCCCACCCAGCGGTTCGAGGCTGACCGCGGCCAGCGGACGCTCGGGTACACGCCCCGGCCCAAGAACCGATCCAGGAACCCTGCCGGCCAGGCCAAAGGCACAGCGGCACCCCGTCGCTTCCCGCCTTGCAAGGGATGCCCGTGGTTTGGCGACTATGCCGTACAAGCCGGAGCGTTCTCGCGCTCACTTGGCAACGGATCAAGACTCTTGCGTGGCCTTTTCGAACGCAGAATCCGGGCCGTGCTGGATGCAGATTCGAGTTGTAGGAGAAGCCGACCCGCTTCGGCAGGCGCTGTCCGCCAATGTAATCAATGAATTAAGTCTGTTGGGAAACGGGCCTGTAAGTGCCATCGACAGCACCTTATGGCGCGAGCAAGGTCCGTTGAAACCGCCCCTGGGCGATCCTTCCGGTCAATTGTGAGAATAAAGTTCGTTCAGCCTGCTACTCAAAATCGGGGGGATGTCGGCGGACGACTATCTGTTCCTCCGGCAGAACTACCTGGCGCGGGAACGGGCCCTGTCGATCCAGACCGACACCCTCGACGCCTTCAAGCGCGTGCTGGCGAAAAGCCGGGGTCCCCGCCTGCAGTCCCCTCTGGCCGAGGTCTCGTTGGGCACGAGCTGGTCGGGCGTGTCGGCGTGCCGGCCCGGCAGCACCGGGCGAGGGCTGCAGGGAATGACGATCTACAGCGCGCTCGCCGCGGTTTACATGGATTTCGTCGGCATCACGCAGGGATCCGTCGGGATTCTGTGGTGGCCTGCGGCCGCGCCGCATGACGCCGTGGCGATCCTGCTGGCCCGGGCGCTCGCCAGGAAGTAGCCGGGCCCCCACGGGTCTTGATCACCGGTCGATGCTGAGCAGGGCGTGCAGCAGGTTGTCCTGGAAGCTGGTGTTGCCGGTCAGCTGGTCGTGGGCGACGCAGAGGAAAAACGCGTAGTCATGGGGGAAGTGGCTGTACGCATGGCGCTGACGGGACGGGTCAAGCACATCGCGCGCCAGCAGCGAGGCCTTGGTGACCGTACCGTCACCGGGCTCCAGCATCAGCCGGTCGTAATCAACGCCAGGCAGCGGCCTCCTTATTTCGCCTGGATCGAGCCGCAGCACGGTTTCTCCCGCCACTTCTTCGGCCAGCATTCGCGCCGGCGTCAGTTCGCAGTCTCCACCGAACACGATGGGGTCAATACCTGGCGTCGGCTCGGGAACCGAAAGCGCCCAGGTAAAGCGGCGCGCGCGCTCGAGGTGGTGGCCCAGATATCGCTCCAGCGTGGCAAGGTACCGTTCGGGATCGTCCCCGGAATGATGCTTGCGGATGCGCGCGCGCACCTCGGGGTCGAACACCGCCCATTCGAACCGGCGCCAGATCGCGACATCGAAAAGATCCCTGTCCAGTGGCCGGCCGTCGTGGCCAATCAGCCAAGTGTTGAGCGCATGCGGGAACAGCTGGTAGAGCGACGGCATGGTCATGAGGACTTCGGGCATCAGGCTCCCAAAGACCACTTTCCGGCCTACGATCATGCCGTGCAGCGCACCGACCGAACCGAAGTTCGGCGTGCCGAGCAGGACCATCCTGCGAATCCGCAGGGCTCCGGCCTGGGTGACGACGAACTGATTGCCGTCCAGCAGGTCGACGGCGCCATAGCGGGCGTAGTAGCGGGCGATCAATCCGCCGTTGGAATGTGCGATCAGGTCGACCTGCAGGCCAGGATCGCCGTGGTCGGCGCGAATCCGCGCAAGCAGCGCATCCAGCGCACGGACGCTGTCGATGTTGTCCTGCCGCCAATCGTAGGTGAAGACGTAGTAGTGCCGGCCGGCCGGCGGCGGCGCGCCAACCTTGGCGCGGCGGTAACCGCCCCCCTGTTCAAGGGTGCGCAGCAGGGCTCCGTAGAAATCGCGCCCGGCGGCACCCTCGAAGATGTCGGTGGGCCGCAGGCCATCGTCGCGCGGCCGCAGGCTCACCGGGTCGATCGGCAGGGCGAGATCGTCGTAGTCCGACAGGGCGAGCCGACCCACGCCACCCGGCCAGCGCTCGCGGCCTTCGGAATCGGCCAGGCGCGCGCCAAGCACGCCATGTATGACGACCACGGGGGGCTGTTGGCTGCCTGTATCAGCGTAGAGCCGCGCAAAATCGGGCCTCGTCGTCTGGCTGCAGCCGGCCAGCATAAGCAGCAAGAAGACGCAAAGCCGTGCCATCCCTGAATCGCCCCGGGCTTCATAGACACCAACGGACTTTGTTGTTTTCAACAGACGGCGGTCTCAATCGGTCGACGCAACACACTCGCTCAGCCGATAGGCCGGCGTTCTGAAGCCCAAGGTTTCCCTGGGACGCTGATACGAGCTTAATGCAATCTTGTTTAGCGCGGCTTGGGAATGGACCGACAGGTCCGTTCCGTGCGGCAGGTACTGCCGCAGCAATCCGTTGGCGTAGTCGTGAATGAAACTGAACACAAAGAAAAGATCAAGGCGCGAAGTCACAAGTGCGTGCGACTGGGTAATGCAGCGGACCACTCCCGCAGCTGGACAGGTTGCGCGAAAATATGGGCCCCTAGTTGCTTGCTCGTGCTCGGCGTATGCGCACTCCTTCGTCGCAACTCAATCGTTTGCTCGAGGCATCGATCGCAGACAAGCGATTGGAGCCGGAGTTCTTCCGAGCACTGCTCGACGCGCGCGTGTTTGCCCACGCGCCGTTGGCTGACACGACCGGTCGTCTTCGGCTCATCCAGTTCAATGCCCCGGACGGAGAGCTGTTACTTCCCTTCTTTTCCGACATGGGAAAGGCCAAGGCCGCAGGCCGTGGTCGCGTCCGGATCGTGGAGTTGAGTGGTCGACAGCTCTTCGAGCTCTCGCTCGGCGCCACCCTCATCCTCAATCCCAACAACCACTGGTGCAAGCTCTACCCCGAAGAGGTTCGCGTGCTCCTCACTAACGGGACGATGGCCGTCGTGGTGACTGACGACTACGCGGGTGGGCCGAAGATTGCCGTGGATCACCCAGTGGATGTTCCCGACGCGCTGCTTGCTACCTTTCGGCAGATCCTGGCCAAGCTTCACTACGTGGAAGAGGCCTACCTGGTCGACATGCGGCTTGAGCCCCATCTGGATCACCCCAACTGGGTGGTCGCCGTCACAACGCCCAAGGCCCAAGCAGACCGCGCCTGTCGGGCGATCCTGGCTGAGCTGCAGTCGCAGCCGGAGCTGACCACTGTCCCGTTGAGCCTAATGGCATTGCTTCCCGAGGACCCGGTTCCCGACTGGAAGCTGGCGCTGAACCCTGCGCCCTTCTATCGACGGACCCCCAGCGAGAGCTAGCGCAGGCGGCGCCGATGCAAGACGCGACGCGCCTCAGGCGCCAGCCGCGGCGGTATCTGCAGGGGAGGTCGCCAGCAGGGCATCAATCAGGGCGCCGACCGCCAAGGCGGCATCGGGACTGGCCACGAGCAGTTGGGTGAGTTTTCCCTCTAGCTCCCCGGCCACGCGGCCGGCTCCGCGCCCCGTCTGGGTCCTGGCTGCAACTTGCTGTGCATATTTGCATACCCGCAGTGCATTGCCGTCCAGCCGCTTGAAGTCGCCTGCGCAGATGCGGCTGACCTGGGACGGATGGATGTCCAAAGCCTCGCCAATGGCGGTTTGCGTGATGACTCGGGCTGACAAAAGTCGCGCAATGAGCTGCAGGTAACGGTCTCGATTCATGTTGACATTGTGCAAACTTGCAATAGACTGTGCAAGAGCGAAAGAGCCCTCCGCTGCCGGACTCGATTCGGCATGCGAGGATGGTCCTGGCGCCGCCCGCGCGTTGTGATGGCCGGGCGGTGAGAGGCAACGGAATTGCCGGAAGGTGTGGGGAGAAGCCATGCAGCGCGCTTGCGTGATGCTGGGATCGGTGAACGTCAACATCGAGCTTCCGGAGCCGGAGGCTGAAGTGATGCCGGGCGTCCGTTGGGGCGACGTCGCCGCCTTCCCCACTCCGGCCTACTGGGCCTACCAGGTCATGGCTCGCCGCATTGAGCGCAATGCCATCCGCTATCGCCTGGGGACCAGCCTCAAGGAAGAAGTCGGCGCCTGCCTGCTAGGCGGGCACGGCATACCTGCCAAAGTCGGTGTTGTGGCCTTCGAGCACCTGCGCCGCCGCGGCGCCTTCGCTGACCAGCCGCCGCCGGCGGAGACACTCCTCGCGTGGCTCTCCGAGCCCATGCCGATGGAAGACCGCTCCATCCGCTACCGCTTCGCCGGCCAGAAGGCCCGGTACCTGTCGGCCGCCCTGGAGACCTTGGCCGCGGAGGCCGCGCCTCAGCAGTCTGGGCGCATCCTGCGCGACTGGCTCACCAAGATTCCCGGCATCGGTTTCAAGACCGCATCGTGGGTCGCCCGCAATTGGCTGGACGCTGATGATGTGGCGATCCTGGACATCCATATCCTGCGCGCCGGCGTGCTTGCCGGGTTCTTCGATGCCGAGCTGACGGTGGAGCGTCACTACCGCGAACTGGAGGATCAGTTCCTGGCGTTCAGCGCGGGGCTGGGCGTCCGCGCCTCTGAGCTCGATGCGTTGATGTGGTACGAGATGATGGCGTCGCGGAACTCAGTTGCGCAGATCCTCTCTGCGATGCCCGAGAGCGCCTTCAAGGCTCGGCACGCGCCCTCACGTCCGCCCGCCAACCCAGAGCGCCCCCACGCCCGCCAGCTGGCCCTGATCCGCTAAGCGCGCCGCCCAGGCCTGGCCGGTCATGCCGAGCAGGCACGTGCCAAGGCCCAAGCCGGCAGCGACCGCTACCAAGTAGCCCTGAAGCACCCCCGCGTCCCGCCATACGACGCTTTGCGAGTGCTCGTACTTGGCTTCCGTCTTGCCCGGCTCGGCCACGAGCCAGAGCATCGTCGCAGCCGGGTCAGCGACCAGCGATCTCGCCTGCTCGACCAAGCCTTCTAGCATCGGCACCTGGTCCCCGAGATCGTGCAGGCCATGACGGACACCGTCGTACCGCCCCCATGCACCAGTCTGCGGATCAAATGCCAGCACGTGGATGGGGTGGATCGCTCCGCCCGACGGCGCGGGCCGACGTTCGAGCTCGAACCCCAAGGGAGACGGGGCCCACGCGAGACGGCGCTGGCTGTGCCAGAGCAGCGCTCCGAGTGATTCGACCGGCAAGGCCTTGAGCTCCCGGACACTGCGCCGCTGCGCCAGCGCCTCAAACATCGGGGGGCCGCCGCCTTCGGCAGGCTGCGGGAGGGCCACGAAGGTGCCATGGGGCCACACATACGGCGTGTAAGGCTGGACCTGCGGCCGTGGCCGCGGCTCAGGCAGCGGAGTCCACGTCATCGCCGAGCTCCCGCCATACCTCGAAGTACTTGTTGCAGCCCCGGCACTGGCCGCAGGCAACGTGCGATCGATGACAGCTGTGCGCCCAGGCGAGCAGCGAGCGTGGAATGCCCGATTGCTGCACCAGCTCCACAGTGGTCAGGCCGATGGCGGGTGCGCGCACGGTCAGTCCGCCCTCCTGCACCCGCATGACCTGATCCATGGCCGCCATGAAGGCGGGAGTGCCGTCTTGATGTGTACCGTCAGAGGCCACTGCGCCCACGAGCAATGCTTGGGCACCGCGCGATACCGCGCGCATGCCGGCCAGGGTGATCAGCAACTGGTTGCGGTAGGGCCACCAGTCGCTGGCCGGGGCCAAGGCATCGGCGGGCTGTCCGGCCATATCGCCCGAACCCAGGGCACGGCAATCCACGGTGATGACCTCGTGGGCTATCTCCAGCTGGAGACAGACCGCCCGCGCGGCCTGGATCTCCGCGGCCGCGGCGAGTTGGCCGTAATCGATCGTCAACGCCAGAGCGGGCCGAAGCCACCACGCCACAGAAATGGAGTCCATGCCTCCCGAGAGAAGCAGCGCTTGCGTCACAAAGCCGCTCCCACCCAGACCGTGCGATAGATGGCGGACGTGAAATCGGCGACCAGGTGGCACGCCGAGCCCTCCATCATCTTCAGGTCCTCGCGCTTCTCCTGCTCGCAATACACGACGACCTGCCGGTCCAGCGCCCGGGCATAGCCGATCTCGTACAGCGTGCCCGCATCCAGACCATCCACGATGGCCAGCACCAGGTCGCAGTCCTTGATCGCCTGCAGGTCCTTGTCGACCACGTCCTCCGCCGAGCCGTGGCCGACGTCGTGGTACGGCGAGAACACCTTCAAGCCCATCTGCTGCAACGCCTCACGGGCCTGGGTCACCACCCAGAGCTGGGCCAGGGTGAAGAAGGGCCCGGCCAGGTACACGGTCGGCCGCCAACCGTCCCGGAACCGGTCGGACGCCATGAGTGCCATCGGGCTGAACTTGGCCAGCGTGGGGGCCGTCGCAAAGATCCGGTTCTCACAGTAGTAGGCCGTGGCCCGGGAGGCCTGGTCGGCGGCGCCGACCGCGTCCCGCCCCAAGCCCATCCAGGCATGAGCGAACGTCGCCGCGAACACGTCGCCGCTGCCGATCTTCCACACGCCCCGCGTGTCGTAGGCCGGAACATGGTGAACTCGCCCCTGATCCCACACCAAGGCCCCCATGGGGCCGCGCTTGATCACCACCACCTCGGCATTCTCTTGCTGGGCCAAAGCCTCGGCCATTCGCTCCATGGTGTCCGCACGCCCCAGCAGCGCCGTGGCCTCGTGTCGATTGATCACCAGGGCGAGACGCTCGGCCGTAGAGCCCGAGGCACGGAACGATTCCGGGTGCTCGACGTTCTGCGGGTCGTAGACAACCTGTTTGGCGTGCACCGTAGCTTGCGTTTGCAGCATGCCGAACTGCAGGACCCGCTCGGCCTCCACCAAAAGCATCGGTGGCGGCGCTAGGGGCCGGTGGATGACCGGCCTGGAGAGCCAATGGGTGTAGTGGAACCCGGCGACATCGGCCACTGGCGTGGCCCTCAACTCGAACCCCTCGAGGGCTGCGGCGCCTTCGATGATGGGATGAGATAGGTCACACAGGCAGCAGTGCAGTCGTGTCTCCCCGCCCAGCGCGGCGATGACGCTGGCGCCTCGGCCCGCGGAACC
>LNFM01008029.1_pt1 | contig 32637 bp, 22 predicted proteins | sample 596031 | NCBI WGS metagenome assembly LNFM01 (sample SAMN04254537, study PRJNA301005) | activated carbon metagenome | isolation source: dual media filters at the Ann Arbor, Michigan drinking water treatment plant | place: USA: Ann Arbor | reverse complement strand
CCGTCATCGGAATTTTCTCGGCCGTCAACGACGGCTACGCCGGCACCATCCGCACGATCACCATGAACGCGCGGGTGAAGATTGTCGCCAATGACCGCAAGGAGACGGAAGGCGCACCAGACTTCCGCGTCATGCTGAGCGCAACCGAGATCGGCGCGGTGTGGCGCCGGATCAAGCAGGGCACGGACCAGAGCTACCTGCGTGTGCGACTCGACGATCCAGGTTGGCCGCAGCCCATATGGGCCATCCTCACAGAAGCAGCTGAGGACGGCACGGCCCGGCTGATCTGGCGCCGCGATAAACCGGAGGGGGCCTGAGCCAATGTCTTCCTCCGATGCACTCAAGCGCGACCTTCACCGGTCATCGCCAGACGGATCGCGCATCCACCAGCGTCCTCGCCTCGAGGACTATCCACTCCACACGTCGGAGAAGCTGCGCTTCGCCGACACCGACTGCAATGGTCACATCTCCAATGCCGTGTTTGCCGTTTGCTGCCAGAGCGCGCGCATGGAGCTCCTGCACGATCCGAGGCGGATCCCAATACCGGTCAACGCGCAGTTCGTGATCGTACGGCTCGAGATCGATTTTCTCGGTGAGATGTACTGGCCGGGCCAAGTCGTGATCGGCTCGCGATGTGACCATGTCGGCCGATCCTCGCTGCTGATGACCCAGGCGCTATTCGTTGATGGGCGTTGTTCCGCCAATGCCAGATCGACGGTCGTGCTCATGGATCGGGTGACGCGGCGGGCGGCGCCTCTGCCCCCGGAGACGGCTCTTGCGCTCAGTGGATTCTGCGCTCTGCCGAACGTGAATGGAGCTGTGCATTCGCACTCGCCAGGACAAGAAGAGTAGTCCGGCATGGCAATCGCGGTGTCTCCGGCGCACAGCGTATACTTTCATCCCTCCTATGGGCTTGCTCCTGATGTGGACGGCGCGTTGCCACGGATCCTGAGCAATCCGGCACCCGCAGAAGCAATGACTATCAATGCCGATCGTACCTGGCGTCTCGTCGCCACCGTGTTGCTGCCGTTCGCGGCCGGCTACTATCTCAGCTATGTTTTTCGCTCCATCAATGCACTGATCTCGGGCACGCTGATCTCCGAGTTCGGCCTCTCAGCCGCCGATCTCGGCGTCCTCACGGCGGTTCTCTTCCTGACATTCGGCCTCTTGCAGGTTCCACTCGGCGCTTGGCTCGATCGCTTCGGGCCGCGGCGGGTACAAGCTGTGCTCCTCTCCGTCGCGGCGATCGGCTCCACCATCTTCGCCTGCGCGCCGAGTCTCATCTGGCTGATCGTCGGGAGAGCCTTGATCGGCATAGGTGTAGCCGGCGCACTGATGGGAGGCCTGAAAGCTATTGTTCTATGGTGGCCGGCCGAACGCATCGCTATGGCCAACGGCTGGCTCATCACCTTGGGCGCACTTGGCGCCGTCACGGCAACCGCGCCGGCCGAGATACTGATCGGGACGATCGGATGGCGCGACCTCTTCCTCCTCCTAGCCATTCTAGCGGCCATCGCTGCACTGCTGATCCTGCGCTTTGTGCCGGAACCTCGTTCGCGAGTTCCAGACGAGGCGATCAATGCGGGCACGACCATTCGCACCATCTATCAGGATGCGAGGTTCAGGCGTCTTGCGCCGCTTTCGGCGATGACGATCGGCTCGGCATGGGCGCTGCAAGGCCTATGGGCCGGCCCGTGGCTCGCCGAAGTCGAGGGGCTGCCACGCCCCGAAGTCGTCATGCACCTGCTGGTCATGGCAATCGCCCTCAGTGCGTCCGCGCTTGCTCTCGGAACCGCAGGCGATCGGCTCCGCAGGCGCGGCATCTCTCTGTCGACGACATTTGCGTTTGCCACCGGGCTTGCTCTGTTGGCGCAACTTTCAATCGCCCTGCGCTTGCCCGTTCCGACCTGGCTACCGTGGATCGCGGTCGCAGGGATCGGCGCCGGCACCGTCTTGAGCTACGCGATCGTCGCCGAGCTCTTCCCGAAATCCGCGTCCGGACGCGCCAACGGAGCGCTCAACCTCCTCCATATCGGCAGCGCGTTCGCAGTGCAGGTCGGCATCGGCTTCATCGTGGATCTCTGGCCGGTCGAGTCCGGCCGCCATCCGCCCTTGGCTTATCAGACCGCACTCGGCATTAACCTCGCGCTTCAGGTGGCTGCATTCCTATGGTTCGTGCGACCGAGGCGAAGGGCAGCCCCTGTTAAAGACCTTTCTGCCCATCCCGTTCATGGGCTCGCAGTGACACTCGGCGTGCCGTGCGCGGACGCCGTTCCCTATCTTCAGGCGCGCCAGGACTGGCGCTCCCGACAGATGATCGCACAGCGCCAAGTATCGGGATGGCGCTCGGCAGCGCTGGTTTCGGTGGTAATCATGGCCGCAATCGGATTGGCGCTTGCTACGCTGCTCTCTACGACATCGGCGTTACCAGATCTGCCTCAGTCACACGCAACTTCAAGCGGCAATGACAGCGTAATCGCGGCACAGTCACAGCCCGCGCCGAAGACCGCTATTTTTATACCATCGCTGCGAAAGGAGTAATGATGACAACGACAACTGATCGAAATATGGGCCGCACTGTCTCGCCGCCGAGATCTTCGTCGCCATACGCGCAATCGCTTCGGCTCATCACGAGGTCGGAGCTGCTCGCCATCGTGCCGTATACGCCTCAGCATATCTTGCGGCTTGAGAAGCGCGGATTGTTCCCGCGCCGGATCCAAGTCGGACCAAACCGCGTTGCATGGCTCTTGTCGGAGATTGAAGAATGGGTGGCGGCGCGCGTTTTCGAGCGGGATAGGTCTGGTCAACAACTGGAGTGACAAGAAAGTTGAACTAGGGCCGATGACCTGCTCTGCAATGAAGAGGTCGGCAGGAGATTATGCGATGAGTCGGCCGATCATCACTGTTAGTGCCTTTTCGTCCGTGCTGAAATTCGTGATCATCGCCGCAAGCATCGAGCCCGGATTGAGCCGGTCGAGATCCAGCGGATGTCCCGCCTGATCGGCGACAAGGGCGAGAAGCGTGCTCTGCGTCCGCCCGTTGCCCTCCCGAAAGGGATGAATTGCATTGAGATCTGAAAGAAAACGGGCAGCCCCGGATGCAAACTGATCCGGCTCCAGTCCGCGCAGAAACCTCGTCCTTCAGCTTGCCGAATTGGCGTATCATCTGCCGATCAATGTGCTCGGGGTAGCAGAACATGCTGCCGGCTTTTGAGAGGCGGACAGTGCGATACTTGCCTGCCCACCGATAGACGTCCGGTGTTGAAAGTTGGGAGCCTTGCCACCACGATGCCTATGTAACGCGCAAGTTACTCTTGCAATTTGTAACCTATGAGTTACAATGCGCGCATGACACCTACAGGTTACAGACCCGGTCACCCCACCTACCTGCGCCGTGCCGACGATATTGCCGGTCTTATCAAAGCGCGGCGGGAAGCCCTTGGCCTCTCTCAGCAGGCACTTGCCGACCGCCTGACGGTATCACGCAAATGGGTCAATGAGATCGAACAGGGTAACTCGAACGCCAAGCTAGGTCTCGTCCTGCGCGCGCTCAATGAACTCGGAATCGACCTTTTCGGACAGACGGCACCGGACGATGAGCCGCGTCCGCCTTCCCAGCCCACCGATGAGATCGACATCGACGCTATCGCCGACATGAACCTCACGCGGCGGAGGAAGCGATGACGACCAAGGAACTCGTCGTCCTCGTCAATGACCAGCTGGTCGGCCGCGTCACACAGGGTGCGAGCGGTCGCCTTGCCTTCGACTATCATGATGCCTGGCTCGCAAATCCGTCAGCCATTCCTCTTTCTTTATCCATGCCGTTGACGAATCCACATCACGGAGATGGCGCCATCCGGGCCTATATGTGGGGCCTCTTGCCCGACAGTGAGGCGACGCTGTCAGCCTGGGGTACACGCTTCGGCGCCAGCCCTCGTAACCCCTTCGCGCTGCTCACCTTCGTCGGAGAGGATCTGCAGGGAGCCGTACAGATGGTCCCACCCGAACGCCTGGATTCGCTCCGGCAGCGCGAAGGTGTCACCCGCCTCAGTACCAAGACCCTCGCAGAGCGTTTTCGTGATCTCATGCGGCAACCCGGTCTGACCCAGTTCACCCCGACAGGAGGGCAGTTCAGTCTCGCGGGAGCCCAGCCCAAAAAAGCGCTCTACCTCGTCAAAGGACGCTGGTACGAACCGCGTGGCCGGACGCCATCGACCCACATCTTGAAACCCCCGATTCCCAATCTTGCCGGCCAGGTCGAAAACGAAGCGTTCTGTCTGCGACTGGCTCCGGAGCTAGACCTTCCCGCGCCGCCGATCTGGATCGAGCGTTTCGATGATCTGCCGGTTGTCGTTATAGAGCGCTATGACCGCGTGCGCATGGACGGGAGGCGACGCCTCGCCATCGATGCCACGGGCGGCGAGGTTCGTCGCGTCCATCAGGAAGATTGCTGTCAAGCCCTGCAAGTCATGCCGCAGCGCAAATATCAAAACGAAGGCGGTCCCGGCATCAAAGACATCATGACGCTACTTTCAGGATCGACCCGCCCGTCCGATGATCGCGATCGATTCATGCGCGCGCAAGCTTACAATTTTGTCATCGGCGGATCGGACGCGCACGGCAAGAACTACGGCTTGCTGCTGGCGGCGCGGGGGCGTTTTCGTCTGGCCCCTCTGTACGATATCATCAGCATTCTGCCCTATATAAGCAACCGCAAAGACGCCAAGCTCGCCATGTCCGTCGACCGGCGCTATCGGTTTGACGAAATTGAGCCCCGTCACTGGGAAGCGCAGGCCCGAGCCGCCGGCTTCAGCCCTGACCGCACGCTCGCCCATCTTCGAGACATCATCGCTCGCCTGCCGGACGCCGCCCTGTCACTTTCGCGCGTGTTTCAGGGAGAGGGAATGCTTTCGCCGGATCTCGAACGGCTTGTAAATCTTCTCACCGAGCGAGCCAGGAAGCTCGCCGGTACCTACGGCAGCCAGGAGATGAATGCAGCGGATCAACGATTGCCCGGCCTTTGACGATGCGTCAGTCCCTTCCGTGACGCCTCAGCAGTTGATCCAGCCGCTGATACCGCGGATCAACCGGTAGCGCGCCATCGGCCTGCCGAATCTGATCGAGACAGTCCCGTAGCTTATGAGGAGCCCACTGCGCATCGTCGCTGATGACAGTGCTCAGCAGCGCCAGCGCCGTTTCGGGATGAGTAGCGCAAAGGCCCGACTCCGAGAGCCGATAGGGCAGCATGTCTTGCCCTGCTGAAGGCTGCAACCAATCGCGCAATCGCTCAAACGCCTCGGGAAATGCCGCGCCGCTTGCAACACAGATTCTTGCGAACTGCTCGGAAATCTCCCGTGTTCGCAATGCCGCATCTCGGGGCCAATTCCTCTCGATGAACGGCCACACGCGGTTGGACCAGTAGTCAGACCGTTGCTCCCCCGCTCCTTCCGTTGCTTCGGCCAGAGTACGCGCCACCCGGGCCAAACCTTCCTCCCCAAGGGAGACCAAAGCTGCCCGCATTTCTATTCGCGTCATCATCTCCGCAGCTTCCAGGCCGACGTAGGTCAGCAAGCTCGCATATTGCTCCCCGTGCACGGCAAGCGCGGTTGCGTGCTGCGCCGTCGCCAGAAACTGCGCCTTGATCTCCGCAATTAGCGGCGCGTGCAGCCGCGGAGACCACAGAAACCCCTTCCAAATGGCAGGTGGTTCCTCGGCAGACCGATTCCAATCGAACAGCGGCAGCACGTGCCGCCGTGTCCAATCCGGATCAACCCGGTACAGGGCGATGACGTTGGCACCCAGCAGGACTCGACCAAGGCGGAAACTGCGCACCGCCGTATCGCCGATCTGGCCTATTCGACCTGCGATCTCGGGTGCCAACCCCTGACCGTCCCTAAGCTTGCCGCGATACCACCAGCTAAAGAGCGCCTGCACCGCATGACCGATCGGATGATTGATGGCCTGGCCAACGATGTCGTCGCGCATTTCCGATTCATCTTCGCGGTGAAGCCACAGCAGCCTGTCGACAAGCTGCAGGAACGCCGCTTCGCGGCCCGCGAACGACTTGGCCTGCATCTCAAGCCACCATGCAATTTGGTCGCTACCGCCCACCACGAACGCGTCCGGCGCCTCCGCAAGAAGTCTCGCAAACCATCGCCAAGACAAAGTGAGCAAAGGGGCTTCAGACCAGACCTGAAGCGCCGTGCGCCAGCGACCTAGTGGCCAATGACCCTCGCGCGCGAGTACCAGCAGCGCCGTCGCGGCGCGAGGAAAGCTTTTCTGGCAGCGCTCCTGCCAGTCGTCCTTGTCGAAGTCCCGTGTTTCCGGATTGGCGCGCAGCCAGTCGATGAGTTCGCGCAGATCTACAGGCGTTTGTGTGAACGTTCCCCAATCCGCCCCATCCCCCATCCAGAAGGGGAAGTCGTTCCGATCGCCTTCCGCCAGGCGCCACAGCGGATAGCGCGCCTCGTTCTGCGCTAGTCGGGCCTGCGCGGCCAACGTCAACGATGCGCCGGCGTCGCGAAGTCGCAGAAGCCTTAGCCAGATCTCCCGATCGACCGCCCGCTCGACTTGCTCGGGCGCCGCGTCATCCCGGAACATCTGGCGGTCGGGCCCCTCAAGGATCACATCCTGGAGCCTCGTCGCCTCTGCCTCGGATAGATCCGGTGCAATGGACACGAGTAGCCGGATCGCTTCCCGCTGCGTCTCAGTTGACCACAGCCACAGCGGCGCTTCGAGCAGTATTTCGAGCGCTTCTGATGGCGCGAGGATGTTCCGGTGCGTCGCTGCGAAGAAGGCCAGTCGCCTGAAAAGCGGATAGGGCAGGCTCAACCAGCGCTGCAGCTCCCCCCGTGCCAGCGCAGGTGAGACCTCCGCAGTCGCGCTCCAAGCATCGCGCGCCAGATCGATCAGATACGTCCAGTCCCGAAACCCTCGGTTCTGCTCATGCGGTGTGATCGACGGCTGCGCAACGTAACTCAGGTCACTGAGATCAGTGGCGCCGTCCAGCTCTCGCATCAGGTCCAGCACGTCACGCAGCAGGCCAGTCAAATGGGGCAGCATCTCTCGCAGCGTCGTCCGCCAGGCTTCCCGTTCCGCGAGACGCTCGAGCGCATCACGGCTGAAATCATTGCCGAGCATGATCTCCCAACTCACAAGGTCGCGGACCCGTGCGTCTGCCCTTGCTTCTCCGTCCGGCGCTTGGGCGCCAAGACGCAATGGTCGCCGCAGCTGAACGCGCGGAGCCAGGAGCCTGACCAGCTCCATCCGCAGTCCGGCGGAATAGCCCTCTTTGCCGAGTCGCTCAGCCCAGCCGAACAAATCATGAAACCGCGTGCCGTCATGAAGACGGCCGGATAGCACCAGCCTCCACAGTCGCACCATCTCCGGCCGAATGCCGCCTCTCTCGAGCGCCCGCTCGATACGCCAGACGAACGCGCTGTGCAGCCGCGGGCCATGCCCGACGACCCAATGCAGCAAAGCCGGGTTGTCCGCATGCCGCGCCAGCCAGTGTCCAAGCCACTCCATCGAGGGGTCCAGTCGGCCTTCTGCCTGCCCGGAATGCCCCACCGGCCTCATGCGCGCGGCGAGTCTGTAGGGAGATGGCCGCGACAAGAGAGTGAAGGCCAGTTCCTTGTCTTCCTTCTCCTCTGCCCTGACGCCGAAGCGATCCAGGTCCGTATGCCCGTACCGTTCCTTCATCATCGGCTCGAGCCAATCGAGCGATGGCAGCGGCTCGAACTCCGCAAATCGTTTTGCGGGCAACCCGCTCCGGTGGCTCAGCGCCCAGAGCATCCGGCCGACAAAATCATCCTCCTCGGTACTGCTTACCGGTTTGATCGCGGCGTACCTGCTGACGATGCTCTCTGTGCCCAGCACGCCGTCGCGGTAGAGCTTGCCCCACCTTCTGAGCGTTTCATGCAGATAGTGGTGCCGCTTGTATTCGCGGTAGAGGATTGGCGTCACACTCTTTGCCCGCCATTCGGCATCTGCCGCGGCTCGCCCATTCTCGCTCTTGATGTAACTGCCGAACGCAAATACCTCCGGCGGCGCCTCACCCAGCAGACGATCGGCGGCCAGCGCGTCCATCATGTAGCGCAGCACCGGATCGTTGATGCTGTATCCGACGAAGCAGACAACGTGCGATCGGAACAGCTCGCCCACGAAGCGGGACGCCCACCGCTCGGTGAGGTAGGCAAGCCCGAAATCCCCACTCGACAGCACCAGCTTGTTCAGGTCTCCCGCCGTCGGCCGCTCCGGGAGTAAACCGTGCAAATAGACCACGCCGTCCCATCTTTTTTTCGGCACTGGCAGCAACGGTGCTTCAAACGTGGGAAACGCCAGTTCTTCCGCATGTCTCACTGTCTCGAACATCCGATCGAAGTTGGTTGTTATGAGACGTTGCCTTTGGTCTCCTGTTCGCGACAAAGTCAGCAGCGCCTCGTGCGTGGCGGTTGCGTTCGGCAAGTCGAGATTCGGCGTCAGAATTTCCGCCACCTTGCGGCGGATCACCTCCCGGCCATTGTTCAAGTCGCGCTCGATCAATCCAATGGTCGCGTCGTACTGACCGTGTTTGAAGGCCGCGGCGACAGGACCTGAGAACACCAGCCCCAGCTCGTCACGAATGCGGGTCACCAGCGTATGGAATCCCGGCAGACCGGCGGGATAGGAAATGCCTGCACCGCAAAAGAACACGACGTGGCCTTCCTCATGCGCCTGAAGCAGGCGCTCCGGTATGTCCGGCCCCTTCTCGATGAGTTGCATGTCTATCCCCCAAAAAACTCTGATCATCGAGATCGGCTCAAGACATGCAAGGTCGATCCGCAGCCTATCCCCCGGCATCGATTTGTCCCTGTCGGGGGAACCCTGAAATGCGACGACCCCGATGTCTGCAACGAAATAATAGGACCGCAGCGGCCGAGAAAAATTGATAAGCGATTGGGCACTATCTTCCAGCCTGCGGAAATAAAGACGACATCGCCGTCGGCCGCTGTCGGTCTTTTGAGAACCCCATCCGGCTGGTCGGCCCATTCCGCTGCTCGACTCTGTTTGGCCCCACTCCTGCCGACCGGCCGCAATAGTTTCGGCTCTCCAGCCGTGCAAGCGTCACTCATGTCCGCACGCCTCGTCAGCTACGCCGATATCAACGTGCTCGTGTCGTTCGCGAGGACGCAGCGTCTGGCTCTGCCATCTCCTTGGGCTCCCTCTTGTGTGATCGTCACCGCCGCCACGATCGAACATGCCTATGAGTTCGGGCGTGAACTGGTACGCGAAAACCTGCGCCCCTCCGCGTACTGCTACGGCGACAATCCCCCGCCGGATCGTCGCTTCCGATGCGCTGCGAGCTATCTGGACGACTTTTGCTTCAGCCCCGATCCCCGAGGCCTCATGACGGCATCTGGCGCAGGTGTTGCCATCATCAAGGCCACACACTTCTATGACTATCAATGCGCCGGGACGCCGGACTATGGGCGAAGCTGTGCCGCTGGCGTGACGCGCAACATCCGCGTGTCAATCGGCGCGCAATACGGGGGTCAAAATTGCGCGCCGATCACCCCATCAGAGGGGTCAAAATTGCACGCCGGTTCACAAGCCGCGAGCGCGCGAGCCTTTATCTGCCCGGATACGCGGATGCACCCTGGGGCTTTGAACATCTCTCTCGCCATTGACAGGGACGGGAAAGGGCGGCCGCGCGATCCCTTTTTACGGAGCGACCGGCGCAACGCGCGGCAATCCCCTGGCCGCTTTCCAATGACGTTGCAGCAACGTGACGACCGCGACCGGATGCTCTGAAAGCGTGGAGCAATGCTTTGCAATGCGTGGCGTGTCGTTGCCGGTTTGAAACTGCTTGCAGCAACGTATTTCAAATTCCTTTTGATGCGCCGGTGCCCCATCCTTTGCACATCAACCTCACATCACCCAACAGGATTCGGTGCTCAATTCTCCCGCCCTGCCCAAGCCCTATCTCAACGGCCAGGAAGCCGCCGACATCCTGCGCATCTCTATCCGCACCCTCGAGCGGATGCGCGTTGAAGGCACCGGTCCCCGCTATCTCAAGGCCGGCGCCGGTACCCGCTCACGTGTGCTTTATCGGCCGGCCGACCTCGATGGCTGGTCAGGGGTCAAATGCGTCGGCTGGCGCACCAACAGCGCGCGTCCGCTTCACACTCGGCAACGGACGTCGCCGGGTCACCGCGACGGAGTGCCCTTGCCATCAGGGAAGAGAGGCTTCGGAATTGCCGAAAAGGCCGCATCGCTGGCCCACAACTGAGCAAGTTCGCTATTTCTGCTGTTGGGATTGGCGTCGACCAATTTCACGAACGCATCCATTACCCGGCGCGAGCGGGCGAAATCTACATCCGAAACATCAATCGCCTCTGCCGCTGCGTACATGCGTTGAAGCAGTAGCACGACCGCCTTACTCGCCTGTTGCACCGTATCGTTGTCGGGCGTTTCCTGCAGCGGCGCCGTCGCGTCGCGCGCCGCTTTGAAATAGTTATAGAAATCGACAACGTTGCCAATAGTGGCCGCCGCATCACATTTATCAGATGCCTTGATCAATCCGAATTGCCCGGAGAGCGCCTTGTAGACGGTGAGGTAGTCTTCCTTTCTGGCGGCGTCGGCCCAGAGGAACTTTCCTTCTGGATAAACGAAGCGCACCGCAAACTGCTCGGGGATGCTGGCCTTGCTGATGATGGTCATGATCGACTTCATCTCGGCCCGCACCGCAGCGGTTACGTTCTCTTGCGCCTTCTCATGTTGTGCCCGTTCCCTCATGGCGGCCGATTGCAGCTGCAGCACCACGCCGCCAACGCCGAGCAAGCCAACCAGCGCCACTGCGAGCGGCTGTAGCAGTTCCCTAAGCGGCTGACCGTCGGTCTCCCGGATAAGCACGCCCAGATAGGTGACATAGGCTGTCAGCGCACAGGCCACCACGAACAGCAAAAAGTATAAGCCACGAATCCAGTGCATTCAGCACTCTCCAGCCGGTCAGCGAAACAGGCGCCGGCGCTTGTCGTGAAGCGAGCCGCTCCGGAAATGACTTCTCACCCAGGTATCGTTCGGCTCGAGAAAGGCGATATCGGTTCGCGCCGTGCCGGCTTTCGCGAGCTTTACGGCAATGGTGCGGAAGTAGAGATGGTTGAACAGGCGCGAGAACTCATTGACATAGATCGGCGCCACCTGACGTGCGGCCTCGCCCTGCAGCAGCAGCATGTTCTCGTCATTGGATTCGACCGAGTTGTCCGAGAAGTTGGCCGATCCCGTGAAAATCAGCGGGTCGTTGCCGAGCGCGTCGATCAGCATGTATTTGGTGTGGATGTAGAAGATGTTGCCTCTGGTGCGGAAATGCTCCTCGCGCGCGAACCACTCGTCGAGAGCATGGCCCTCGATCTTTAAGCGGATCGTGTCGCGGTTGAGCTTCTCTCCCAGCGCGATGGCCGTATCGCGATCGCGCTCGAGCAGCGCCTGCTCATCGGCATTGCGGTCACGGCGCTCCATCAGCACAAAGCGCAGGAAATCGCGGTCGTCGGCGAATTTCGCAGCCAGCTGCTTATCAATGCCAAAGGCGGCCGTGTACATGACCGTTGAGCGCGCCTCCCCCACCCGGTCGGCGTACCACGCCATCATGCCGGCGCGGCGCGGCGAGAAGATCGTCGTATAGTCGGCGCCGGGCCCAGCCGGCGGCGCCGGCGACAGCGCCATCACCTCGGTCTTGAACGATCGCGACGGCGGATCGGTCGCCAGCAGCTCCCAATAGCGCGCATAGGCGCTCGCGACTTCCGGCACCCTAACGACGTGGGCGACGTTGCTCTGGCCGAGAAATCCCGACCGCGTGAAGTTGGTGGATCCTGTCCAGACCTGTATCGGGGCGCCGCCCTCGAGCAGCACGATGAACTTGTTATGCGTAATCGATGAATAGCGCGTGCGGGCAAACAGTTTGACGTTGCGCGCGCGGTGGAGGCCGATGGCCTCGATCGCCGCCGCATTGGCGGAGCTGATATCGGTGGGCTTGATCGTCTCGTCGCGCTGGCGGTCGCCGCCGTCGTAGACGATGTGGACTTTGGCGCCGCTGCCGGCGGCAATCTTCAAGGCCTCCAGGATCGGCCGATACTGGAACTCGTAGGCTCCCACCAGCAATTGAAAACGGGCGCCATTGGCCTGACCGATGAACGCCAGTGCCCCTTCGAGCAAGCCGCGCGACAGCCATTCGACCTTGTCGTTGGTGGGATCGTCCTGCTCCTCCTCGGTCGGGCCGACATTGCCGAACAGCTCGGCAAAAGCCTGGCTGGGTATCGCACCGCGGTTGAAGTATAGCCCCTGATCACCGGTCTCTGGAGTCTGCAGGCGCACAGGGATCTCGATATCGGGACCGTACTCGGGCGCGGCAGGTGTCCCACGCATGGGCCGCACGACGTAGGTCACGCTGCCGCCAGGTGTCGCCGAATAGTCGCCCCACAGGAAGCTCTGCCAGGGATGCTCGAGCATCGACCGGCGCTCTCCGGGCTGAGGAGACGGAACGAGTTGCTCGAAGAACTTGAAACCGCGCTGCCAGGCGATCGAGCCTGCTTTGCCGCGCTTCCCGATCGAAAACCCCAGCAGGCCACGGCGGGCCTCCCGCTCAGCGTCCATGGCGAGGAGTACGGTGCGGGTGCCGGGAATGGCACGGACGGAGAAACCTCCGGCTTCAACACGGTCGGACATGGGTGCCCACCAATATCAATGGAGTGAAATAGCAATATCCGGGAACCATAGCCCATCCCAGCACCGATGTCACAGCCGTGGTTTCCGGAGAATGCAAAAGGAAGGGATTTCAATCGGACAGTCATTTGAACAGACAGGCAAGGGGCGCCCCGCCATGCGGGGCCGCGCTCTATTGCGCTGCGGGCCCGCAGCTCGACCGAGCCTCCTCGCCTGCCGCTGCGGGGTCTCGGCCCATGCGGGTAACGACCGCTTTGCCGAAGTCATCATCGGCTCGCTCGAGATCGAGCCGATCCAGCGACGCACTGTGCCTCAATCCCTTGAGCCAGATCCGAGCGGAGCCGGCGCTCAGGCCCGACGCAGTGCGTCGTCATTTCCCGAGGATTCCGGATGCGCGGCAGAATGGGACCCGAAATCTGAAAACCGCGAGAGAGCGCAGGCGTCGCTCACGTCGTGCGGCGGCAAATCGGTGCGGGCCTGCTTAGTCGCATCCGATTGCTGCCACCAATGCCCCATGCAAGCCCACGCATGAGTTCATCGCGGCTTGTACCACCGGCACAGCCGTAAGCACGATCATTGAGACATGGGATAAAAAATCACTGAGACATGGCTGAGACATGGGAAATGTTCGCCGCAATCAGGCCTTTTTCATTGCCTGTTGGACTGAGACATGAGTGAGACATTGGTCGGAGCGGAGAGATTTGAACTCTCGACCCCCAGTCCCCCAGACTGGTGCGCTAACCAGGCTGCGCTACGCTCCGATCCGCTTCAATCCCGCCCGTCCCCAGGGGGACCGCGCAGGCCTCCAGCCGCCTGATCTGCCGAGCAAATTGCGGCATCGGACGGCTGATGGTCCCCGACGGCCCAAAGGGCAGCAAGGGTCGCGGACACGGGTACTCGACACACCGATGGCCGTCAAGGAACTTGGGGCCTGCCCGGAGGCTGCACCAATACGAGCCGGCCGATTTACCCCGTAGGGATAGGCACCTCGCGTAAGGCTAGCGGCAAAGCACCATCCGCGGTAAATCCACGGACGCCCAATTCATGTGCCGGAACGGCCAGACCCCATTTCGCGGAGGAAAACCCTATGACAATGACGCTTGAACAGGTTGCAGAGGCGATGGTCGCGCCTGGCAAGGGCATTCTTGCCGCCGACGAGAGCACCGGCACAATCAAGCGCCGCTTCGACAGCATCAAGGTCGAGAACACCGAGGAGAACCGCCGCGATTACCGCGAGATGCTGTTCCGCTCGACCGATGCCATGAAGACTGCCATCTCGGGCGTCATTCTCTTCGACGAGACCATTCGCCAGAAGGCCAAGGACGGCACGCCGCTCGCAAAGATCATCGCCGACACGGGCGCGCTGCCCGGCATCAAGGTCGACGGCAGCACCAAACCGCTTCAATTTTGCCCCGGTGAGGTCGTCACCGAAGGTCTCGACGGCCTGCCCGGCCGCGTGAAGGAGTATGTCGGCCTCGGCGCGAAGTTCGCCAAGTGGCGCGCCGTGATCGATATCGGCCAGGGCATGCCCTCCTACACCTGCATCAAAGCGAACACGCATCTCCTGGCGCGCTATGCCGCGATCTGCCTCGAGGGCGGGCTCGTGCCGATCGTCGAGCCTGAAGTGCTCATGGATGGCGCGCACGACATCGACCGCTGCGCCGAAGTCACCGAGTGGGTGCTCAAGGAGGTCTACCAGGATCTCTACTACAATCGCGTGGTGCTCGAGCAGACGATCCTCAAGCCGAACATGGTCATCGCCGGCAAGAAGTCGGCGCGCCAGGCGAGCCGGGAGGAAGTGGCGGAGAAGACCATCAAGGTGCTGAAACGCTGCGTGCCATCGGCCGTGCCGGGCATCGCCTTCCTTTCCGGCGGACAGTCCGACGAGGACGCGACGGCGCACCTCCATCTCATGAACGCCATGGGCGGACTGCCGTGGAAGCTCTCGTTCTCGTACGGTCGCGCGCTGCAGGCCGCCGCGCTCAAAGCGTGGAGCGGTAAGCCCGAGAATTTCGCCGCCGGCCAGCGCGCATTCAGCCATCGCGCGAAGATGAATGGCCTCGCTTCAGCCGGAAAGTGGAGCGAGAAAGAGGAGAAGGCCGTCGCGTAAGCCGGCACTTCAAACGGGGGTCTGCGTACGATGCGGGAAAGGCGTTGGACCTCGGCCGCATTGCTCGCGCTGCTCCTGGCCTTCTGCGCCGCGTTCGCCGCCACGGCTCAGGACTTCGTTGAGCGCAATGCCATGAGCCGCGATGAGATCATCGCGGCTTTTGTCGACCAGCAGCTCTCCGGCATCTATCCGAGTGGCACACCCTGGAGCGAGCTGATCCGCTCCGATGGCTCGAGCGACTACCGCGAAGGCGGAAACCGGCGGGAAGGCAGCTGGTGGTTTCACAGCAATAACTTCTGCTTTCGTTATGACCTGCCGCTTTCCGGTGGTTGCTTCCGCGTCGTGCGCATCGGCACGAACTGTTACGAGCTCTACGCCGTGAACCCCGGCGAGCTGTCGGCGCCCGGTCCGCAGGTCGGGGCGAGCTGGAACGGCCGCATGTGGCGCGACGATGCGGCGGCGACGTGCGAGGAGCGACCCAGCTCCTAAGCAAGTCCATCCAGCAGGCGCTCCTGCCGGCATAGCACCACGATAGCGGCGGAAGCCCCCTTTCCGGCAGCCGGCGGAAACAGATTAGTGCGGCTGGAGGAATTTTGCGCGATAGCGACCGTCGGCACCGGCGACGAACAGCTCCTTCACCTGCGGATGGCGCAGCGGCGTGCCGGTCGTATCCGGCAGCAGGTTCTGCTCCGAGACATACGCGACGTACTCGGTATCTGCATTCTCGGCGAGCAGGTGATAGAAGGGCTGCTCCTTCTTCGGCCGGATCTCCTCGGGGATCGACTCCCACCATTCCTCGGTCGAGTTGAAGACCGGATCGACGTCGAAGATGATGCCTCGGAACGGGTAGATCCGATGGCGCACGACCTGTCCAAGCTGGAACTTGGCCAGCTTCATGCCGCGGTCGGCCCGGCGTGATTTAGGAGGCTTTGCTGAACTCATATCGCGAGGTATCGCCAATCCGGCTTCGATCTGTCAATGGGCGGCTCCGCTTACCGGGTGTCCTGCAATGGGAGCCCCGCACTAAAGGACTACCGCGCACATCCAGAGCATCCTAGATTGCCGCCCAAAGATCCGTGGTGCTCGCGTTAGTTTGCGGCGCGGCCCAGCTAACATCACGCGACAGGCGAGGGAGTGAGACGAAACATGCGTCACGGCGGCAAAATCCTGATCGACCAGCTTGAATCCCAGGGCGCGACGGCAGCGTTCACAGTGCCGGGCGAGAGCTTTCTTGCCGCCCTCGACGGCCTTCACGACTCGAACCGCATCAAGACCGTGATCTGCCGCCAGGAGGGTGGCGCGGCTATGATGGCGGAGGCCTGGGGCAAGGTCACAGGTGAGCCCGGTATCTGCTTCGTCACGCGCGGGCCCGGCGCCGCCAACGCCATGAGCGGCCTGCATGTCGCGCAGCAGGACTCGACGCCGATGATCATGTTCCTCGGCCTACCGGGCGAGAAACACGAGGACCGCGAGGCCTTTCAGGAGATCGAGACCAAGCAGCTTTTCTCGTCGTTCGTGAAGTGGGCAGCCGTGATCCGCTCGACGGCGCGCATACCCGAGTACGTCAGCCACGCCTATCACGCTGCGAAGAACGGGCGCCCCGGGCCGGTGGTGCTGGGCCTGCCCGAAGACATGCTTTCGAGCACGGGAGAAGCTCCCGATGCGAAGCCCGCGCGCTTTGCACAACCCGCACCGAGCACGGGAGACATGGACGAGCTGAAGGCCGCCCTGTCGAAGGCCAAGCGACCAGTGATGATCATCGGCGGGCCCGGCTGGAGCCGCGACATTCAAAAGAGCGTCGAAGCCTTCGCGGAACGCTACGACATGCCGGTCGCGGCGGCCTTCCGCTATCAGGACTACATGGACAACCGGCATCCGAACTATGTCGGGCATGCCGGCATCGGGCTCGATGCCAAGCTTTCGAGCGCGATCAAGGGCGCCGACGTGCTCATCGTCATCGGCGCGCGCCTCGGCGAGATGACGACCTCTACCTACACGCTGCTCGACATCCCCAACCCAAGCCAGTTTCTCGTGCACGTTCATCCTTCCGGCAACGAGCTCGGCTCGGTCTATCGCGCCGACATTCCGATCAATGCCACGGCCGAAACCTTTGCGCGCGCGCTCGACGGCCTCGGCAAGCCGGCTGCAACGCCATGGAGCGGCCTGCGCAAGGAGCTGCGTGCGAGCTATGAGGAGTCTCTGAAGCCGCTAGCGACGCCGGGCGCTGTGCAGTTCGCGGAGGTCGTGCGGACGGTTTCGGAGATGATGCCCGAGAACGGCATCGTGACGAATGGCGCCGGCAACTATGCCGGCTTCGTGCACAAGTACACGCAATACAAGGGCTACAAGAGCCAGCTCGCGCCGACTTCCGGGTCAATGGGCTACGGCCTGCCGGCAGCGATCGCCGCCAAGCTCGCCGATCCGACCTGCACGGTCGTCAACTACGCCGGCGATGGCTGCTTCATGATGACGGGGCAGGAGTTCGCGACAGCCGTGCAGTACGGGCTCAACGTGATCACGATCATTGCCAACAACGGCATGTACGGCACCATCCGCATGCATCAGGAGAAGACCTACCCGAGCCGCGTGGTCGGCACCGAACTCGTCAACCCGGACTTCGCGGCGTATGCACGCGCATTCGGAGGGCACGGCGAGACCGTCGAACGCACGGAGGACTTCAAGCCCGCTTTCGAGCGGGCGCTCAAAGCTGGCAAGCCGGCGATCATCGAGTGCCGCCTCGATCCGGAGGCGCTCACGCCGCGCCAGACCTTGAGCCAGATCCGCCAGTCCGGCGGCAAGAAGTAAACGGCCTGAAAGCATCGGATCATGCGGCCGCCGGGCGGGTGCCATGGCGGCCGCTGCCATTTTGAGCAATCCGAGCCAAAGATGTAAAAAAGCAATTAATTTAATATTCGCCCCGTTTACCAATCACATTGCTAACAATCGACTAAGTCCGCCAAATGTATTACTCAATATACACCACGAGATAAGACACAGCGGGGCGCAAGTCATGGATCATCGCGCAAATCTGGAGGCTGTCGGCCGCCTTGGGCGGGCTGCCCGGATCGGTGCAATGATCTGCCTTCTGGTGGCTTGTGCCCTGCTGGTGAGTTCCCTGATGTCGGCGAACCGGGTCGTTGCCGATATCCAAAGCCCTCTGAACACCTCCGCGCAGAGCTTTTGAACACCCACTTCGATCACCGACTCTCTCACTCCGCTCATCTGACATCTCCTGCAAAAACTAGCCCCCGCTTCATCGCGAAGCGGGGGCTTTTTTAATGCCGAGATTCTCGCGGCGCGCGTCAGAAGCCGAGCATGGCTTCGATCGGTCCCTTGGGCAGCGGAACGAGGAACCACTTCTCGAACATCACGAAGAAGAAGATTGGGACGCCGAGGGCGACCCCGATCGCACGGAGCACGCTCTCGCCACCAACGAAGATCATGAAGAAGAAGATGAACGCCGCCGACGCGGTGTAGAGTCCAATGAACTGGACGGCCCCCACGTAGATGATTGCAGGAACAAGTACGGTGATCACACGGCCGATCGCTGACCGCGAAACGAAGGAATCGCTCAGGCCGTCGCCTTTACCCATGACGGCCTTAAGCAGGATGGAGATGCTGGCCGTCGCCAGTACCACAGCGATGTAGAACGGAAAGTAACCCGCGCGCGGTCCCTCACCTTCGGCCCAGCCGATGCCTAGCCGAACACTATCGTAGATGATGATCGCGCTGATGCCGAGCAGCAGAAGCGCCACCACAATCTCGAGCACACGGTTCGAAACCAGCGATGGCTCGTCCGACGCATCCTCTTGCTCGCGCATAACTTGCTCCTCGACTTTATGGGCGGCCTTCGCGTCCGCCCCACCCTGCGATGCGAAGGCCGCCGCCGAGGCCACTAGGCTTCGGCAGAACGCTTTATCTTCCTGCCGCCAGGAAGCCCGCTGACTTCATCAGCTCATAGTGGCGCTTCTCTGCCGCTTCGACCCACTTGGCGTACTCGTCCCCCGTCATAAAGGTGTTGTTGAAGGCGCCCTTCTCCATGAACTCCTTCCAGTCGGGTGTCTCTCGCACCTTCTTGAAGAGATCGACGTAGAAGGCGACCTGCTCCTTGGTCACGCCGGCCGGCATGAAGATGCCACGCAGCATCTGATAGTCGACGTCCACGCCCGACTCCTTGCAGGTCGGGATGTCGGACCAAGCCATCGTGTCCGTCACTTTCGTGGTGTAGCTGCTGCGCTTGTCGTCGAAGATGCAGAGCGGCCTCAGGCCCCCCGCGCGCCACTGAGCTACGGCCTCGATGGGATTGTTGACCGTCGAGTCCACGTGCTTGCCAACGAGCTGCACGGCGACCGCGCCGCCGCCCGCGAAAGGCACGTACGTGAATTTCTTGCCGCCCGTCACGCTTTCCAGCGCCACGGTAATGATCTGGTCTTCTTGTTTCGAGCCGGTGCCGCCCATCTTGAATTGCTTGTCGGCGCCGGCCTTTACAGCCTCGATGTAGTCCTTGGCTGTCTTGTAAGGGGTATCGCTGTTCACCCAGAGGACGAACTGGTCCAGCGCCAGCATCGCGACGGGCGTCATCTCCTTCCAATTGAATGGAACACCGGTCGCCATTGGAGTCGTGAAGAGATTCGAGAGTGTGATGATGATCTGGTGAGCATCACCCTTGCTCTTCTTCACCTCGAGAAAGCCTTCGGCACCCGCGCCGCCGGCCTTGTTGATGACGACGATGGGCTGCTTCATCAGATTGTGCTTGCCGACGACGCCCTGAATGAACCGCGCCATCTGATCAGCGCCGCCACCCGTGCCGGCGGGAATGATGAACGTCACTTGCTTGGTCGGCTCCCAAGCCTGTGCCGGTAGGGCGGCGCCCGCGAGCAACGTCGCGCCCGCCAGAACGGCCCAGGCAAGACGGCGGCCCAACATCGTGCGTCGAAAGTCCATTGTCGTTTCCTCCTTTTCATCTGCCTCCATTTTTGAGGCCTTCTTGCCGCCGCCGATTTCGGAGGCGGAATTGCTTGTGCTCGATGGCTCGGATTTGCGCTCCCTATGCGGCTGTCGCCGAGCGTGCGTGCCCGAAGCGGGCCTTGAGCGCGCTTGCGAGCGGCCAAATCAGCATCGCGAGACCCAGCGACATAATCGTCGCAACGAGCGGATTGGCCCAGAAGATGGAAAGATTGCCCTGCGAGAGCAGCATGCTCTGGCGGAAGGCTTCCTCGGCTTTATCGCCGAGCACGATCGCGAGAACCAGTGGCGCCAGCGGATACCGCAGCTTGTTGAAGACGTAACCGACGACGCCGAACACCAGCATCATCCAGACGTCGAACATGTTGTTGTTCACGGTGTAGGCGCCGATAGCGCAGATTACCAGGATGACCGGTGCAATGATGGAAAAGGGAATGCGCAGGATCGCCGCGAACATCGGCACGCACGTCAGCACCACGATGAGACCGACGATGTTACCGAGATACATGGACGCGATAAGGCCCCACACGAACTCCTTCTGCTCGACGAAGAGCAGCGGCCCTGGCTGCAGGCCCCAAATGAGAAGCCCCCCGAGCAGAACCGCAGCCGTCGGCGAACCCGGAATGCCGAGCGTCAGCATCGGAAGGAGGGCACTGGTTCCGGCGGCATGAGCCGCAGTCTCCGGCGCCACAACGCCCTCCATCTCGCCCTTGCCGAAGTTGGCGCCTCGCGGTGACATGCGCTTGGCGAGGCCGTAGCTCATGAACGACGCGGGCGTCGCGCCGCCCGGCGTAATGCCCATCCAGCAGCCGATGATGCAGCTCCGGATCGAGGTCACCCAGTAGGCAAGGAGTTTTTTCCAGGTGGTCAACACGACGGTCAGACGCAGCTTCGCTTCTGAGCCCTGGAACTTGAGCCCGTCTTCCATCGACGAGAGGATCTCGCCGATACCGAAAAGCCCGATCACAGCGATGAGGAAGTCGAAACCACCGAGGAGCTCATCGTATCCGAACGTCATGCGGAGCTGCCCGGTAACGCCGTCCATGCCGACAGCCGCGAGCGCGAAACCAAGGGCCATGGCGGCGAGCGTTTTCGAGGCGCTGCCTCGGCCCATGCCGACGAAGCTCGCGAACGTGAGAAAGAATACCGAGAAGAACTCTGCAGGGCCGAATTGCAGCGCAAATCGCGCAATAACCGGCGCCAGGAAGGTAATGACGACGACAGCGACGAAGGCGCCGACGAAAGAAGAGGTGAAGGCCGCCGTCAGCGCCTCATCGGCTCGGCCCTGACGCGCCATGGGGTGCCCATCGAACGTCGTCGCCACCGACCAGGGCTCGCCTGGGATATTGAACAGGATGGAGGTAATGGCCCCGCCGAACAGCGCTCCCCAGTAAATGCAGGAGAGCATGATGATCGCTGAAGTCGGTGGCATGGAGAAGGTGAGGGGCAACAGGATCGCGACGCCATTTGCGCCACCCAATCCCGGTAGAACACCGATGACGACCCCGAGAACGATGCCGACAAACATCAGGGCGAGGTTGTAAGGGGTCAGTGCGATACTGAACCCCTGCATCAACGATGCGATCTCTTCCACATTCCCTCCGCAGGCCAGCGTTCCGCCCTGGTGCGGGGAAGAAGGTGCTTGGGCCTCAGACCCTCGTGCCTCGTACCCCGCCCTGCCCGTCGTTGCGAGCCCATCGCCGAAGCCGGTTAAGTCCGGTTTTGCAGTTCGGTGATGTATCAGTTTGGCATACCATATACCCCTTCTAAGCGACGTGACAAGAAGCTGCTACGCAGGCGCAGCGAGACGACGACTGACGAGATCGTCACGCGAGCTAGCCAAACTTTAGAATAGCAACTAATGCCGATGCCATCGGCGTTTCTTGCGCACTGCAGCAATTCGGTCGACACATGATTTCGGCGCGCCGTCGTGCAAATCGTACGCACGTGCACCATAAGGGGCTTGAACTCACGGCGCTTGCCGCTCTATGGTATACCAAGAACCACAGCCGCCCGGCCTAACCGCCACCGAGGTGAGCCTTGTCAGATACTCAAATCCGAATTGCTCCGATCGTCGAGAGCCTGAGCCTCAAGGCCAAGGCGTACACAGCGCTCAAGTCTGCGATCATGCAGATGAACATCTATGACGACAACGCCGAACTCAAGCTCGACGAGCGCGATCTATCCGCTCGCTTCGGCGTCTCGCGCACCCCGCTGAGGGAAGCGCTTGCGCAGCTGGACTCCGAGGGCCTCGTGCGCATCGTACCGCGCAAGGGCATTTTCATCGTCCGTCGCACCAAGGCCGAGATCCTCGAGATGATCACCGTGTGGGCCGCGCTCGAGAGCATGGCCGCACGCCTTGCAACGAAGGAAGCGAGCGACGAAGAGCTCGCGAGTCTGCACGATCTCGTCGACACCTTCTCGACCGACAAGGTCGCGGCAAAGATGGGCGAGTATTCCGACGCCAACATCCTCTTTCATCAGGCGATCATCAAGCTCGGAAAATGCGGTCTGATCGCCGAGATGTCGGAAGCTCTGTTCTTCCATGTCCGGGCCATTCGCCAGCGCACGATCTTCGAGGATGATCGTGCGCGGCGCTCGATCGTCGATCACAAGGAGATCGTCGCGGCGCTCGAAGCCCGCGATACCGAGCGGGCGGAGCGCCTCGTACGTGAGCACACATTGAAGCTGCGCGATCATGTGGAGCGGTTCGTCAAGATCGACTGACGCCGGCGATGGGTGAGGCGGCCGGACACATCAACGAGAACACAACTGCGTGGGAAGGGAAACATAATGTCAGCAACAGCCCAGAACGCTGAGACGGCGACGGGAGCCGGCGAGCAGGAGCTCACTGACGGCTTCAACCTCATCATCGATGCGCTGAAGCTAAACAGCCTCGACACGATCTACGGCGTGCCCGGCATCCCGATCACGGATTTCGGCCGCATGGCGCAGGCCGCGGGCATTCGCGTCATCTCGTTCCGACACGAGCAGAATGCCGGATATGCGGCGTCGATCGCCGGCTTCCTCACGAAGAAGCCGGGCATCTGTCTCACGGTGTCAGCACCGGGCTTTCTCAACGGCCTCACTGCACTCGCACACGCCACGACGAACTGCTTCCCGATGATCCTGATCTCGGGCTCGTCCGAACGCGAGATCGTCGACCTGCAGCAGGGCGACTACGAGGAGATGGATCAGCTTGCGATCGCGAAGCCGCTCTGCAAGGCGGCGTACCGCGTGCTACACGCGCAAGACATCGGCATTGGTATTGCGCGCGCAATCCGCTCGGCCGTCTCGGGCCGCCCCGGCGGTGTGTATCTCGATCTGCCGGCAAAGCTCTTCGGCCAGGTCATGAATGCCGAAGCGGGCCGCAAATCGCTCGTGAAGGTCATCGACCCGGCACCGGCGCAGATCCCGGCCCCCGACGCCGTGAAGCGTGCGCTCGATGTTCTGAAAAGCGCGAAGAAGCCCCTCATCATTCTCGGCAAGGGCGCAGCTTATGCTCAGGCCGACGACGCGATCCGCTCGTTCGTCGAGAAGAGCGGCGTTCCCTTCCTGCCCATGAGCATGGGTAAGGGTCTGTTGCCCGACACGCATCCGCTCTGCGCGGGTGCTGCGCGCTCGACCGTGCTCAAGGACAGCGATGTCGTGATGCTGATCGGCGCTCGGCTCAACTGGCTGCTCTCGCACGGCAAAGGCAAGACGTGGGGCGACGCGCCGAAGAAGTTCATCCAGATCGATATCGAGCCGCGTGAGATGGACTCGAACATCGAGATCGTCGCACCGGTCGTCGGCGACATCGGCTCCTGCGTTCAGGCGCTGCTCGACGGCATGGATACGAAGTGGCCCGTGCCTCCTGCGGACTGGACGGGCGCTGTCGCCAAAAAGCGCGACGAGAACATCGCGAAGATGGCGCCGCGCCTGATGAACAACAACTCGCCGATGGACTACCACGGCGCGCTCGGCGTGCTGCGCACCGTCATCAAGGAGCGCCCCGACGCGATCCTTGTGAACGAGGGTGCCAACACGCTCGATCTCGCGCGCGGCATCATCGACATCTACCAGCCGAGAAAGCGCATCGACGTCGGCACCTGGGGCGTCATGGGCATCGGCATGGGCTATGCCATCGCCGCGGCCATCGAGACCGGCAAGCCCGTGCTGGCCGTCGAAGGCGACAGCGCCTTCGGCTTCTCCGGCATGGAGATCGAGACCATCTGCCGGTACAAGCTGCCGGTCTGCATCGTCATCTTCAACAATGACGGCATCTATCGCGGCACCGACGTCAACAAGGCGGGCGACGACCCGGCAACGACGGTGTTCGTCAAGGGTTCGCGCTACGACCGCATGATGGAAGCCTTCGGCGGCGTCGGCGTTAACGCAACCTCGCCGGATGAACTCAGGCGCGCAGTGAATGCCGCGATGGACTCGGGCAAGCCCACACTCATCAACGCAGTTATCGACCCCGCTGCCGGCAGCGAAAGCGGCCGCATCGGCAATCTGAATCCGCAAAGCGCATTGAAGAAGAAGTAAGGGAGAGAGCATTCATGAAAGCGCTCGCAGGCGTCCGTATTCTCGACTTCACGCACGTTCAATCCGGACCGACGTGCACCCAGCTTCTCGCGTGGTTCGGGGCCGACGTGATCAAGGTCGAACGTCCCGGCACCGGCGACATCACGCGCGGCCAGCTCATGGACGTGCCGAACGCGGACAGCCTCTATTTCACGATGCTGAACCACAACAAGCGCTCGATCACGCTCGACACCAAGAACAAGACGGGCAAGGAAGTGCTCGAGCGCCTGATCAAGACATGCGATGTACTGGTCGAGAATTTCGGCCCTGGCGTGCTCGACCGCATGGGCTTCCCCTGGGAGACCATTCATCAGCTGAACCCGCGCATGATCGTCGCCTCGATCAAGGGTTTCGGTCCGGGGCCTTATGAGGACTGCAAGGTCTACGAGAACGTCGCGCAGTGCACGGGCGGCGCCGCCTCGACGACCGGCTTCCGCGAAGGCCTGCCGCTCGTGACGGGCGCGCAGATCGGCGACAGCGGCACGGGCCTCCACCTCGCCCTCGGCATCGTGACGGCACTCTATCAGCGCACGCATTCGGGCAAGGGGCAGCGCGTGACCTGTGCCATGCAGGACGGTGTGCTCAATCTCTGCCGCGTGAAGCTGCGCGACCAGCAGCGCCTCGCTCACGGCCCGCTCACCGAGTACAGCCAGTTCGGCGAAGGCGTGCCCTTCGGTGCCGCAGTGCCGCGCGCCGGCAATGACTCGGGCGGCGGTCAGCCCGGCCGCATCCTCAAGTGCAAGGGCTGGGAGAACGACCCCGACGCCTACATCTACTTCATCACGCAGGCGCCGGTTTGGGAGAAGATCTGCGATGTGATCGGCGAACCTGGCTGGAAGACCGATCCGGACTTCGCGACGCCGAAGGCGCGACTGCCGCGGCTCAATCAGATCTTTGGCCGCATCGAGGACTGGACATCGACCAAGACCAAGTTCGAGGCCATGGACATCCTCAATGAGTTCGACATCCCGTGCGGGCCGATCCTCTCGATGAAAGAACTTGCCGAGGACCAGTCGCTGCGCGCGACGGGGACGGTCGTCGAGGTCGATCATCCCAAGCGCGGCAAGTATCTCTCGGTCGGCAACCCGATCAAGCTGTCGGACTCGCCGGCCGACGTGAAACGCTCGCCGCTGCTCGGCGAGCACACCGAGGAAGTGCTACGTGACGTGCTCGGTTACTCAGTGGATGAGGTCGCCTCGATCAAGGCATCCGGCGCGACCGAACCACCGCCGAAGCGCGTTGCGGCGGAATAACGGGGTCATTTTCTGTCGCGTGCGTTCAAATCGAGAATGAAACTCGCATGCTAGGCAATGGCAATGCGGGGACCAGGGAGAGACAGCAAGCGATGCGTATCGTTGTCCATGGCCAAGAGGCCTTTGGTAAGGCCGTGCTCGAGAAACTTCTCGAGCGCGGCGAGAATGTCGTGGCAGTGTGCTGCGCGCCGGACAAGGCCGGCCGCCCTGAGGATCCGCTCAAGGTATTCGCCGCGGAGAAGGGCCTTCCCGTTCATCAGCCGAAGAGCTGGAAGACGCCGGAAGCGCTCGAGCTCATGAAGTCATTCAATGCGGACGTCTGCCTCATGGCCTACGTCCTGCTGTTCATCCCGCAGCCGGTGCTCGACGCGCCGCGGCTTGGCACTTTTCAGTACCATCCCTCGCTGCTGCCGGCGCACCGCGGGCCGTCGTCCATCAACTGGCCGATCGCCATGGGCAAGACGCGCACGGGCCTTACCATCTTCTGGCCCGACGAGGGCTTGGACGAAGGCCCCATCCTGATCCAGAAGTCCGTCGAGGTCGGCCCCGACGAGACCCTCGGCGATGTGTACTTCAAGAAGCTCTTCCCAATGGGCGTCGACGCCATGATGGAGGGCCTCGATCTCGTGAAGGCGGGCGTCATCCTCAAGCACAAGCAGAACCTCACCGCCGGCTCCTACGAGAGCTGGTTCAAGAAGGACATCGCCGAGCTCGATTGGTCGAAGCCGGTCGCCGAGAACTACAACATCATTCGCGCGGCGAACCCCGCACCCGGCGCCTGGACAACGCTCAAGGGCGCCAAGCTCGATATATTCGATGCCGCGCGCACGAGTGGCAGCGGCAAGCCCGGTGAGGTGCTCGCGATCTCCGATGAAGGGATCACCATCGCCGGCAACGGCGGCGCGATCCTCGCGAAGCGCATCAAGACACCCGAAACGAAGAAGATCAGCGCTGCCGAGTGGGCGAAGTCCGTCGGCCTCGTGGTCGGCGATGTCTGCGCGCCCCCTCAGCCCAAGGCACCCGCCTGAGTTCACAGCGCGCCGACGGCCGCGGCAGAGTCTCGCGTCCGCCGGCTAAAGCAACGGACTTGAAATTCACCTGAGTCCGGGCCTAGGCGGGGAGTGAATTTTAAGTCCAAAGTTGCTTTAGAACACAATGACTCTAAAGCGCCTTTGGACCTTGAATGCGACTTCGAGCCCAGCCCACGTGCAGGTCGCATTCAAGGTCCGACGCTTTAGGCGACACATGAGAGACGCGCCTCGGCTCACAGAGCTCGATCTGAGCGCACGCCCGCAACGCCCATCCGCTGGAGACCATCCATGGCCGTAAAATCCGACATCGAAATTGCACGCGAAGCGAAGAAGAAGCCCATCCAGCAGATCGGCGCTGGCTTAGGCATCGGCAGCGAGCATCTACTTCCCTTCGGCCACGACAAGGCGAAGGTGTCTGCGGAATTCATCAAGTCGCTGGAGAGCAAGAAAAGCGGCAAACTCATCCTCGTCACCGCGATCAACCCAACACCGGCGGGCGAAGGCAAGACTACGACGACCGTCGGCCTCGGCGATGGCCTCAATGCGATCGGGAAGAAGGCCGCGATCTGCCTGCGCGAACCATCGCTCGGCCCTTGCTTCGGCATGAAAGGCGGCGCGGCCGGCGGTGGTTATTCCCAGGTCGTGCCCATGGAGGACATCAACCTCCACTTCACTGGCGACTTCCACGCGATCACAAGCGCGCACAATCTGCTCTCGGCGCTGATCGACAATCATATCTATTGGGGTAATTCCCAGAACATCGACACGCGCCGCGTCGTCTGGCGCCGCGTCATGGATATGAACGACCGGGCCCTGCGCGAAATCGTCTGCTCGCTCGGCGGCGTCGCCAACGGCTTCCCGCGTGAGGCGGGCTTCGATATCACGGTCGCCTCCGAAGTCATGGCGATCCTCTGCCTCGCGAGCGACCTTGCCGATCTCGAGAAGCGCCTCGGCGATATCATCATCGCCTATCGCCGCGACCGCACACCTGTCTACGCACGCGACATCAAGGCCAATGGCGCCATGACGGTGCTGCTCGCGCAGGCCATGCAGCCGAACCTCGTGCAGACGCTCGAGAACAACCCGGCGTTCATTCACGGCGGTCCCTTCGCCAACATCGCGCACGGCTGCAATTCGGTCGTCGCGACGAAGACCGCGTTGAAGCTCGCGGACTACGTCGTCACGGAAGCGGGCTTCGGCGCCGATCTCGGAGCTGAGAAGTTCTTCGACATCAAGTGCCGCAAGGCCGGGCTTACGCCGGCAGCCGCCGTGATCGTCGCGACCGTCCGCGCGCTCAAGATGAACGGCGGCGTCAAGCGCGAGGATCTCGGCGCCGAGAACATCGAGGCCGTGAAGAAGGGCCTCGCCAATCTCGGTCGGCATATCGAGAACGTGAAGAGCTTCGGCGTTCCCGCCGTCGTCGCCATCAATCATTTCATCTCGGATACGGACGCCGAGATCGCCGTCGTGCAGGAGTTCGCCAAGTCACAAGGCTCGGAGGCCTTCCTGTGCAAGCACTGGGCGCAGGGCTCAAAGGGCATTGAGGCGCTCGCGCGCCGCGTCGTCGAGATCGCTGACAGCGGCTCCTCGAAGTTTGCACCGCTCTATCCGGACGAGCTGGGCCTTTTCCAGAAGGTCGAGACGATCGCGAAGAAGATCTACCGCGCCGGCAGCGTCTCGGCGGACAAAAGCGTGCGCGATCAGCTCAAGACCTGGGAAGACATGGGCTACGGCAATCTGCCGATCTGCGTGGCCAAGACCCAGTACTCGTTCACGACAGATCCCAACCTGCGCGGCGCGCCGGTCGACCACGTCGTGCCGATCCGCGAGGTGCGGCTCTCCGCCGGTGCCGGGTTCATCGTCGCAATCTGCGGTGAGATCATGACCATGCCCGGGCTGCCGAAGGTTCCAGCTTCTGAGACGATCCGTTTCAATGATGCGGGACAGATCGAGGGACTTTTCTAGCCCGTCGACGTCTCCGGCACTGTCACAAAAAGCGGTCAAAGTATTCGTCAGCGCACCCTCCCGAAAGAGGGTGCGCTGCAGCGTATCTGCACCGTCTAAACCATCCGGCCAAATGTCTGGACAACGGGTTGCATTCCCTGCGAAAAGACCTCAATGTATCTGAATGGATGATGTGTAGGCCACATCCGCAAACGGCAGTCAGCGAGCGAGCTGCCGAGGATGTATCAGGGAGGTTGGTTTGCAGACTATGGCGGAGGGGGCGGTTAGGCCCCTGAGCGGTGAAGCCTTATCCGGCCAGACGGCTGCGAAAACAGGCAAGCCTGTTCTCGAGATCGAGAATCTGAGCGTCCAGTTCCGCTCCTCGCACGGGCTCGTGCGCGCAGTCGAGAACGTCGGGTATTCGGTACACCCGGGCGAGATGGTCGCCATTGTCGGTGAATCCGGCTCTGGCAAGTCCGTTTCCGCGCTGACCATTATGCGCCTGCTCGCCCAGACGGCCGAGATCACGTCCGGCACCATCGTCTTCGACGGCCGCGACCTCCTGAAGCTCTCCGACGAAGAGATGCGCCGCATTCGCGGCCACCACGTCTCGATGATCTTCCAGGAGCCCATGACTTCGCTGAACCCGGTCCTCAGGATCGGGCTTCAGATCATGGAGCCGCTTTTCATTCATCTGAAGATGACGCCCGACGAGGCGAAGGCCCGCGCCGTCGAGCTTCTCACGCTGGTCGGCATCACCGACCCCGAGAGCCGGCTCGAGCAGTATCCGCACCAGCTTTCCGGCGGCATGCGGCAGCGCGTCATGATCGCGATCGGTCTCGCCTGCAATCCCAAGCTGCTGATCGCTGACGAGCCGACGAATCTCTCGCGGCGTCTGGGCATCGCCGTCATCATTATCACGCACAATCTCGGGATCGTGGCGCGCTACGCCGATCGCGTGAACGTCATGTATGCTGCACGCATCGTCGAGAGCGGCACGGCGGAAGAAGTTTTCGGGAACGCACGGCATCCCTATGCGCGCGGCCTCCTCTCGGCCGTCCCACGCCTCGACCGTGGCCGCGCCATGCGGCTACAGACCATCGAAGGGGCGCCGCCGAACCTGCTTAAGCCCCCCGCGGGATGCCGCTTTCGGCCGCGTTGCCGCTTTGCGATCGACAAGTGCGAGATCAATCCGCCCCTCGTCGAGATCGAGAAGGGCCATCGCGCGGCTTGCCATCGCTCGAACGAGTTGGAGAAGATCGATCGGCCAACGGCGAGCAGCCATGAGGCCATCAGCGCTGTGGCGAGCAGCACCAGCGGTCCGATCCTGCAGCTTCAGGATGTGACGAAGTTCTTCCCCATCGGCGGCGGATTGTTCCAGCCGAAGAAGCTCGTACGCGCCGTCAACAAGGTGACGCTCGACATCGCGCCCGGCGAGACGTTGGGCCTCGTCGGTGAATCGGGCTGCGGCAAGTCCACGCTCGGCCGGGTGGTGCTGCGCCTCGACGATCCAACCGACGGCAAGATCCTGTTCGAGGGCGCCGATCTCGCCAAAGCCAGCTCCGATGAGATGCTGGCCGTGCGCAAGAAGATGCAAGTCATCTTCCAGGATCCCTTCTCCTCGCTCAATCCGCGCATGACCGTCGGCGAGATCATCGCCGAGCCCATGCGCGTGCATCAGATCCTGCCGAAGGACAAAATCCACGATCGCGTGGCCGAGCTGCTCTCGCTCGTGGGGCTGCACGGTTACATGGCGGACCGCTATCCGCACCAGCTCTCCGGCGGCCAGCGCCAGCGCGTCGGCATCGCGCGCGCGCTCTCCGTCAATCCGAAGTTCATCGTGTGCGACGAGGCCGTCTCCGCGCTCGACGTTTCGATCCAGGGGCAGGTGATAAATCTGCTCGAGAGCCTGCAGCTGAAGCTGGGCTTGAGCTATCTCTTCATCGCCCACGATCTCGCCGTCGTCCGCCACATCTCGCACAAGGACGAGCTGTTCGCCAATCCCAAGCATCCGTACACGCAGGCCCTGCTGGCAGCCGCACCCATTCCTGATCCGGTCATCGAGCGCACGCGCCCGCGCCGCATCATCACAGGTGAGCTGCCGAGTCCGCTGCGCCCGCCGCCGGGCTGTGTGTTCAATCCGCGATGTCCGATTGCAGTCGAGAACTGCCGCAAGGAAATTCCTGCGCTGCGGGAGCTTGGCCCGAAGCACTGGGTCGCCTGCAGCGAGGTCTAGTGCGTGCGCGATGGGATGTTCGCCGGTGACGGCGTGCCCAAGCGGACGAAATGCGTGACGCAAGTGAAGAAACAGAAGAATGGAAGCCTGACTTAAAGGTTTACCGAGGAGGACTGGGAATGAAGTGGAAGACAAACATTCTGGCACTCCCGCTAGCAGCGGCATTTGCTGTTGGCGGTCTGGCTGCCCCTGCCGTCGCTCAGACGCCAAAGAGTGGTGGCATTCTCAAGTTCGTCGTTCCCGACGAACCGCCGAGCTTCGACGGACATCGCGAAACGACGTTCGCGCTCATTCATCCGATCGCACCGTTCTACAGCGTGCTCATCCGTCCCGATCCGCAGGATCCCGACAATCCAGAGAAGTTCCAGTGCGACATCTGCACGGAAATGCCGAAGCCGACGGACGACGGCAAGACATTCACGTTCAAGATCCGCGACGGCCTCAAGTTCCATGACGGCTCCCCGCTGACGGCGAAGGACGTCCTGGCTACGTTCCAGCGCATCATCTTCCCGAAGGAAGGCATTTCGAGCGCCCGCGTCGCTCAGCTGGCGATGGTGGAGAGCGTCACGTCGCCCGACGACAAGACCATCGTCTTCAAGCTCAAGCATCCCTCGGGTGCATTCATCCCGGCGCTCGCCGCACCGTTCCACTTCATCTACTCGAAGGCGAAGCTGGACGCGGATCCGCGCTGGTACGAGCAGAATGTGATGGGTTCCGGCCCGTTCATCTTCGATGTCCGCGAAGCCGGCGCCCGCATCACGGGTAAAAAGAACCCCAACTATCATCATAAGGGCCAGCCGTACCTCGACGGCTTCGAGGCCATCTTCGCGAAGACCCAGACGCTGCGCGTCCAGGCCATCCGCGGTGATCAGGCCGCAGTCGAGTTCCGTGGTCTTCCGCCCAAGAGCCGCGACGATCTCGTTGCCGCACTCGGCAAGGACATCACTGTCCAGGAAAGCGACTGGAACTGCCTGCTGATCACGTCGCCCAACCATGAGCGCAAGCCCTTCGATGACGCCCGCGTGCGCCGTGCGCTGACGCTGGCCGTCGACCGCTGGGGCGGAGCACCGGCTCTCTCCAAGATCGCCATTGTCAAGACCGTCGGCGGCATTGTCTTCCCGAACCACCCGCTCGCGGCGACGAAGGAAGAGCTGCAGCAGATGGCCGGCTATGGGCCCGACATCAAGAAGTCGCGCGACGAAGCCCGTCGCCTGCTGAAGGAAGCCGGCCAGGAGAACCTCAAGTTCACGCTGGCCAACCGCGCCGTCGACCAGCCGTACACGATCGTCGGTACGTGGCTGATCGATCAGTGGAAGCAGATTGGCGTCGAGGTGACGCAGAAGGCCGAGGCAACCGGGCCGTTCTATGCCCAGCTCCGCTCTGGCAACTTCGATGTCGCACTCGACTTCAACTGCCAGTCGGTCGTGAACCCGCTTGCCGATACGACCAAGTTCCTTGGTACGAAGGCCGGCGACCAATACGGCCGCTACACGAACGCCAAGATCGAAGCTATCCACGACAAGATGAACAAGACCGCCGATGTTGCGGAGCAGCGGAAGCTTATGCGTCAGTTCGAGAAGATCGTGCTCGACGAAGAGGCGCACAACTCAATCTCGCTGTGGTGGTACCGCATCATCCCCCACCGCTCTTACATGAAGGGCTGGAAGATCAGCTCGAGCCACTACATCAACAATCAGCTCGACGTAGTCTGGCTGGACAAGTGATCTGTACTGGCTGACGCCACAAGAAACGGGCCACGGCTTACTGCCGTGGCCCATTGGCTAAATGATCCGCTCACGAGCTACCGAGGACGACAATGCTGCGCTATGTG
>LNFM01003214.1_pt1 | contig 32638 bp, 29 predicted proteins | sample 596031 | NCBI WGS metagenome assembly LNFM01 (sample SAMN04254537, study PRJNA301005) | activated carbon metagenome | isolation source: dual media filters at the Ann Arbor, Michigan drinking water treatment plant | place: USA: Ann Arbor | reverse complement strand
CGGCTTCCGGCGTCTCGATGGCCGAAGCCATGTTGATCGTGAAATCGATGCCGGCCGGCTTGGTCTTGGCGCGCTTGCGCATCTCGGGGTAGTGGGCCTTGACCTTGGCGACGTAGGCCGGATCGAGCGGCTTGTTGTGCGCCGGGACGGTGTAGTTGGCGGTGCGCTGAAACACGGTCAGATGTTTGGCCTGCCGCGCCATGATCGGAATCGACTGGATGGCCGACGAGCCCGTGCCGATCACACCCACCGTCTTGCCGGTGAAATCGACACCTTCGTGCGGCCAGTTGCCGGTGTGATAGGTCGGGCCCTTGAAATCCGCGAGGCCTTCGATCCTGGGCGTGTTGGGCGACGACAGGCAGCCCATGGCGGTGATGACGAAGCGTGCCACCAGCTTGCTGCCCTTGTCGGTTTCGACCCGCCAGACATTCGCCGTCTCGTCGAACGTGGCCGCCACGATCCGGGTCTCGAACTGGATGTCGCGCCGCAGGTCGAAGCGGTCGGCGACGTGGTTGGCGTAGCGCAGGATTTCGGGCTGGGTGGCGTAGCGTTCGGTCCACTCCCACTCCTGCTCCAGTTCGGAAGAGAATTGGTAGGAGTACTGCACGCTTTCGACGTCGCAGCGCGCGCCGGGATAGCGGTTCCAGTACCAGGTGCCGCCGACGCCCTTGCCGGCTTCGATCACGCGCGCCGTAAAACCCTCTTGGCGCAAGCGGTGCAGCATATACATGCCAGCAAAGCCCGCGCCGATGATCAACGCATCGAAATCGACCGACATACGCCCTCCGGCAACAGTGTGAATTCGTGGCAAACTTACTGCGACAGGCGACGTGACCGCGCAAGCCTTCCCGTGTCACCTGTTTCGGGCAGGAATTGAGGAGAGGAACGCGACCGATGGGCGACAGCGCCTACCCGGCAAGCTGGTATGCCGCCACGCGAGACGCGAGCGCCAGCCGGCCGCCTCTCGCGGCCAAAATCAAGGCCGATGTCGCGGTCGTGGGCGGCGGCTTCGCCGGCCTGCACACGGCGCGATTGCTGGCGCGGCAGGGACAAAAGGTGGCCCTCGTCGAGCGCAGGCGCATCGCCTGGGGTGCGTCGGGCCGCAACGGCGGCTTGGTCGGGCCGGGTTTCGCCGAGCGATCAGGGGCCCTGATCGACAAGCTAGGCCTGAAACATGCGCGCGAACTCTATGCCCAATCGCAGCGCGGCGTCGCCATCGTGCGCGAGACCATCGACGAACTGGGCCAGCCCGACATTCGCATGGGCGCCCTCCTCATGGGGTCTGGCAAGCTCAGCGTGTCGCGCACCGACCAGGGCCCGGGCTTCGCCGACCGCACACGCACCTTGGCCGAAAAGCTCGGCGCCACGTTCGAGCCGTGGGACACCGCCCGTGCGCGCGCCCTGCTCGATACATCGCGCTACCATCAGGCCATCCACGACCCGCTGTCGTTTCACATCCATCCGCTGAACTTCGCGTTGGCCCTGGCCGCCGACATCGAATCGCGTGGCGGCACGATCCATGAGGAAACGGAAGCAGCCGAGCTGTCCCGCAAGGCCGGCGGCTGGTTGCTGCGTACGCCACGCGGCGAGATCGCCGCGCGCCACGTCGTCCTGGCAGGCAATGCCGATCTCGGCCGCGTGCAGCCGCGAATCGCGCGTGCCGTGCTGCCGGTCGCAACCTACGTTGCCGTCACCGAAAAGATCGGACCAAGACTTGCCGAAGCGATTCGCTGGTCCGGCGCGATCTCCGACACACGCCGCGCCGGCGACTATTACCGCGTGGTCGATGACGACCGGCTGCTGTGGGGCGGCCGCATCACCACCGACACACGCGAGCCGCCGCGCCTGCGCGAGATGATGCGTAGCGACATTCTTTCCGTCTATCCGCAGCTTGGCGACATCCGGATCGAGTACGCCTGGCCTGGCATCATGGGTTATGCGCCCCACAAGATGCCGCAGGTCGGCGAGATCGAGCCCGGCCTCTGGGTCTGCTCGGCCTTCGGCGGCCACGGGCTTGCCCAGACGGCGGCCGGCGCCGACGCCGTCGCCGCCGGCATCCTGGGCGACGATGCGCGCTGGCGCTTGTTCGCGCCCTTCGGCACAAGATGGGCTGGCGGGCCGTTCGGACGGGCCGCCACGCAGCTCGTCTACTGGAACCTCCAGGCACGCGACTGGTGGGACGAGAAGCGGCAGGCAGAGAACGCGGAGACGTTGCGGACATGACGATCGAACGGATGGGCGATTCGCCGCGACGGCGCGAGGACGCACGCTTCGTCACCGGCCAGGGCGCCTATCTCGACGACCTGAAGTTCGACCGCCTGACCCATGCCGTCGTGCTGCGCTCGCCGCATGCGCACGCGTCGATCCGGTCGATCGACGCCACCGTCGCACGGCGCGGGCCGGGCGTGATCGCCGTGCTGATCGCGACGGATGCCGCCGCCGACGGGCTAAGACCGCTCAGGCCCTATGCCGAGGCTAACGTGCAGACCGGCGAGCCCTTCGCCTTTGCGCCGCAGCCGCTGCTGGCCCAGGACAAGGTGCGCTTCGTCGGCGAACCCGTGGCGATTATCGTGGCCGAGACGCACGCCCAGGCCCTCGACGCCGCCGAGCTGGTGGTCGTGGACTACGAGACGTTGCCGGCGGTCACCACCGCGGACGCGGCACGCGCCGCAGGTGCCCCGCAGCTTGCCTCGGAAATCCCGGGCAATGTCTGTCTCGACTGGCACACCGGCGACGCGGCCGGCGCGGATACCGCCTTTGCCGAGGCGGCCCATGTCGTCTCGCTCGCGCTCGATAACCACCGCATCGTCATGAATCCGATGGAGCCGCGCGGCGGCGTCGGGTCGTTCGATGCCACGACCGGGCGCTACACGCTCCACGTCTCGAGCCAGAACATCCACATTAACCGCAATTTCGTGGCCCGCTCTCTCGGCGTCGAGCCAAAGAACGTGCGGTTCGTGGCGCCCGACGTGGGTGGCGGCTTCGGCGCCAAGAACTTCGCCTATGTCGAGCATGCGCTGATCCTGTGGGCGGCCAGGCGCACCGGGCGGCCCGTCAAATGGATCGCAAGCCGCAGCGAAGTGTTCCTGTCGGATCACGCCGCGCGCGACATGCAGGCGGAAGCCTCCCTTGCCCTCGATGCGGCGGGCAAGTTCCTGGCGCTGCGCGTCGCGAGCGTTGCCAACCTAGGCGCCTACATGGCCGGCGCCGGCGGCGGCGTGCAGACCTACCAGTACATCCACCTGCAGGGATCGGTGTATCGCATTCCGTCGATCGCGCTTCATGTGGTGGCGGTCGTGACCAACACCGCGCCGATCGGCGTCACGCGGGGACCGGGCTTCGCCGAGGCCATCAACATCATCGAACGGCTGATCGATGCCGCGGCACGCCAGACCGGGATCGATCGCGCCGAGTTGCGACGCCGCAACATGGTACCGCCCGACGCGATGCCCATGACCAACACGTTCGGCTTCCAGGTCGACAGCGGCCATTTCGCCGAATCCCTGGACATGGCCCTGGTGCGCGCCGACGTAGCGGGCTTCGCCGAACGGCGGCAGCGAAGCGAGGCACACGGTCTATTGCGCGGCCTGGGCTTTGCCTATCACATCAAGGCCACGGGCGGCCCGCCGGACGAGAACGTCGACATCAGGTTCGAGGCCGACGGCACGGTGTCGCTGATCACCGGCACGCAGCACATCGGCCAGGGTCACGAGACGACCTTCCCGCAAATCCTGGCGCATCGTCTGGGCATACCCAACGAGCGCATTCGGCTGCGCCAGGGCGATACCGATCTGATTCGGGCAGGCGGCGGCCATGGCAGCTCGCGCGCCACCTACATGGGCGGCACGGCGATCTGGCGTGCTTCCGACGGGATCATCGCAAAGGGAGTGGCGCTGGCGGCCGACGCCCTCGAAGCCGCCGAGGCCGACGTGCATTTCGAGGTGGGGCGCTTCGAGGAAGGACGCTTTGTCGTCTCGGGCACCGACCGCGCCATCGGCCTCCAGGAAATCGCGGCCCTGGGTCGCGCAAAGGGCACGCCGCTCGACACCTTCCATGGCTGGAAGCGCGAGCACATGACGTTTCCCAATGGCGCGCACGTCGTCGAGGTCGAGATCGACCGCGATACCGGCCGCGTCGAACTGGTGCGCTACACCGCGGTCGACGACTATGGCGTGTTGGTCAATCCCATGATCGCAGCCGGCCAGGCACACGGCGCGATGGCTCAGGGGTCGGGCCAGGCACTGCTGGAGCATGCGACCTACGACCGCGGATCGGGCCAGATGGTGGCGGGCTCGTTCATGGACTACGCCCTGCCACGCGCCGACGACCTGCCGTCGTTCGACCTCGGCTTCAACGGCACGCCGTGCACGACCAATCCGCTGGGTGTGAAGGGTTGTGGCGAGGCCGGCGCCATCGCGGCCTTTCCCGCCATCGCCAACGCCATCCTGGATGCGCTGGCGCCGCTCGGCGTCAAAGGTTTCGACGGGCCCGCCAGTCCGGCGCGCATCTGGCGGGCGATGGAGCGCGCCCGATGAGACGCCAGGCACCGGCGGCCGCCCGTAACCGTCAGCCCATCCTCGATGTCCTGCGCCCTCGCCTGCCGGCGCAGGGCCTCGTGCTCGAGGTCGCGAGCGGCTCGGGCGAGCATGTCGTTCATTTCGCCGAGGCGCTGCCCGACCTCGTCTTCCAGCCGAGCGATCCCAGCCCCGAGGCACGCGCCAGCATCGACGACTGGGTGCAGATGCTGGCCCTCGGCAATGTCCGTCCCGCCCTGCCGCTCGATGCCGCGGGCAATGTCTGGCCGCTCGAGCGCGCCGACGCCGTGCTCTGCTGCAACATGATCCACATTGCACCATGGGAGGCAGCGGTCGGACTGATCGCCGGTGCCGGCCACATCCTGCCGAAGGACGGCATGCTCTATCTCTACGGACCCTATCGTCGCGGTGGGCGGCATACCGCACCCAGCAACGAGGCCTTCGATCTCGACCTCCGGCGGCGCGATGCGGCCTGGGGCGTGCGCGACCTCGAAGCCGTGGCCTCGCTTGCGGAGGCGCGGGGCTTCGGCGTGCCCGAGATCATCGACATGCCGGCCAACAATCTGTCGCTGGTGTTCAAGCGGCTTTGAAGGGGCTGGGCGGTGGCAATCCGGCATCGGATGCGGTAACGCTGGGATCGCTGGAACCCTTGGGGGAGCGTCGTCGGAACCATGTTGAATCGCAGCCTTAAAGGCTGGATCGCGCTGCCCCTGCTGGCGGTGTCGCTGTCCGCCTGCAAGCCCGAAAACAAGTTCATGCCGCCGCCGCCGGCCGAGATCAGCGTGGCGCCTCCGCTCCAGCAACAGGTCGCCCCTTTCGAGGTGTTGACCGGCAACACGGTGTCATTCGCCACCGTCGATCTCGTCGCCCGCGTCGAGGGCTTCCTGACCGAGATCAAGTACACCGACGGCGCGTTCATGAAGAAGGGCGACCTCCTGTTCCAGATCGAACAGACGATGTACCAGGCGAAGGTCAAGGAAGCGCAGGCCGAGCTCGCCGCCGCCAAGGCCGCCCTCGTGCAGGCGGAAGCCGAGTTCACGCGCCAGGAGACGCTGCTGAGGCAGAACGTGTCGGCACAGGCGACCTTCGATGTCGCCAAGGCCAAGCGTGATTCGGCACGGGCCAACGTCGAGAACCAGGAAGGCAACCTGACGGTCGCCCAGACCAACCTGGGCTACACCACGGTGCTGGCGCCGTTCGACGGCATCGTCACCAAGCATCTCATCACGGTCGGCGAACTGGTCGGCAACGGCGTCGCCACCAAGCTGGCGACGATCATCCAGCTCGATCCGATCTACGTCACGTTCAACATGAGCGAGCAGGACATCCTGCAGATCCGGGAAAACCTCAAGGAACGTCGGCTCGATGTCCAGGAACTCAGCAAGATCCCGCTCAACATCGGCCTGATGAACGAGGACGGGTTTCCCCATCAGGGCTTTCTCAACTACGTCTCGCCTGAAATCGATGCCTCGACCGGCACGATCCTGGTACGTGGCCTGTTCAACAACCCGACGCGGGCCCTGATCCCCGGCTTCTTCGTCCGCGTGCAGGTGCCGATGGCACTGGGCGCAAAGGCGTCCCTGCTGGTGCCCAACCGGGTGATCGCCGACGACCAGGCGGGCAAGTACCTGCTGGTCGTCAACAAGGACAATGTCGTCGAGCAGGTGCGGATCACCACCGGGCAGCTGCTGCCCGGTGGCCTCAGGGTGATCGCGACCGGTCTCAAGGCCGACGACCGCGTTGTGCTCAGCACCAACAGCCGCGCGATCCCGGGTGGCAAGGTGGTCCCCAAACCGACCACCATCACCGCGACGCCCGACGGCGCCACGAAGTAACCCGTTCGGAAGCGCACCGATGATTTCAGCGTTCTTCATCAACCGGCCGGTTCTGGCCAACGTCCTTGCCATCATCATCGTGCTGATCGGCGGCGTGGCGCTGCTCACCCTGCCGGTCTCGCAGTATCCCAACGTCGTGCCGCCGACGGTCCAGGTCACCACGACCTATCCGGGCGCCAGCGCCAAGGTCGTCGTCGACAACGTTGCCCTGCCGGTCGAACTGCAGGTCAACGGCGTCGAGAAGATGATCTACATGCAGTCCTACAGCACGGACGCCGGCACCTACACGCTGACCGTCACGTTCGAGATCGGCACCGACCTCGATTTCGCCCAGGTGCTGGTGCAGAACAAGGTGAGCGCCGCGCTTGCCTCGTTGCCCGTGTCCGTCCAGGCGCAGGGCCTGGTCGTCGAGAAGAAGTCGACGGCGATCCTGCAGATCGTGTCGTTGACCTCGCCGGACGAGCGCTACGACAGCCTCTATCTCAGCAACTACGCGACCATCAATCTGGTCAACGAACTGTCGCGCCTGCCGGGTGTCGGCAACGTCAACGTGCTCGGCGTCGGCCAGTACTCGATGCGCGTCTGGCTCGACCCGGAGAAGCTCTACACCTACGGCCTCACGCCGTCCGACGTCAGCCGCGTCATCCAGCAGCAGAGCCAGGACGTGAGCGCCGGCCAGGTCGGCATGCCACCGGCGCCCAAGGGACTGGACTTCCAGTACACGATAGACGTCGTCGGTCGCCTCAGCACGCCCGAGGAGTTCGGCAACATCATCGTCAAGGCCGACCAGGGCAACGGCGGCCGGATCGTCCGCATCAAGGACATCGGCCGCGTCGATCTCGGCGCCCAGACCTATGCCCAGACCTCGCAGATCAACGGCAAGCCCAACTCCGGCATCGCCATCTATCAGCTCCCGGACGCCAACGCCCTCGACGTCGCCAAGCGCGTCAAGGACAAGATGGCCGAGCTCTCCAAGAATTTCCCGCCCGGCCTTGCCTACAGCGTGCCGTTCGACACCACCCGCTTCGTGAACGCATCGATCAAGGAGGTCTTCATGACCCTGATCGAGGCGGGCATCCTGGTATTGATCGTGATCGTGATCTTCCTGCAGGACTGGCGCGCCATGCTGGTGCCGGCGACGACGATTCCCGTGACGATCATCGGCGCCTTCGCCGCCATGGCGGCACTCGGTTTCACCATCAACACCACGACCATGTTCGGGATCGTGCTGGCGATCGGCATCGTGGTCGACGATGCGATCGTGATCGTCGAGGGCGTGGCGCATCACATCGAGCGCGGCATGACGCCCCACGATGCGGCGATCAAGGCCATGGACGAGCTGTTCGGGCCGGTCATCGGCATCACCCTGGTGCTGATGTCGGTGTTCCTGCCGGCCGCCTTCCTGCCCGGCCTGACCGGCCAGATGTTCGCCCAGTTCGCCCTGGTCATCGCCGCCACGGCCCTGATCAGCGCCATCAACGCCGCCACGCTGAAGCCGACACAGTGCGCGATGTGGCTGCGGTCGGCCGTGCCGCCAGAGAAGCGCAACGTCTTCTTCCGAGGCTTCAACAAGGTCTACAAAAAGCTGGAAGATGGCTACGCGGCCCTGGTCGGCGCCATGGTTCGGCGTGCCGGTCTGATGGTCTGCCTCGCCCTGGTGCTGGCAGGGATCGGTGCCTGGGGCGTCGGCCGTCTGCCGACGGCCTTCATCCCCAACGAGGACCAGGGCTATCTGATGATCGGCGTCCAATTGCCGGACGGCGCTTCGCTGGAACGCACCGGCGCCACGCTCGATCAGGTGAGCAAGATCGCCATGGCCATGCCGGGCGTCGAGAACGTGGTGGCGCTGGGTGGCATGTCGGTGCTCGACAGCAACTCCGCGCTGGCGAACGCCGCCGTGTCCTACGTCATCCTGAAGGACTGGGACGTGCGTCTCAAAGCCGAGGGCCAGGACCTGCGCTCGATCGTGCTCGGCCTGATGCGCGAGCTGCAGGTCCTGCAGGACGGCCGGGCCTTCGTCATCGTCCCGCCCGCCATCCAGGGCATCGGCAATGCCGGCGGCTTCCAGATGCAGGTCGAGCAGAAGGACGGCAGTTTCGACTACACCAAGCTGCAGGCCGTGACCGACGCCGTGGTCGAGCAGGCCGGCACGCAATCCGCGCTCGCCAACCTCGTCACCTCGTTCCGCGCCGGCGCCCCGCACGTCCGCGTCGAGGTCGATCGCGTCAAGGCCGAATCCCTGAAGGTTCCGGTCGGCGAGGTGTTCTCGACCCTCTCCGCCTATCTCGGTTCCGCCTATGTGAACCGCTTCAACAAGTTCGGCCTCAGCCTGCAGGTCTTCATCCAGGCCGATTCGCAGTACCGCACGCGGCCCGAGGATATCCTGAGGCTGCAGGTGAAGAACCTCGATGGGCAGATGGTGCCGATCGGCGCCATCGCCGAACTGCGCCCGGCGCTGGGGGCGCCGCTGATCAGCCTCTACAACCTCTATCCATCGGCGGCGATCGTCGGCTCGCCGGCGACGGGCTTCAGCTCGGGCGAAGGCATCGCACTGATGGACCAGATCGCCAAGCAGATCCTGCCGCCCGGCACCGGCTACGAATGGACCGGCATGGCCTATCAGGAGAACATCGTCGGCAACCAGCTCATGTACGTGTTCGCGCTGGCCATCCTGCTGGTCTATCTCTGCCTCGCCGGCCAGTACGAGAGCTGGGTCGCCCCGCTTGCCGTGATCCTGGCCGTGCCCCTCGCCCTGAGTGGCCCGGCCATCGCGCTCACCGCCGTCGGACTCGCCAACAACATCTACACCCAGATCGGCCTGATGCTGCTGATTGCACTCGGCGCCAAGAACGCCATCCTGATCGTCGAGGTGGCGCGTGAAAGGCGCCTGATCGACGGCAAGGATATCGTCGAGTCGGCCATCGAAGCGGCTCGCACCCGCTTCCGGCCCATCCTGATGACGTCCTTCGCCTTCATCCTGGGCGTTGTGCCGCTGGTGACGGCGACCGGCGCGGGCGCTAACTCGCGCATCTCGCTAGGGCTCTGCGTGTTCAGCGGCATGATCGCCTCGACCTGCCTCGCCGTGCTGTTCGTGCCGTCGTTCTTCACGGTGCTGCAGCGCTTCGAGGAACGGAAAAAGAAGGCCCCCAAGGCGCCGCCCGCCGAGGTCGCCGCCGCCGCCCCCTGATTGCGGCGGTAGATCGAGTCCCTTCCATCGTATATTCGATGGGTAATCGATGGGGGAAGGGATTTGAGCTCGAGCAAATCGTTGTCGTTCGCGGTGCTGGGCATTTTGCTCCTCGGCGCCTGCTCGATCCCGGAGCGCGGCACCGCGGTACCGGCCGCCGACACCGCCCGCACCCTGCCGCTCGGTATTCCCAATGCACGGTTCTTTGCCGACGCGGATCCGAAAGCCATCGTCGACGAAGCCACCCTCGCCTTCCAGCGCGAGCAGGTGGCGTTACGCGCTGAGGGCAAATCGACCACGCGCCTTCCGCCGGTCTACTATCTTGCGGTTTCCGGCGGTGGTGACAATGGCGCCTTCGGCGCAGGGCTGATGAACGGCTGGACGACGTTCGGCACGCGACCCGAATTCAAGATGGTGACCGGCGTCAGCACCGGCGCCCTGATCGCCCCCTTCGCCTTTCTCGGACCCGGCTACGACGACGCGCTGCGCGACGTCTACACGACCATGACGCCCGAAAAGGTCTTCCGTGTGCGCGGCCTGACTGCGGCGCTGTTCGACGATGCCATGGCCGACACCGGCCCGCTGGCGCAGGTGATCGAGAGCTACGCCGACCAGAAAATGCTCGATGCCATCGCGCGCGAGTACCAGAGGGGCCGCTTGCTGCTGATCGGCACCACGCACCTCGACGCCCAGCGGCCGGTGATCTGGAACATCGGAGCCATTGCCGCCAGCGGCCATCCCGGCGCCCTCGAGTTGTTCCGCAAGATCCTGCGCGCCTCGGCGGCGATCCCCGGCCTCTTCCAGCCGATCCTGTTCGATGTCGAGATCGACGGCAGAAAATACCAGGAAATGCACGTCGACGGCGGCGCCATTGCCCAACTCTTCCTCTACCCACCGTCGATCAGCATCTCCGCCAGCGGAATCCGCCGCCAACGGCGCGCCTATATCATTCGCAATGCGCGACTCGACCCCGACTATGCGGCAAGCGAGCGGCGGACCATCTCGATTGCCGGCCGCGCGATCAACACCATGCTGGCGGCCAGCGGCCAGAACGACGTGCTGCGGACTTATTTCGTCAGCCAGCGCGACGGCGTCGATTATAACCTGGCCTATATCGGCTCGGATTTCAGCGCGCCCAAGACCGGCGAGTTCGACCAGACCTACATGCGTGCGCTCTACGCCTACGGCTTCCAGGAAGGCAAGGATGGCCACGCCTGGCACAAGCTGCCGCCCGGCCTCGAGCGCGCTGCCACGCCCAGGCAATAGCCACACAAGGCAGATAACTCATGACGCAAGACAGCAGCACCTTCTGGAAGAAGTCGCGGGTAGAACTCCGGGCGGCAGGGTTCGAACCGGACAAGGTCGCCAAGACCACGGCCGTGGTGACGATCGCCAGTGCCTGGACCAATGCCCATCGCTGCAATAACCGGGTTCGCACCATCTCCGACCTGCTGATCGAGATCCTCGCCGAACGCGGCGGACAGGGTCTGGTCGTCGGCGCGCCCGCGGTGTCCGACGCGCTCACGCAAGGCACACCCACGGCCGGCTACAGTCTGGTGTCGCGCGATGTCGTCGCGGATTGTTTTGAGATCGGTCACTACGCCCATCACGGCGATGCTATGATCGTGATCTCCGGTTGCGACAAGACCGGCGCCGCCGCCCTGATGCCGCTGGCGCGAACCAACGCCTTCGGGCTGGTACTCTATCCTGGCACCAGCTCGCCCGGGAAAGTGGCGTTTGGCGGCTGGGCGGCCAAGGGCAACAACCTGACGATCATGGACTACGTCGAGGGCCGCGCCGCCAACGAGGCCGGCCGGATATCAGGCGAGGAACTGCTCGAGCTCGAACGCAATGTCATGCCTGGCAGCGGCACCTGCGGCGCGATGTTCACCGCCAACACCATGAGCACGGTCGCCGAAGCGATCGGCATGATGCTGCCGCGCGGCGCCTCGCATCCCGCCGACTATGACGCCAAGAGCGACATCCACGCCGACGTTCGCGCCCAGGCGCACGCCTCGGTCGACGCGCTCTATCGCCTGATCGAAGCCGGCCTGCGACCGCGCGACATCATGACCGAACGCGCCTTCGAGAACGCGATCACCACGGTCTACGCGATGGGCGGTTCCACCAACATGTACCTGCACCTGCTTGCTATCGCGCGCGAGGCCCAGGTGCCGATCGGGATCGAACGCATCCAGCAGGTGGGCGAGCGGATTCCGTTGATCTCCAACCTGCAGCCGCACGGGCCCTATGCGATGGCGAGCCTGCATGCAATTGGCGGCGTGCCCGTTGTGATGAAGGAACTGCTGCGGGCCGGCCTGTTGCATGGCGACGTGATGACGGTTACAGGCAAGACCCTGGCCGAGAATCTCGTCGAGGTTCCGACGCTGGACGAGATGACCCGTCAGGACATCGTCTTTCCCGTCGCCAACCCGGTCGCCGCGCCAAACAATCACATCAGCGTGCTGAAGGGAAATCTCGCGCCCGAAAGCTGCCTGCTGAAGCTCAGCGGCAAGACGCTCGAGAAAGGGCAGTTCCGCGGCATCGCCAAGGTGTTCGAGTCCGAAGCCGATACGATGAAGGCCATCCGGGCCGGCCAGATCGTGCCTGGCACTGTGATCGTCGTGCGCAACGTGGGGCCGGTCGGTGGGCCCGGGATGCCCGAGATGGTGATGCTCACCATCCAGTTGCAGGGCCGCGGCTTGGGAGAGGACGTCGCGCTGATCACCGACGGTCGCTTCTCCGGCGTCAGCCACGGCATCCTGATCGGGCACATCTCGCCGGAAGCGGCGCGCGGCGGCCCGATCGCAGCAGTCCGCGATGGCGACACGATAGTCATCGATCCCGGCGCACGGACGCTCAACCTGGACGTCTCCGACACAGAACTTGCCCGGCGCATGGCCGACTGGCGGGCGCCCAATCCAGCCGGACGGGTCCGTCCGGGGTCGGTCCACGACAAGTACATCCGGCTGGTGTCGTCGGCGCATCATGGCTGTGTGGTCTGACTGAGCGGACCGCTATCAGCACAGGAATGGTGTGCTGGAGTGTTCAACTAACGCAGACTTAGAATGTAGGATACCAACGCGTTGCGCTCGCTACGGCTGAGTTGAAAGTCAGGCATGCGCGTGTGCCCCGTCGAAAGGTAGCTATCGAGAGATGCCTTCGTCGTGCCGGCCTTGGCGGCGATTGCCGGGAAGGTCGGAACGCCGTCGACGGTTGTACTGCGCGGTTCGCGTTCGACAATGTGGCAAGCCATGCACCAGCGTTCGGCAAGCACGCGTCCGCCTTGAGAATCCTGAGCTGCCGCCGGGATCGCCAACAGGGTCAGAGTGATCGCTATTGTCTTTCGCATGCCCGCCTCCATAGCCACCGCGTTACGCCGGCTTCCTCATCCGATCGTTGGCCAGGAAGAATTTGCGCGCCAAAGCTACTAACTCACCGTCGCTTGGATGGTCGACGGCCTCCACTGTCGATACTCGGCCTGACACGTGTGGCGCATGCGCTGCGATATAGGCAGCCAGCTCTGTTTTGGCGCTCGCCGGACCAACAATCATGATCGCGCCTGCCCGAGAGACCGATTCGGTGACATGCCCGAGGAAATTCTTGTCCACCGGCGCGTGACCGCTGCCGACCGTGTTCGCCTTGTGATGAAGATGCACAGTAGGGTCGTGGGGCCGAATCACGTCCCGTTCGAGATCGCTCGCGTTGAAGCGGAAAACCTTTGCCTGATGGTGGTCGATCCAGATGATCGCGTGGAAGTGCTGTTGCATCATTTGGCGTTCCTCAGGTGTTCAGGCGCCGCAAGGCGGCTTTGTCGCACAAGACGACCGAACGGCTGGCGGCGGCCAGCTTGATCAGGCCCTTCCGGGCAAACTGCGTCAGAGTGCGCGACACCGTCTCGATCGTGAGGCCAAGATGGTCGGCTATATCGGTGCGTTGCATCGGCAATTCGAAGCGATCCTCGTTAGAGACCCGCCGTGCCATATCGAGCAGAAACGACGCGACCTTCTCGTGCGCCGTTTTTCGCCCCAGCAGCATCATGTGATCGTGAGCCCGGTCGAGACTGCGCATCATCGACGTCACTATCTGGTCGCCCAGTGCCGGATCGTCATGGGCCAGTGATTCGAAACGGCGGCGGCGGAAAGCCACGATTGTGGCGGCATCGACGGCGTCGGCCGAGAAGCGATGCGCTTCACCGGTTTCCAGGCCGAAGATGTCGCCCGCAAGATGAAACTCGTCGATCTGACGCCGCCCGTCGTTCAGCAGCTTGTAGGTCCGCACCGTGCCCGACACGACCTTGTAGAAGAAATCGGCGGCATCGCCTTCGGCGAATACCTCCTCGTCCTTGCCGAGAACACGCGCGACGCTTGGTGCCATGACGCTGGCCGCAACATTCCGGCGAGGAATTGCGGCGGGTCCCTTCATGACGATGGCGGCGGCAGTGGGAAGTCGGGCGCCGATAAGGGTGGTGTGGGCTTGCATCGATCTCTCCCCAGTTGGAACCAAATTGCCGCAGCCTGCGTACCTCGCGCTCGGGCCCGCCTCCATTCAGGTAAAGAACTAGGGGATTCTACGTAGGTTGGGGGACTACGCTCTGAAAGCCCTGCGCCAATGCGGCTTGATCAGTTCAAGGATTACCAGGATAGCGAGGCCCGCCAGCACCGACACGCTGAGATCATCGAGATGAAGGGGCCCGAAGCGGAACAGATCCATGGCTGGCGGCCACGTCAGGCTGACGAAAAGGATGGCGCAGACACCGAATAGCAGCACCCATAGCGACAAATTCGTCCGGACAATCGCTGAGAGCATGGAACTGCTGAACGAGCGGTTGACCAGGATGAGACTGGTATTGATCAGCACCAGCGAAACGAACACCAGTGCCCGCAACTCGTTCTCCGGCATCTCCCGCACAAGTCCGCCTGCGAAGGACGCGGCGACGACGGCGAAGGCCAGCACGCCCTGGACAAGGCTCCACCCGATCAGCCCGCCTGACAGTATCCGGCTCGCCGGGCTGCGCGGCGGCCGGCGCATCAGATCGTCTTCGTCGGGCTCGGCTTCGAACACGATCGAGCAGGCCGGGTCGATCACCATCTCGAGGAAGGCGATGTGGATCGGGGTCAGGACCAGCGGAAAGCCGAACAGCAACGGCAGGAGCGCCAAGCCGGCGATCGGAATGTGCACGGCCACGATGTAGGCCATCGCCTTGCGCAAATTGTCATAGATCCGGCGTCCGAGGCGGATGGTGCGAACGATCGAGCCGAAATCGTCATCAAGCAGGACGATTGATGACGCCTCGCGTGCGACGTCGGTGCCGCGGCCGCCCATGGCGATGCCGATGTGCGCCGACTTGAGCGCCGGCGCGTCGTTCACGCCGTCGCCTGTCATGGCGACGATCTCGCCTTTGGCCTTGAGCGCCTCGACAAGGCGCAATTTCTGTTCCGGCATGATGCGGGCAAAAATATTCACCGTGCCAATGCGGTTCGCGAGGGCGATCTCATCGAGGCGCGCCAATTCCTCGCCACTCATGGCAGCCGACCTTTCCAGGCCGGCGCGCCCGGCGATCGCCTCGGCGGTTGCCGGATAGTCACCCGTGATCATCACGACGCGGACGCCGGCCGACCGGCATTCACCCACCGCCGCCGGAACGTTGACGCGCATCGGGTCAGTGAAGCCCACGAGCCCGACGAACTCGAATTCGAAGTCTTGTTGCACTTCTGGAAGAACACCTCCCGGATGAACGGCACGGGCGACACCCAGAACACGCGTGCCTTCCCGGGCCATCTCATCCACGGCGCCGTGCAGCCAGGCAAGTCGCCCGATATCGAGCCGGCAAAGCGCGGCAATGGTCTCGGGCGCACCCTTGGCGCAAGCCAGCATCGTGGCCTCTTGTCGGGGTCGCCAGACATTGGTCATGGCGAGCAGTCCGGGTCGCAGACCGTATTGCCGGATCAACTCCAGGCCGGCATAGACGCGCTGCCCGCCGCCGGGCTGTGTCTCGGCCTGCGCTTTGATCGCCAGCTCCATCGGGTCGAAAGACTCCCGGCCACTGGCCAGCAGCGCAGTTTCGACCAGGCGTACCTGATCGTCGAACGAAGCCGGCGTCCGCAACCTGGCGACTGCCATGCGGTTCTCGGTCAGGGTGCCCGTCTTGTCGGTACAGAGGACCGTGGCGGCCCCCAGCATTTCGATCGCCGCCGACCGGCGGGTCAGGACGCGGGCCTGCGACAAACGCCAGGCGCCCATGACCATGAAAGCTGTCAGGACCAACGGAAACTCTTCCGGCAGCATCGACATACCAAGCGCGATGCCACCCAGGATCGCCTGCAGCCAGTCACCGCGCAGAAGGCCGTAGAGAAGGACGGCGATAAGGCTGCTTGTCATGCCGACCACGGCAAAATAGCGTACCAGCCGACGGGTCTGCTGCTGCAGACGCGGTGGCTCGGTGGCGATCTTCTCCAGTGCCTGGCCGATCTTGCCGATCTCGCTGCGAGGGCCGGTCGCCCGCACGATCGCCACCCCATCTCCCCGGACGACCAGAGTCCCGGAATATACAAAGGGCTGATCCTCGCCACCGGGCCGGGCCATCGGCGTGCGTTGACAGTCATCGCCGGCCGACTTCCGCACCGGAACCGACTCGCCGGTCAGCAACGATTCATCGACCAAGAGGTTGTTGGCGACGGCGAGAGCAGCATCCGCAGCAATTCGGTCGCCCTCCAGGAGAACGACGGCGTCGCCGCGGACAATCTCTCGGCCGGGCACTCGCTTGCGAACGCCGTTGCGAATGACAAGAGCGCGAGGGCTTGTCATGTCGCGTAACGCTTCCAGCACCCGCTCGCTGCGCGTCTCCTGCGCAACGGTGATCGAAATGGAAATCGTCGCGAACAGCACCAATACCAACGCTTCGGTAAGGTCTCCGAGTACAAGATAAATGACCCCGGCGCCCAGCAGCAGCGCGAACATGGGCTCGCGCAACACGTCGCCCACGATGCGAAGCAGCGTTCGCCGATCGGTCCTCGGCAAATCGTTAAATCCCTCTGCGAGCAACCGCTTCAGAGCTTCGGCCTCCGTCAAGCCGACAACGCCGGACAAGGACGAAGCGTCCCGGGCCATCACTCAATCCGCAAGGACTGTGGCCGGCCCGGCCGTCGCGGCAACCGCCAACCGATTTGCCGCGTCGGCGAAGAGGCGATACTTGACACCGACGACCGAGAACTCCCGTGCCCAGTTCACGAGGTCACCCCAAGGGTCGTTGAGCTTCCCGAGCCCGCCGACAATGGCGACGACGGTGCCCACTTCGATCTGCCCCTCGATGGCAAGCCAGCCACCGGTGCACAGTGCCAGCGCGACCGCGAGATGATGCATGAGGTTCATCAGGAAATTCATGCTGTACTTGAGCTTGTAGATGCCCATGTTCAGCTCGAAGACGCGCTGGATCGGCGCCTCTTCGAGCGCATGTCCTTCGGGAAAGGCACCCTCCACGATGGTCCCGCTGATCTCGCGTTTGGTCAGAATGCGCGCCTCGGCACGGCGATTGATCGCGAGCTGCAGGAGCGGGACGAACACCATCTGCGGCACGAAGAAAGCGAGGCCCAGCAATGCCAGATTGGATTCGATGTAGAACATGTAGCCGATGACACTCACCAGGATACCTCCCTGGAGCAGCGGCTCGGATATGCTGATTCCCGTGAACCCCCCGATCGGCTCGGCCTCCTCCAGGATCATGGCGACTTCAACGCCGGTATCGGCGTGCAACCCCGATGACCGGTCGGCGGCAACGCCGATTCCGCGGACACCGCCGCGCAGACGGCGGACCGTGCTTTCGGCGACCCAGCCGCGATAGACATTGAGAATGAGCTTCAAGGACTGTTCGGCCATCGCCACGAGCGCGTAGGTGGCGGCCAGCCAGAACAAAGTCCGGAATGTGCCTTTGCCGATGACGTCGTTGACGATACGGCGCTGCAGCTCGAGCGGAACCGCGCTCAGCAGGAAAACCGAAACCGACAGCAACGCAAGCCCGATCTGGTGCAAGCCCGTGAACTGGACGACGTAGCCCATGATGGTGAGTGGCATCGGAGCCGCTCCGGGTCAGTCACACGCCGCCAATGCCGAATGAATGCTCTCGACGAGAGCACCGTCGGACAGAGGCTTTTCGAGAACATAGCTGATGCCCGACTTCTCCGCGAAGCGGCGCAGCTGCTTGTTGGCACGGCCGGTGATCAGGATCACCGGCAGGGCAACAGCACGGGCTCTCAGCGCCTCGACCAGCTGCAGTCCGTCCATCCCAGGCATACGGTAATCGACGACCAGGCAACCGGATCCCGGCAGATCTCCGTCAGCCAGGAGCGCAGCCGGGCCATCATAGAGGCGGACGATCAATCCCTCGACCTCGAGGGCAAACTTGAGAGCGCTGCGAACCGCCGCATCGTCGTCTACGATGAGGACGGTTCCGGCCATCTTCACCATGTGCACGGCATTCCTGATCGCTTCGGTGAATTCCACCGCTGCTGCGTACCAGTTCAGAGCGCTCGGCGACTTGATCCAGCGCAAGACCTCTCATGCTTGCCCCACTACCTGATGCCGCCGGCGAGAAGCACCATCCTGACCAGCTCGGAGAGGCTGTCTGCCTGCATCTTGGTCATCACATTCGCACGGTACACTTCTACTGTGCGCGCACTAATTCCCAGATCATAGGCGATGATCTTGTTCGGCTTGCCGGCAACCAGGCCGTCAAGCACTTCCCGCTCACGCTCCGACAACAGGTCCAGGCGTCGCCGGATCTGGGTACGGCGCGTTTCGTTCGCGGCGGCCTTGGTGCGGCGGGCCAGCGCCGCTCGAATGGCGCCTAGGAGAACCTCGTCATCGAACGGCTTTTCGATAAAGTCGACCGCCCCGGCCTTCATGGCTTCCACTGCCAAGGCGACGTCGCCATGGCCCGTCATCACGATCACCGGAAGCCCGATCTTGTTCTCCCGAAGACGGCGCTGGAGTTCGAGGCCATCCATTCCCGGCATCCGAACGTCCGTTACGATGCAACCGTCTTGAACCGCGGGCAGGGCGTCAAGAAAGGCGACAGCAGATTCGTGGACGCGCACTGCAAGGCCTGCGGTGCTGAGCAGAAACGCCAGCGACTGGCGTACTCCGACGTCATCGTCGATGACATGGACGACCTGACTACTCGGCACGGATCGACTCCCCCTCTACTGATGCGGTGCGTAGTGTGAAGCGGAAGATGGTGCCTCCTGCAGGTCTCGGATCGACCCAGATCTTCCCGCCATGCGATTCCACGATCGTACGGCAGATCGACAGGCCAAGACCCATCCCCTTGCGCTTGGTAGTGACGAAGGGCTGGAAGAGATGCGCTGCAACTTCCGGGGCGAGCCCAGACCCCGTGTCCGAGACACTCACCTCTACGGTTTCGTCGGTGTTCGCTACCGTGCCTATCTCAAGTTCGCGGCGATTTGAGGACTCGATCATGGTCTCAATCGCGTTGCGAATCAGATTGACCAGAACCTGTTGTATCTGGATGCGGTCGGCGAGGACGAGATCGGCAGCGGGATCCATCCGGAACGATACCGTGATGCCATTCTCCCTGACACCAACCAGGGCCAGGGCGCTGGCGTCCTCTATCAGTTTCGGCAGGCTTTCGACGCGGCGTTCACTTTCGCCGCGAGCCACGAACTCCCGCAGCCGGCGGATGATATGTCCCGCGCGCAGCGCCTGGTCGGCAGCCTTGCCGACGGCATCGCGAAGCACCAGCGCCGGCTCGCCATCGATCCGTTCGAGCAGCCGTTGACACCCCTTCAGATAATTGGCGATCGCCGTAAGCGGCTGATTGATTTCGTGCGCCAGGGTCGAGGCCATTTCGCCAAGCGCCGTGAACCGTGACATGTGCGTCACTTCCGACTGCAGCTCTTTCAAACGGCTCTCCGTCACCTGCTGGTCTGTCAGATCGCGAATGAAACCCGTGAAATAATGCTTATCGGCCGACCGCAATTCGCCGATCGTCAGATGCATGGGGAAAGTGGTGCCATCCTTGCGCTGTCCCACAACGACCCGGCCGATACCGATGATGCGCCGCTCGCCAGTTGTGAGGTAGCGCTTGAGATAGCCATCATGCTGCTCCCGATGTGGTGACGGCATGAGCTGACTGATGTTCGTGCCAGCAACTTCATCCATGGAGTACCCAAACAGCTGCTCGGCTGTCGTGCTGAACGATTCGATGCGACCGCGCCCGTCGATGATGACCATCGCATCGGGAACCGTGTGCATGATCGACTGCAGTCGCGCTTCGGCGGCCTCCAAGGCGATAGTCAGAGCGGCAAGGTCTCTCTGCGCGTGGGTCGATGTCGGCATCTAGTCTCTTCGGGCCATCTTCGAAGAAACAGTAGCACAATCCGAGCGCTACTATCCTGGCCCTTGTGCAGCTTCGAGCCTGTCGAAGGCACCAAGCAAGGTGCCGACCCGATTGGCGGACGACAACCACTCGGCAAGGCGTGGATAGTTGTCGACGAGCCAATTGAAGGCGCCTTGCACTGCAACAAAGGCAGCGGCGGCCTGGGTGACCTCGCCAAGCAGCATCGTGCCCTGCACATAGTGTGGTACGCACAGAATCAGCCCGACAAGGGGCGCCAACAAGGTATTGCCATGGGAAACGATGGTCGTCCGCATGTGCTGTCCGCATAGCCGCCGCCACTGACGGATGACGTTCTTGAGCGCAACCCCGACTGTCGTCGTCGTTGTCTCTATGTCCGACGAGATCATTTGTGCCGACGCACTCCCACGCAGCTGCGCGAAGGCGTACTTCAATTCGGACTCCGCCTGATTCTTGCACTCGATCACATCGACCATGTGCCGGCCAACAAGCATCATGGTGCCGGTTGTCAGCGCAGCATAGACGACAGCTGCAACAACCAAATAGCCCGGGATACTGAAGTCAAAGCCTGATAGCTCGATGCTGAGGTTGCCGCCGACATGCCACAAGACAACGACGAACGTCGTGGCGGACAACAGGGAGCCGAGTAGACCCACGATAAGATCAATTGGTGCGTCTGTGGCCAACCGGGCATCCTCCGCAATGCGGTACTCTGCGTTCTGGTGTTCGCCATTCCAGAGATCGAGGCGACGATAGCGTTCGTCTCCCAGCCAGGCATCGATCAGCGTTGCGGTAAGCCATGCCCGCCATCGCCGCTGGAAGGTCATGCGGCACCAGACAGCAAACACCGCGAGGCCAATGCTCGGCCCTGCAAGGGCTATCAGAATATAAGTTTGACGACTTATTTCACGACTGTCGCGAAACTCGAGGGCGTTGAAAAAGTCGCGATTCCAGAGATTGAGCCGATACTGAACAAACACCTGCAACACCACGCAGACGACGAGCAAGCCGATCAGGCCCCAAGCGACGGCGACGTCCTGGCCGCGCCAGAAGCCCTTAGCGCCCCGCCAGAATCGGCGAAGAGGCTCGTGATCGGCCGGCACGGGTGAAGCGACGTCAGGCATGATCGCCGGCGTCTGACTTGACCGCCGCGTTCCCGGCAAGGGCAGTCAACCCGAGGAACGCCGCGTCGCGCCGCAGGACGACCCGCACGGGAATTGCGGCGAGATAGGATTGAAACCTGCCCTTCGCTTCGAAACGGTCGCGAAAATCCGTGGCAGCCAGACGATGAGCAATATGGGGAACAATCCCACCACCGATGAACACGCCGCTCCGCGCACCAAAAAGTAGCGCGATGTCACCGGCAACTGAGCCAAGAAAAGAGATAAAGGCATCGAGTGCTTTCCGGCAGGTGCCGCAGGTTTCATCGAGCGCCGCCCGAGTCACCTCGGCGGGTGTCCGTGACTGGACTTTGACCTGGTCAATCTCTGCAATCGCCTGATAGAGGTTGACCAGACCTGGGCCCGAGAGGACTCGTTCAGCCGAAACGTGCACAAACCGCCGCCGGAGGATTGCGATGAGGGCCGCTTCGCGGTCGGTCGTTGCTGCCAAGGTCGCGTGACCTCCCTCACTCACGACAACGCGCCCTCCCGCGCCCCCCGGAACGTAGCAAGCCATTCCCAACCCGGTGCCAGGGCCGAGCAGCGCCATCGGCGCGCCATGAACACTCGTCGCCGAACCGACCAAGAGCGTATCCGGCGACGCCAGTTGGGGCAGGGCCCATGCAGCAGCCTCGTGATCGTTGACGAGGCGGACCACATTGAAGCCGAATTCGCGCCTCAACTCCGTGACCTCGGCCACCCACGAAGAATTGGTAAGCGCACAGCGACCATCCACGATCGGACCAGCCACCGCAAGAATGGCCTCGTCTATTGACGAGAGACTTCTCTCCTCCGCGAGAAAATGTCGTACGGCATCGTGAATTCTTGGATGAGTCTCAACCTCCAGAGACCGGACGAGTCCGAGCTCGCTGCCGGACAATACCGCAAACCTGGCATAGGTCCCTCCGATGTCGGCGAGGAGGATGCGTTTCATCGAACTGTACGAGCCGCTTTTTCCGCCCGGATCAACTGTCCATACCATCGGGCAGATGCCTTCGGAATACGCTGTTGCGTCGGATAATCGACATACACGAGTCCGAAGCGACTGGCGTACCCCGCACCCCATTCGAAATTGTCGAGCAACGACCACACGAAGTAGCCTCGAACATCGGCGCCCGCGGCGACGGCCTCGCGCAGGGCCCCGATGTAGGTCGAGAGATAGTCGACACGTTCGGAGTCGACGATCTCGCCTATCGCGTTCGGTTCTTCGACGGCACCCGCCCCGTTCTCCAGAACATAGATCGGCAGTCGATAGCGCCGATCGACATCGATCAAGGTGTCTCGGAAGGCGGCCGGATCCAGTTGCCAGCCGATGAGCGATCTCGGCACTCCAGCCGGGGCGTCGGCCCATGCAAATCCCAGGGGAGCATTTGCATCTGCTCTGGCATAGATCGGTGAGTAGTGATTGACGCCGAACCAGTCTGGTTTGCGACAAATCCGATCCATGTCACCCGCCTGCACATAAGGTTCAATCGCGCGCGCCAGCGCAGGGGGGTAATGGCCCAGGATCTGTGCTTCGGGGAAAGCCTTGTTCCAGTATTCATCCAGCAAGGTGGCCGCTGCCTCATCGGCCGACGTTCGGGCGACAGGACGAGACGGCTGCATGTTATGGATGGCACCGATGGATGCCGCAGGGACACTTGCCCGCAACACGTCGACGCCAGCACCGTGGGCCAAGTTCACGTGATGAATGGCCTGGTGAAGCCCCGCCGGGTCGGTTGTCCCCGGCGGGTGCCATGCAAACCCATAGCCGAAGAGCGTGAACACGGATGGTTCATTGAACGTGGCGAAGCGACGAATTCGGTCGCCAAATCGGGCCGCAACAAGCTGCGCATAGTCGGCAAACCAGCCAGCAATATCGCGATTGAGCCATCCTCCCTGATCCTGCAGCGACTGAGGCAGATCCCAATGGTAGAGGCAGAGCCAGGGTTCGATGCCAGCGGCGAGCAGGCCGTCGATCAACCGGTCGTAAAAGGCCAGTCCATCTTCGTTCGCCACCCCACGACCGGTGGGCAGAACCCGTGGCCACGCAATCGAGAACCGGTAGGCGCCAATGCCGAGATCGCGCATAAGCGCGATATCCTCAGCGTAGCGGTGATAGTGATCACAGGCGACATCGCCAGTATCACCATTGGCAATCCGGCCCGGCACGCGACAGTATCCGTCCCAGACGCTCGGCCCACGCCCGCCAATCTGCGTTGCGCCTTCAATCTGGTAGCTTGAGGTTGACACTCCCCAGACGAAATTGCGCAGCGGCCGATTGGGCGTGACCTCATGATGTGTCGCGGCCGGTGGTCCTGGAATGAGCAGTTCCGGTTGGCTCGTCATGTGCAGGATCCGGTCCTTGTGATCGCGATGTCGTTCAGGGCGTGATGGCGACTTTCAGCACGCCGTCGCGTTGATGCGAGAAGAGTTCGTAGGCCTCCTCGATTTCATCAAGCTTGAAGCGGTGCGTCACTAGGGGCCCGAGATCGATCCTGCCTGAAGCGATGACGTCCATGAGACGCCGCATGCGTTCTTTCCCTCCGGGGCAGAGCGTCGTGACGATTCGCGTGTCTCCAAGGCCAGCTGCGAATGCGTCGAGCGGAATGCGAAGGTCAGTCGAATAGACCCCCAAACTGGATAGCGTGCCTCCTGGCCGGAGCACACGAAGGGCAGCCTCGAAGGTGCCTTGGGTACCCAGCGCCTCTATGGAAGCATCGACCCCACGGCCATCCGTCAGCTCCAGGAGCGCCTTAATCGGATCCCGGGTTTGGTAATCAATCGTATGATCGATGCCCAGTGTGTCGGCGAGGGCAAGACGCTCCGGGATCGTATCGACGCCGATGACCGTGGTGGCGCCCATCAGGCGGGCGCCTACCGCGGCGCAGAGCCCGATGGGTCCCAGGGCAAAGACTGCCACGGTGTCGCCGATGCGAATTCGAGCGCTTTCGGCACCTGAGAATCCCGTCGACATGATGTCAGGGCACATCAGTACCTGCTCGTCGCTCAATTGGGGTGGCACAGGTGAGAGATTTGCCATCGCGTCGGGCACCAGCACAAACTCCGCTTGGCAGCCATCGATCGTATTACCGAACTTCCATCCTCCCATGGGCTTGAAGCCGTGGCGCGTACCGGCGCCGTCCTGGGAATGCTGGCCGCAGAGGCATGCATAGCTGTGGCCGCTGGGCGTGATAGCGCCGGCAATCACCCTCTGGCCTTCTTCGTAACCCGTCACCGCGGAGCCGAGTTTTGCGATGATGCCAACGGGCTCATGACCGATCGTGAGGCCCCTGCTGACCGGGTACTCGCCTTTGAGGATGTGGACGTCGGTACCGCAGATCGTGGTTGTCGTAACGCGGATCAGTGCGTCGAGTGGGCCGACATCGGGCACTGGCTTCGAATCGAGGACGATCCGACCGGGCTCGACGAAAATGGCAGCTTTCATCTGTGGCATGGGTGACCTCGCGAAGTGGGCATACCGGAGCGTGGCGATCCACCATAGGCGCGCCGACGAGGCCTTCCTTTGATGTACCTCAACGGGACTGAATCCCTTTAGCCTTGAAGCATTTGATCTGCCGCAAGGCCGTGCAAGGCACCGCGTGTTGAATGACCGGGTACTCGGTCAATTCCGGCTGGGGTCAGGCTCAAGGAGGGTTGTATGCGCGCCAGGCAAGTCATGACGAGGCCCGTTCACACGGTGCCTGCCGACGCCTCCGTGTACGAAGCGGCACAAGTCCTGCTGAATGCCGGCATTAGCGCAGCGCCTGTCGTCGACGCCGACGGGAAGATGCTTGGGATCGTCAGCGAAGCCGACCTGATGTATCGAACCGAAATCGGAACCGTGCCCGGCAAGTCGTGGTTGACACGCCTCTTGGCCGACGATGCCGTGATGGCGCGGGACTACATCCGCGCGCATTCGCATCGGGTCGCCGACATCATGACGAAGAATGTCGTGACGGCCGAAGAGCAGACATCGCTCGGCGACATTGCCGCCCTCATGCAGCGTCATCGCGTCAAGCGTGTTCCAATTCTGCGGGAAGGCCGGATTGTCGGAATCGTGAGCCGAGGCAATCTCCTTCAGGGATTGCTCGCCCGTGAACCCTCGCAGCCGGAGAGTTCGGCCGGTGATGACGAACTGCGCTCTGTCGTGGTGGCCGAACTCGCCAAGCATGGTTGGGCTTCGTCGTTTCAGCCGACGAATGTTGTCGCCGAGAACGGCATCGTGCACCTCTGGGGTTATGCCACCAGTACCGCCGTCAGGGATGCCCACCGCATTGCAGCCGAAAACGTCCCCGGCGTGAAACGCGTCGAGAACCACATGAATATCCTGCCGCCCGATGTGCACTTCGGCATCTAGAGCCAAAAGGACTGGAGCGGCCGATGGCACCGGTGACTACGTACGCTGGTTCGGAGAATTGCAATCAGAGGATGTCGCGCTGGTCGGCGGAAAGAATTCCTCGTTGGGCGAGCTATACTCGGCGTTGTCTTCAGAAGGCGTCAAGGTGCCCAACGGGTTTGCGCTAACGGCAACGGCCGATCGGGACGCCCTCGATGCTGCTGGACCTGGGACCGTCTGGGCGTTTTGCTCAAAGACCTTGGGAAGGACGACATTGGGCGGTTGGCCGAGAATGCTGCAGCTGCCCGCGCCCTGGTCCATGCGGCGACTGGAACAAGCACGCTGCACGCCGAGATAGCGAAAGCGTACGAGCGCCTTGAGGAACAGTATGGCGCAGGCGTCGCCGTGGCGGTTCGGAGCTCGGCGACTGCGGAGGACCTGCCGACGGCAAGTTTTGCCGGACAACACGAGAGCTTTCTCGATGTCCGCGGCGTCGATGATCTCTTCGAGGCATGCCGACGATGCTTCGCCTCGGTGCCGCCCTCGCATGCCGATCATGGTCAATCTCGGCAATCCGGACCTGGCGTTCAGGACTGCCATGCGCTCCAATGACGGTGTCGGGTTGACTCGCATTGAGTTCATCATCAGCGAGCATATTGGCATTCATCCGATGGCACTGATGCAGCCGGAGAAGGTGACATCTCCCGTCGATCGCGACGTCATCTCGGCCCGTGTCGCGCGATACTCAATTCCCACTGACTTCTTCATAGAGACATTGGCTGAGGGCGTCGGGATGATCGCCGCGGCTTTCACCCCAAGCCGGTCATCGTGCGCCTCTCCGACTTCAAGATGAACGAATTTGCTCGCCTCATTGGAGGTACCAACTTCGAACCCAAGGAAGAGAACCCGATGATCGGGTTCCGTGGTGCCTCCCGCTACGCCCCCCCGCCTACGCGCCAGCGTTTGGTCTGGAATGCGCCGCATTGCGCCGGGTTCGCGAGACGATGGGGCTGACGAATCTGCGGATCATGGCCCCTTTCTGCCGGCTGATCGACGAGGCGCATCGAGTTATCTCCGTCATGGCGGAGGATGGTCTCCGTCGCGGGGAGAACGGGCTCGAGATTTACCTCATGTGCGAGATTCCCAACAATGTCATCCAGGTCGATGCCTTCGCCACGATATTCGACGGTTCTCGATCCGATCAAATGATCTGACGCAACTGGCGCTGGGCGCCGATCGCGACTCGGAGATCGTCGCGTTCGATTTCGACGAACACGATTCGGGCATGCTGGAGATGCTGCGCATGGCCGTCGCTGGCGCCAAGCGCAACCACTGCCACATCGGCATCTGCGGCGAGGCGCCGGCCGATTGTCCGAAGATCGCTCGCTTCCTGACGCACATCGGCATCGACTCGATCAGTGTCAATCCAGGCAGTATTCTACGGACCTTGAAGATGGTGAGCGAGGCTGAGCGTTCTTGCCTCGCAACCATGGCGCCGCCTCTGCCTACGGCCTTGTAAAGATCAGGGGACTATCCTCGTCGAGGTTGTCGGCGGCGGCCGACAGCTCCGCGGCAATATCGCTGTTTGACCGTCCATTCTTGAAGAGCCGGATCGCCTCCGACAACAGGCAACGCGCCACTACATCGTCGGCGATACCCTTGCCCGATGCTTCGGCTAACGCAGCGTTGACATGCCGGGCGACCAGCTGGTGCGTGCTCATGACAGACCTCCCTTCAAATGCCGCGCGAATGCCGGCCATCGACATACTTGAGATGGGGATCGAAAGCCGCACAGACGAAGCGGACCAGCGGTCGCCCGCGCGCAGTGACATGCAGCGACTCGCCATCGCGGCGGACCAGCCCGTCGTCGACCAGCGCCGGTAATGCCCTGATCCCCTCCAGGAATGGCCCGGTGGAGACGTCGTGGCGGCGACAGACTTCGGCCAGATCGATCGAGAACGTGCACATCAGGCGTTCAATGATCTCGGCGCGAAGCCGATCCTGCGCAGTGAGTTCCAGCCCGCGCACAGAGGCGAAACAGCCGGCTTCGATGAGCGTCCGGTAGCGGGCCGGATCGGGTGCGTTCTGGGTGTAGCCGCGCGGCAGGCTCGAAATCGCCGAGGCACCGAAGCCGACGACGGACGGCTGATCCTCGACGACGTAGCCTTGGAAGCTGCGTCGCAGCCGCCCGTGTTCTGCCGCCGTCGCCAGCGAATCGGTCGGGCGCGCATAGTGATCGAGCCCGACCTGGATGTAGCCTCCATCGACGAGGCGTTGAGCTACGAGATCAGCCATCGCGGCCCGATCGCCGGCCGTCGGCAGGCCCACCGGGTCGATCAGGCGCTGACGCGCTTTCATCCAGGGGACGTGGGCATAGGCAAAGACGGCAAAGCGATCGGGCGCAAGATCGAGCGCGGCGTCAAGCGTGCGGGCAAGGGTTTCAAGTGTCTGACGCGGCAGGCCGTAGACCAGATCGAGGTTGATGCTGGCGATGCCTACGGCACGCAGCCGGGAGATCGCGATGGCCGTGTCATCGACCGATTGCAGACGGTTGATCGCCTGCTGCACGTCGATGTCGAAGTCCTGGACGCCAAGGCTTGCCCGGTCGATGCCGATATCCCGCATCGTCATCACCAATGCGTCGTCGCAGGAACGCGGATCCACCTCCATCGAGGTTTCCGATTTGCAGCGACGGTCGAATCGCGCCGCCAGTCGCTTCGCCACTTCGGCAATGTTCGCAGTGCCGAGCTGGGACGGCGTGCCGCCACCCCACTGGATCGAGCCGACGATCAACTCGGGCACTGTGTCGGCGACGAGGTCGATCTCCTTCAGGAGCGCTCGGGCGTAGGAGGCCAAAGACTCGGGGCGGTTCACTGCAGAGGTATGGCAGGCACAGTACCAGCACAGGTGCGCACAGAACGGGACGTGCAGATAGACCGTCGAGCAGCTGCGAGCGAGGTCAGGAAGCCAGGCGCGATGCTGCACCGGTCCCACGGCGCCATGGAATTGGGCGGCCGTCGGATAGCTCGTGTAGCGAGGAACCGGACGGTCGTAGGACGCGACTGTCTTGGCGTCCATCAGTGCGCGAGCAGCACGGGGACGGTCATGCTGGACAGCAGCGTGCGGCTCACGCCACCCAGCACCATCTCACGGACACGCGAATGTCCGTAGACACCCATCACGATGAGGTCGACGCCGAGATCGGCAGCGCGGGAGAGAATGACCGCGCCCACGTCGCTGTCGGCCGCCACGTCGCGCTGGACGACCACCTTGACGCCGTGGCGCGCGAGCCATTGCGCGACGTCTGCCCCGGGTTCCGCTCCGTGACCACTCGGCGAGGTCCGCGAATCGACGACGAGGACGACGACTTTTTGCGCCGCGCGCAGGAACGGCAGGGCATCGGCGGCGGCACGCGCGCTTTCGCGGCTGGCATTCCAGCAGAGCATGACGGTCTCACCGAGGGGGGAGCGCACGCCGATATGCGGCACGACGAGGGCCGGACGGCCGGTCGACAGCACGACGGCTTCGGGCAGATCCGAGGGCGTCGGCGTTTGGGCATCGGGATCGGTCTGGCCGACGACCAGGAGATCGGCATATCGCGCCTGCATGGCCAACTCAGTATCGATGAAGCCTTCGGTGACGCGCCACTCGTGCGAGACGTGCCGGCCCTTCATGGCCTTCTGGAAGGCCTCGAGCGCAGCGGCCTGGTCAGCGTCAGCACTCGCCTCGTAGGCGGCGAACAAACCGTCCATGGCCATACCGCCTTCGAAGAAGATCGGTGCTTGCAGAGGCGGCCGGGCATACACGCCGACCAGATGGGCGCTGTAGCGCTTTGCCAGCTCTCCCGCGACCGTCAGCCTTTGGCTCGCCTTCGGACCAGCATCGCAGTGAACCAGGATCGTTTTGTAGGTCATGACAGTCTCCTGAACATTCGCTGCCACCGTGCCTGCCCGTGAGAAGCATCACCTTGACGCAGGTCAATCGAGGCCCAAGACATCCGTGCTTCCATCAATCGGATGGAAACCATTGTCCGGCTCCTGGCGCTGTGCGGCGAAGGCATGCAGGCGGCCGCGGCGACCCCCGCGGCTTTGCCGGGCACGCTGCTGCTTGCCGGCTTGGCCGGCAGCCTCATTCATTGTGCCGGAATGTGTGGACCCTTCGTACTGGGTCAGGTGATGGCCGACGCGGAGCGGCCGGGAGACCGGCCTTATGGAGAGTGGCGCCGTCTCGTCGGTGCTGCGCTCATGCCCTACCATCTGGGACGTTTCACGACATACACGATGCTGGGTGCCCTGGCAGGTGGAATCACCGCGGTCTTTGCATCGACGGAACTCTTCCGATGGCTGTCGGCGATCCTGCTGGTCTTTGCTGCCGGCCTGTTGGCGGCCCAGGCCTTTGGCATGGCATTCGGCGCTGGATCGTCTGCAACGACGCTCGTGACGCAGTTCGCCGGTCGACTTTCGACGTCGCGGACGGCGTTCGCGCGCTACGGCCTGGGCGTTGTCCTGGGTTTCCTGCCCTGTGGGCTGCTCTACGCCGCGCTTGCCGCCGCGGCCGGCACGGGATCGGTGGCGTTGGGTGCTCTTGCCATGGCGGGCTTCGCCCTCGGCACCGTGCCGGCCCTGGTCGCGGTCGGCTGGGGTGGACTCATCATGCGGCGCCGGCTGCGCACGGCCGCGAGGTGGATAAGCCCGCCGCTTCTCGCGGGCAACGCGTTGGTCATGCTCGCTTTGGCAAGCCAGCGCTTCTGAGGAATGGCCGTATCACGTGCAATCAAACCTCACGATATCGCGATAAGCGTGCCAGGTGGCATGCGCGACCAGGGGCAGGATGATGACCAGACCGAGCAATCCCGGCACCATGCCGAGCGCGACCAGGAATACGATCAACGAGGCCCACAGCAGCATCGGACGCAGATTGAGGCGCACCGCCGCGACCGACGTGGCGATTGCCTCGAACATGTTCGAAGTCCGCCGATCGAGAAGATACGGAATCGAGAAAGCACCGATGGCAAAGGCACCTGCCGCCAGCACGGCGCCGACCCCCACGCCCAGCGCCAGGAAGGGCAGGCTCTTCGACGAGGTCCAGACGAGGTCGAGGAAGCGATCCCACGAGGGAACGGTTCGCCACTCGAAGATGGCGAAGAGCAGCTGCGCTGCCCGCATCCAGGCGAGATGAAAGAGAAGCAGGAGCACCCCCATGAGGGCGATCTGTTCGGGATTGCGCCGCCATGCCAGCAGGGTCGTCTCGCCATCGACGACACGGTTCAACTCCAGGCGGCGGCTGATCTCGTAGAGGCCGACGGCAATAAAGGGCCCGACGAAGAAGAACCCGGCACTCAGCGGCAGCAAAAGATACGGCAATTCGAGCCACAGCATCAGGAGAATGGCAAGCCAGCCGGCCACGACCGGGATCAGGCCATAGGCGAGACTGGGGGCCGGAGCCGCAGCGATGTCATGCCAACCAGCTGCCAGCCACACCCACGGCCGATCCACCGGAACCCGCCTGATTTGCGGCCGAGGTTCCGGAAACACCGAAATCGTCTCACTCATGGCCTTTCTCCCTGTCGTGCGGGCAGATTGACGCCAGAAGCCACACCTGAGCCTTGATGCACATCAAAGAGGGATTGCTCTTTCCTGACTAAGGTCCGCCCGCGCCAAGAGTGCGGGGAGATCGAATGTCCAGTAGTGCCGCCCAATCAGCCGGTCTGAGGCCGGCGCCACGCTATGTCGAAGATGTAATCCGTGCGGCGTTGATCCTGACCATGTTCTGGGGCGTCGTGGCTTTCCTCGCCGGGGTCGTCATCGCAGCCCAACTCGTCTGGCCGCAGCTCAGCTTCGACAGCCCATACCTGACCTTCGGACGCCTTCGGCCCCTGCATACTTCGGCCGCCATCTTCGCCTTCGGCGGCACCGCGCTGATCGGCACGGCCTTCCACGTCGTGCAACGAACCTGCCGCACCCGTCTGTTCGGCGGCGCACCGCTCGGCTGGTTCGTTTTGCTTGGCTACCAGTTCTTCATCGTCACAGCAGCCGCCGGCTATCTGCTTGGCATCACGCAGAGCAAGGAATACGCGGAGCCCGAGTGGTTCGTCGACCTTTGGTTGACGATCGTGTGGGTGGCGTACCTGATCGTCTATCTCGGCACCGTGGTGAAGCGTGAAGAGCCACACATCTACGTGGCGAACTGGTTCTACCTTGCCTTCATCATCACCATCGCCATGCTGCACATTGTCAACAACCTGGCGATGCCCGTCTCGTTTACGGGCACCAAGAGCTATGGCGCCTGGTCGGGCGTGCAGGATGCGATGATCCAGTGGTGGTACGGCCACAACGCGGTGGGCTTCTTCCTGACCGCGGCCTTCCTCGGCATGATGTACTACTACATCCCCAAGGCGGCGAACCGGCCAGTCTACTCCTACCGGCTGTCGATCGTTCACTTCTGGTCCCTGGTGTTCATGTACATCTGGGCCGGGCCGCATCATCTGCACTACACGTCCCTCCCCGACTGGGCGCAGACGCTGGGCATGGCGTTCTCCGTCATGCTGTGGATGCCCAGCTGGGGCGGCATGATCAACGGCTTGATGACGCTGTCCGGCGCCTGGGACAAGCTGCGCACAGATCCCGGCCTGCGCTTCTCGGTGACCGCCGTCGGCTTCTACGGCATGGCCACCTTCGAAGGCCCGGTCATGTCGATCAAGGCTGTCAATTCGCTCAGCCACTACACCGACTGGACGATCGGCCACGTGCACTCCGGCGCGCTCGGCTGGGTCGCCTTCATCGTGTTCGGCACGATGTATTACCTCGTGCCAAAGATGTGGAATCGCCCGGCAATGTGGTCGACGCGACTGATCGGTTGGCACTACTGGATCGCCACTATCGGCATCGTTCTCTACATCACCGCGATGTGGGTGAGCGGCATCATGCAGGGCCTGATGTGGCGTGCCTACGACGAGCTTGGCTTCCTGCAGTACTCGTTCGTCGAGACCGTGGCCGCCATGAAGCCCTTCTACGCGATCCGCCTGCTGGGTGGCCTGTTCTTCCTGAGCGGCGGTCTGATCATGGCCTACAACATGTGGCGCACGATCCGAAGCGAGCCGGAATCCGTGCCCGCGCGCTCCCAACCGGCACTCGCGGCCTAGGAGGCGCGCCATGAAATTCAGCCATGAGAAGATCGAGACCAACGTCATCCTGATGGTGGTGCTCACCCTGATCACCGTGTCGATCGGCGG